>JAEEGF010913265.1_pt1 | contig 16967 bp, 11 predicted proteins | sample 9134171 | NCBI WGS metagenome assembly JAEEGF01 (sample SAMN16246542, study PRJNA631951) | gut metagenome | biome: gut microbiome; feature: rumen; material: AP-attached | host: Bos | place: Iran: Karaj | collected 2018-10 | reverse complement strand
TTCAGTTCATCCCATTGCTTATCGAGGTCATTCACCATATCCTTATCAGCTTGTGGAATCTCTTCGTCTTTCTTGCCTTTCTGCTGATCCTTCAACTCGTTGCGTTTCTTATTCACGGCATTCATCTGCTCTTGAATAGGCTTAACGGCTGGTTGGCAATTAGCTTCCTCGTCGGCGATAACTTGCTTTACCAACGGATGGTCGCTATTCAGTACTACGTTGAACATATCAGGCATCTCACCATAAAAGCTCATACCTGTTTGAATGTTCGCCATCTCCTTCATACGACGCATATATTCACTCTGAGTAATAATAATAGGTATATTATTCTCACCCATCGCTTGTGTTATCACCTCAAATTCTGTCTTCTGCATCTTTGGCATCTGGTTCTTAAAGATAGCATTAACTGCTTCAAGCTGACTGGCATCTAGGGAAGCAGCTTTCTTTTCCTCCTTAACGATAAGGTTATCAATCACATCGCTATCCACACGAGTAAAGCGGCACTTCTCAAATTTCTGCTCAAGCATACTCACCACAGCAATGTCCAATTGCCCATCCATTAACAATACATTATAACCCTTGTTGGTAGCAGTTTCGATGAAGCTATATTGTTCATCCTTGTTATTGGCATACAGGTAAATCAAGTTACCATCTTTATCTGTCTGGTTGTCCTTAATTAATGTCTTGTATTCATCAAATGTGTAATTCTTGCCATCCGTATCTGTGAAAAGGGCGAAATCCTTAGCACGATTATAGAATTCCTCCTGTGTAAGCATACCATAGTCGATGAAGATTTTCAGGTCGTTCCACTTATCCTCAAACTGCTTACGATCTTTCTTGAAGATATCTTGCAGACGGTCTGACACCTTTTTTGTAATATAAGTAGAAATTTTCTTCACGTTGGCATCACTTTGTAGATATGAACGAGACACATTTAGAGGGATATCAGGAGAATCCAGAACGCCATGCAGCAGAGTTAAGAAGTCAGGCACAATACCCTCTACAGAATCAGTTACATACACCTGGTTGCAATACAACTGAATCTTGTTCTTGTTCAGTTCTACATTGCTCTTCACTTTCGGGAAATACAAAATACCCGTGAGGTTAAAAGGATAATCTACATTTAGGTGAATCCAAAACAAAGGCTCGTCAGACATTGGGTAGAGTGATGAGTAGAATTTTTTATAATCCTCATCCTTTAAATCAGAAGGCGTTCGAGTCCAAAGAGGAGTCGTGTCGTTAATGATGTTGTTTTCTTCTGTCTCTACCTGTTTGCCATCTTTCCATTCCTTCTTTTTGCCAAATGCCACTGGTACAGGCAAGAAGCGACAATACTTTTTCAGCAAACCCTCAATGCGGCTTTCCTCAAGGAACTCTTTGCAATCGTCGTCGATGTAGAGTACAATGTCAGTACCACGACCTGGCTTATCAGTTTCTTCCAAAGAAAACTCAGGACTACCGTCGCAAGTCCATTTTACGGCTTGTGAACCTTCCTTGCAAGACTTGGTGATGATTTCCACCTTCTTTGCCACCATAAAAGCAGAGTAGAAGCCCAAGCCAAAGTGACCGATAATGGCGTTGGCATCGTTCTTATACTTCTCTAAGAAGTCGTTAGCGCCAGAGAATGCAATTTGATTGATATACTTGTCAATCTCCTCGGCTGTCATACCGATACCGCGATCCGATATCGTGATGGTTTTTTTGTCGAGTTTAACATTAACTGTGAGGTCACCCAGTTCGCCCTTAAAATCACCCATTGAGGATAAAGTCTTGATTTTCTGGGTAGCATCAACGGCATTAGATACTAATTCGCGCAAGAATATTTCATTCTCGCTGTACAGAAATTTCTTGATAATAGGGAAAATGTTCTCGGTTGTTACACCAATATTACCTTTTTGCATATCTTTTTGTTTTAATGTTTTACTTGTATAGAGGCAAAAAAAATGCCAGTCGTTAAAGACTGACATTTTGTCGTGACAAAGGGAAGATATTATATAAAATTCAGTTTATCTGCCTCGCTATTGTATTTAACAGTTATCGTAGCCCCCTCAGGAATACTCTCATTGATAATCAGCTCCGAAAGTTCATCTTCCAGGTAATTCTGAATAGCACGCTTCAATGGACGAGCACCAAACTGTACATCGTAACCATGCTTACCTAAGAACTGCTTTACCTCATCATCAATAACCAACTTATAACCAATACCTTCAATGCGTTTTTTAAGGGCTTCTATTTCCAAATCCACAATCTGAAGGATAGCCTCTTGCGATAATTGATCGAAAGTGATAATCTCGTCTATTCGGTTCAGGAATTCGGGAGCAAACTGCTTATTCAGTGCTTTCTGAATCACATTGCGAGAATACTCCTTATCATTAGCTCGCTGCCTAGCATTAAATCCGATACCACCACCAAACTCCTTCAGCTGACGGGTACCAATGTTAGACGTCATAATGATCACCGTATTCTTGAAATCTACTGTCCTGCCAAAACTGTCAGTCAGTCTACCCTCATCAAGCAACTGCAGCAACACGTTAAACACCTTAGGATGTGCCTTCTCAATCTCGTCAAGTAGCACGATAGAGTAGGGCTTACGACGCACTTTCTCAGTCAGTTGTCCACCTTCTTCATAACCTACATAGCCCGGAGGTGCTCCAATCAAACGAGATACATTATATTCGTCAGTATATTCGCTCATATCTACACGAATCAAAGCATCAATTGAGCCAAACATAAAAACAGCCAATTGCTGCGCTAAGTATGTCTTACCCACGCCCGTAGGTCCCAAGAACAAGAACGTGCCTATGGGGTGATTAGGTTCCTTTAAGCCGATACGACTACGCAGGATAGCTTTCGATATCTTCTCGATGGCATCGTCTTGAGCAATCACACGTTTTTTCAGTTCCTCTTTCATGCCTGCCAAGCGAATACCCTCTGCTTGTGCAAGTTTCTGGACAGGGATGCCAGACATCATAGATACTACATCAGCTATCTGCTCTGCGTCAACCACTTTGCGATTACCCTTGAGATTTTTCTCCCACTCAGCTTTCATCTCATCCAGCTCAGCAGCCAAATCTTTCACCTTGTCGCGATAGCTGGCAGCCAATTCATAGTTCTGCTCTTTCACTGCTTCTGACTTCTGTTCAATGGCAGCAGCAATTTCGTGCTCCTTCTCCTCTATCTCATGCGGCACACTAATATTTGAAAGATGTACGCGAGAGCCTGCTTCATCCAAAGCATCGATAGCTTTATCTGGGAATTGGCGGTCGGTGATGTAACGGTCTGTCAACTTGACACACGCCAACAGGGCATCATCGGTAAAGGTCACGTTATGATGGTCCTCATACTTGCCCTTAATATTACGCAAAATCTGTAGCGTCTCGTCAGGGGTGGTTGGCTCCACCATCACTTTCTGGAAACGGCGATCCAATGCTCCATCTTTCTCGATAGATTTCTTAAACTCATCCACTGTTGTAGCACCAATGCACTGAATCTCACCCCTTGCCAAAGCTGGCTTCAGCATATTGGCTGCATCCATAGAACCAGAAGCTGCACCTGCTCCTATAATCGTATGAATTTCATCAATAAATAAGATGATGTCAGGGTTGTTTTGCAGCTCCTTTATAATGGCACGCAGGCGTTCTTCAAACTGTCCGCGATACTTTGTTCCAGCTACCACGGCAGCCATATCCAACATCACCACACGCTTGTTGAACAACATACGAGAAACCTTCTGCTCCACGATACGGAGGGCCAGCCCTTCCACAATGGCAGACTTACCCACGCCAGGTTCACCAATCAAAATCGGGTTGTTTTTCTTGCGGCGACTAAGGATTTGTGCTACACGCTCTATTTCACGTTCACGCCCTACCACAGGGTCAAGCTTACCCTCAGCAGCAGCCTTGGTAATATCAGTTCCAAAGTTGTTCAGTGCGGGGGTATCGCCCTGCTTATGGATAGTAGATGTTTTCTGTTGTGCAGACTGTTGATTGCCAGTTGGTTGGCTTGGAGAACTGTAGCTATCTCCCTCCTCATCCTCTTCGTCCATATCGTCGTCTTCTGTATAGCCCATACCATCTTGCGTTTCAGCTGGTTTCGTTACCAGCAAATTTAATACATTTCGGTAATCCATCCCACAGTCATTCAGTGTGTTGGCTGCAGTAGTATTATTATCTTTAAGGATAGCTAGCAGCAAGTGCTCCGTATCCACTTGGTTGTCTTTCAACAATCGCGCCTCTAGCAAACTGATGCGCAGGATGCGACTCGTCTCTGCGTTAAATGGCACATCGTCATTATTTGTCTGTGTTGTCGTGGCATTCATCTTCAGCATCTCCTCTAGGCTGGTCTTCAACTCCAGCAAGTCCACATGTTGATTTTTCAGCAGTTCTATCGCTTTGCCTTCGCCTTCACGTAAAATGCCCAGTAACAGATGTTCAGGTGCAATACTGCTGTTCCTGAGTCTGTTAGCCTCTTCTTTGCTGAAGTGGATGATGTTTGTTACTCTTTCTGTAAATCTGTTCTCCATGTATCTTTATACCTCTAAAATTAAAAATAAACAATATGCTTTGCAAAGATACGAAAATGTTTCATATCCCCGCATAATCGTAACAAATATTGTGCCAAAAATTTTTTTTACCAAAATCGCTTTTGTATGTCACAAAAAAGTAGTAATTTTACACGGTTTTTTGTATAAAGCCTTAAAGTGTAATTTTTAAATTTACTAAATGATTGACCAAGACAGAATTATAAAAGTAAACATCGAGGAGGAGATGAAGTCCTCATACATAGACTATTCCATGTCTGTGATTGTGGCTCGTGCTCTGCCTGATGTAAGAGATGGTTTCAAGCCTGTTCATCGCAGGATTTTGTATGGTATGAAACAAGTAGGCAACACCTCTGACAAGGCATATAAGAAATGTGCACGTGTGGTAGGCGAGGTGTTGGGTAAATACCATCCACATGGTGACTCATCAGTCTATGGAGCACTGGTGCGTATGGCTCAGCCTTGGGCTCTACGTTACATGCTTGTTGACGGACAGGGTAACTTCGGCTCTGTAGATGGTGACGGCCCTGCCGCCATGCGATATACCGAGTGCCGACTGCGTAAAATTGGTGAGGAGATGATGCAGGACCTCGACAAGGATACAGTTGACATGCAGCCCAACTTCGACAATGAGGAGCTGGAACCAACCGTAATGCCAACACGCATTCCTAATTTGCTTGTGAATGGAGCCTCTGGTATTGCCGTTGGTATGGCTACCAATATGCCAACACACAACCTCAGCGAAGTTATTGATGCCTGTGTTGCCTATGTTGATAACAACGACATTACAACTGAAGAACTGATGCAATACATTAAGGGTCCTGACTTCCCAACAGGTGGCATCATCTTGGGTACTAGTGGTATCCGCGATGCATACGAAACGGGTAGGGGACGCATTGTGGTGCGTGGCAAGGCTGACATTGAGACTGGTGGCACTCATGACAAGATTGTCATAAGTGAAATCCCTTATGGTGTCAACAAGGCTGAACTCATCAAATACATCGCTGATTTGGCTAACGAAAAAAAGATTGACGGCATCGCCAACGCCAACGACGAGAGCGATCGTGAGGGTATGCGTATCGTAATAGATGTTAAAAGAGACGCCAACGCTAATGTATTATTAAATAAATTGTACAAGTTGACGCAGTTGCAGACATCCTTTAGCGTTAACAATGTAGCATTGGTACATGGAAGACCACGTTTGCTGACTTTGCGCGACCTGATTAAATATTTCATCGAGCATCGTCATGAGGTGGTAATTCGTCGTACAAAGTATGACTTGGCAAAGGCACAAGAGAGGGCGCATATCCTTGAAGGGTTGATCATTGCCAGTGACAACATCGACGAGGTGGTGCACATCATCCGTGCAGCCAAGTCGCCTAACGATGCTATCGAAGGCTTGATGAAGCGTTTCGAACTGGATGAGGTACAGGCAAAGGCTATTGTAGAAATGCGTCTGCGCCAGCTCACCGGACTGATGCAGGAGCAGCTGCATGCTGAGTATGAAGAGATTGAAAAGAAGATAGCGTTCTATGAGTTGATTCTTTCCGATGAGGAGGTATGCCGCAAGGTCATCAAGGATGAGCTTATCGAGGTAAAGGAGAAGTATGGTGACGAGCGTAAGACTGAGATCAGTTTGTTGGATGGCGATATCAATCCTGAAGACTATTACCCAGATGATGAAGTGGTTATTACCATATCTCATATGGGTTACATCAAGTGCACTCCATTGCATGAGTTCCGCACCCAGAATAGAGGTGGCGTTGGATCTAAGGGCTCTAATACACGCAATGAGGACTTTGTAGAGCATATCTACCCAGCAACGATGCACAACACCATGATGTTCTTCACGCAGAAGGGAAGGTGCTATTGGTTGAAGGTTTACCAAATTCCTAATGAAGGCAAGACCTCCAAGGGACGTGCTATCCAGAACCTGTTGAACATCGAAGCTGATGATAAGGTTACAGCATATCTGCGTGTAAAGAACCTTGCAGATCAGGAATTCAATAACAGTCATTACATAGTGTTCTGTACGAAGAATGGTATTATCAAGAAGACCTGCTTGGAGGAGTATTCACGTCCACGTCAGAATGGTGTGAATGCCATCAATATCTTGGAAGGCGACAAGGTGATTGAGGTACGCCTTACTGATGGCGACAATGAGATTATTATGGCGAACAAGAACGGTCGTGCCATCCGCTTCAATGAAACGTTAGTACGTCCAATGGGTAGAACAGCTACTGGTGTTCGCGGTATGACGCTCGATGACGACGGCCAGGATGAAGTAGTTGGTATGGTTTGCGTGAAGGATTCTGAGAACGAAACCATCATGGTGGTATCTGAGCAGGGCTATGGTAAGCGCTCTGACATTGAAGACTACCGCAAGACCAATCGTGGTGCCAAGGGTGTAAAGACCTTGAATATCACCGAGAAGACGGGTAAACTGGTAACCATCAAGACGGTAACGGAGGAGAATGACCTGATGATTATCAACAAGTCGGGCATTACTATCCGCCTGAAGGTAGCTGATGTGAGAATCCAGGGTCGTGCAACCCAAGGCGTTCGTCTCATTAACCTCGAGAAGCGCAATGACGAGATTGGCTCAGTATGCAAAGTCATGTCGGAAGCTGAGGAAGAGGAGATTGAGCAGAGTGCTAATGAAATGGAAAATATCCAGCCAGAGAATACAGAAATGGACACTCAGACTGATATAGATAATAGTGATGAATAAAAGTATTAATAATTAAATTTTTAAAGTATGAAGAAGTTATTTGTTTCTATGGCTTTTGTTTTGGTGGCAGGCAGTGCTTTCGCACAGATGGATGCCGTTAAGAATGCTACCAAGGCTGCTAACAAGGGTGATTTTGCTACTGCAACTTCACTGATCGAACAGGCTCTGAACAATCCAGAGACTGCTAATTTGGCTGACACTTGGTATGCTGCTGGTCAGGTACAGCAGAAAATCAGTGCAAAGCAGCTGGAGAACCAGGTTAAGCGTCAGAATTTTGACGAGGGCGCTATGCAGAATGCTGCATTGCAGATGGTTAAGTATTTCTTGAAGGCTGACCAGTTGCCAGATCAGAAGGGCAAGATGAACGCTTTCACTTCAAAGATGGCTTCAGCTATCAAGGCTGATATGGGTAACCTCATCAACGGTGGTGTAGCTGCTTTCAACGGTGGCGGTGAAGGTTCTGATCAGAAGGCTTTGGATTTCTTTGGCACATACGTTAGCTTAGCTGACGCTCCTATGTTTGAGAAAGAAAACATGAAGGCTGATCCTCAATTTGCTACTATAGCTTACTATGCTGCTTTGGCAGGTATTCGTTCTGAGAATTATCCAGCAGTTGAGCAGTATGCTCCTATGGCTCAGGCTGATCCTGAGAACGGTCAAAACGCAACTGAGTTTTTGGTAGAGGCTCTGAAGAAGCAAAACAAGACCGACCAGATGTTGACAGTCCTGAAGGATGCTTTGGATAAGTTCCCTGGCAACCAGGCTTTCTTTGCTAACATGATTGACTATTATACTTCAGCTGACAAGTATGACGAAGCTCAGGCTTTCGCTGACCAGATGATTGCTAAGGATCCAAGCAACTACTTCTACAATTATGTAAAGGGTTTCTTGTTCTCACAGCAGAAGAATGACGACAAGGCAATTGAGCAGTATGAGCAGGCTATCCAGAAGAATCCTGAATATGCACAGGCATACGCTGAGCTTGGTAAGTCATGGGTGTTGAAGGCTCAGGACTTCTCAGAGACTGCATCTTCTAATCCTAACGATCCTAAGTTTGCTGAAGACGCTAAGACTTTGCGTAGCTTCTACGAGAAGGCAATGCCTTACTTGGAGAAGGCACGTGAGTTGGCTTCAGATAACGTAAGTTTGTGGAAGCAGGCATTGAGCAGCGTTTACTACAATCTGCAGATGACTGACAAGTACGAAGAAGTACAGCAGGCATACTAATTTGAAACTTGAAACCGTAATACGGTTTTGCACATAACATAATTATTATTGGAACCCCGGAAGCACACACTTTTGGGGTTCCTTTTCAAAATCACAAACAACACCTTATTTATATATATGCGAAAGATTCTGGCTATTGTTACCCTCTTGATCATTCCATTTAGCTTCTCATACGCCCAAAAAGACGTATTGAAGCAAGCCAAAGCCACACTCAAAAGCGGTGACGTGAAGGAGCTGCAGAAGCTGGTTGACAAGATCATTGTCAACCCTGAAACGAAGGATTTGGCGGAGACTTGGCATGTGGCGGGTAGGGTACAGCAGCGCAAGGCGGAGCAGCAGATGGAGAAAGCATATCTACGCAAGCCTTACGATACGCTCACCATCTACAATAGCGTGCTGAATATGAGCAAATATTTCCTTATCTGCGACTCTTTGGCGCAGAATGAGATGAAACCCGGCAAAATCAATAAGTATCGCAAAGATAATCAGCGAGCTATCGTGGCTGACAAAGGTAACCTGCTCAATGGTGGCATCTATTACTATAATCACTCTTTAGAGGGTGACACCGTGAAACTCAAACAGTCGCTCGACTTTTTCAAGACCTATATCGACCTCACCATTAGTGATATGTTCGCCCAAGACAATCTGCTGCAGCGCGATTCTGTGTTTACCCAGGTGGCCTACTACGCCAGTCTTGCGGCAATGAAAGTGGGAGATTATGCCAATGCTCTGAAATACGCTCCATTCGCAGAGGACGATGCTACTGTAGGGCAGTATGCTATGGAGTTCATCGCCCAATCGCATCAGCATTACGGCAATACCACAGCTTGGTTGGAAACGCTGAAACGAGGTATTGAGAAGCATCCGCAAGACGACTTCTTCTTTGCGAGCTTGATTGACTTTTATGGTGAAAATGAGAAATACGACGAGGCATTGGAGTTTGCTGATGGTATGTTGGCGAAGAATCCTGACAACTATTACTATCTATTTATCAAGGGTTTCCTATATCAGAGCATGAAGCGTTACAATGATGCTTTGACATTCTACAAGCGTTCAATTAAAGCCAATCCCGATTATGCCGAAGCCTACAGCAATGTGGGTTTGGTCTATTGCCTTCAGGCTCAGGATTTCTCCGTCAAAGCAGTTACAGACATCAAAGACCCTCGTTATTCTGTAGATCAGGCGAATCTAAAATCGTTCTACCAAATGGCCCTCCCGTATTATGAGAAGGCCCGTGAACTCAAACCCAACGACCAAACCCTCTGGCTTAATGGTCTCCATCGTGTTTATTACAACCTCAGCATGGGTGACAAGTTTAATGAAATGGAGATGTTGATGAACCAATAAAATAATAAGCTAGGGGCTTTTGTCCAAGGGCATGACATTAAATAGAACAAATATGAAAACAAGATTCAAGAAGAAATCCCAAATATTCGACATCGTGATTACCGCAGTAGCTGCCATCGTTTCGGTGGGCATCATGCTCTACGGAGTCAACCATTTCGGGCTAAGTGAGTCGTGGCCAGAATTAGTTCTTAACTTGTTCTACATAGCCTGTCTGGTCATGATGTGGATGTACTTCTTCAAGCAACTTGACACCCAGCGGTTTAACTACTGGTGCTCAGTATGCGTAGGCGTAACAGTGCTGTTGCGCGACATTCTCTTTCCACCACCTTTGGCCTATTTTCCTCTTCATCTGGTGTGTCTAACATTATCTGTGCTGCTGCTCCTCATGCTCACCTTCTTTTATGCACGGAAGAATTGGAAGAGCTACTCCAAAAGCAACCTGTGGATGATTTGTATTGTCGATATGGTTATAGCCGCACTCTACAACTATGATATTTATCTTGAACCCATCAACGAATATACAGACTATCTGCTCACTGAAATCTGGATACGTCCTACGATCACTTATGGTCTTGTAGCTTGTTTCGTGACGGAAAAAGAAGGATACGATGATAATTATAAATTGAAATAGTAGATAGTGAAAGAGGCACATAGAAATATGTGCCTCTTTTTCTTTTTGTCGTTTGATATCAATTAAATCAGGTATTGTGAACTGATGGATTCGTTGCATACCACACGGCGGATGGTTTCTGCAAAGATATCAGCGATGCTGAGCTGTTTAACCTTATCGCACTTCTTGCTGTAAGGAATGCTGTCGGTAAACACCATCTCCACCAGCTGTGACTCCTGGATGCGGAAAGATGCTGGGTCAGACATCACGCAGTGACTGGCGATAGCACGTACTGAGTGAGCACCGTTTTCTATCATCAGGTTAGCTGCCTTCGTGATGGTGCCTGCGGTATCTACGATGTCGTCAATCAGAATCACATCCTTGTCCTTAACATCACCAATCACCTGCATCGAAGCCACCACATTAGCCTTCTCACGAGTCTTGTTACAAAGCACCAGAGGCACGTCGAAGTACTTGGCATATGCTCCAGCACGCTTAGAACCACCCACGTCAGGAGAAGCCATAACCAAGTTTTCGCCCAAGTTGAGTGACTTAATGTAAGGGATGAAAACACTGGATGCATACAGATGATCTACAGGGACATCAAAGAAGCCCTGAATCTGGTCAGCATGTAAGTCCATCGTAATCAGGCGGTCGATGCCGGCTACCGACAATAAATCAGCCACCAGCTTCGCGCCGATAGACACACGCGGCTTGTCCTTGCGATCCTGTCGTGCCCATCCGAAATAAGGAATCACTGCACAGATAGATTTGGCAGAAGCACGTTTGGCGGCATCAATCATCAGCAGCAACTCCATTAGGTTGTCAGAGTTGGGGAAGGTTGACTGTACCAAAAACACGATGGATCCACGAATGGACTCTTCGTAAGACACAGCGAACTCACCGTCAGCGAAATGAGTGATGTTCATATTGCCAAGCGGACAATTCAGGCTGGCGCAGATGCGCTCAGCAAGGTACCTTGAGTTGGTACCAGAGAAAACCATAAAAGGTGAAGTCTCTTTCATATTATGCTTTTAATTAATATTGATTTTTAGATTTTATCTCCAATGGTGTAGAGCATATAGTAGAGGTATTCCCAACCGCCCACCTTCTCAATCTTCAACGGCAATCCGTCGTCATCACGATCCAGAATCAGGTCGGTTTTCTTCACCTCATAACTTTGCGTTGTTCCAGCAGGACTCACTGCTACCAATTTCTTTACAGTGCGGGGATTCCATATCTTGCCCGTATAGCCCGTAAAGAGGTCGCGGTTATCGGCATAAAGATTCATATCCAACTCCTGATCGCCATCCAGCAGGCTGTCAAACTTCAGCTGATTCAGTGGTAACGTCAGCACACCGTCGTCAGTGAGGGTAGGTTGCAGAATGTCGATAGTTTCAGGGAGTGAAGCCTCGTCTAACAGGCTGGTCTCAAAAACAAACTGCTCCACAGCATCGCAAGGGATAGGTTGCTTGAATGTGCGTGGGTTAGCCAACTTCCAATTCACACAATCGGGCAGGCTCCACACTGATTCTTCTTTCTCAGAGAAGCCCGTTATATCCACATAACCCACGATAGCTGCAGAAGGTAACTTGGTGAGGGCAGGGAGTTGACCCATTAGCAGGTAGTTGTCGATGCGATACGACCAACAGGAAGGTAATGCCTGATGGTATTCCGCAGGAATCTGCATCTTCGTGGCTACGATGGCTATCTTACCAGGATTCTCCTTAGGCTTCCACGCCATACTCATCACATCCTGCAGGCCTGCACAAATCAGTGATGCCCAAGGCTGTGGCATACAAATTGCTTTCATAATCGTTGACCGTTGAATGTTGAATGCTATTATTCATTATTCATTGTTCATTATTCATTATTCATTTGAACAACAGAGGGGTAAACTCGGTTAAGTAAATTCTCCAGTTACGCCAGATATGACCTCCATCAGTCTCCATATACTGATACTTATAGCCCAGACCATCCAACTTCTGACGATAAGCATTGTTGGCCTGAATCAGGAAGTCAGTCTTACCGATACCAATCCAGTAGAGGGCAGGCTTCTTGCTGAACTGAGTCTTCAGCTTTGCATCCTCATTCATATAAATAGGAGAAATGTTAGGGTCGGTAACGCCCAGTGCTGCAGAGAACAAACCGACATAGTCGAAGGTATCAGGATTGTTAAGAGAGATGAACTTTGAATGGAAGCCACCCATTGACAGACCTGCGATAGCACGACCCTGCTTCTTAGCAATGGTGCGATAGTTGGCATCAATGAACTTCACCACATCCATAAAGCTGCTCTCGAAGGAACCCTCCATTGTCTTAGGCAGGTTCATTGAAGGAGGAACGAAACCTGCAGAAGTTTCACCTGGAGCTGCCTCTTGAGATACGTTGCCGTTAGTCATCACCACAATCATTGGCTCAGCCTTACCCTGTGCGATGAGGTTATCCAAAATCTGAGCAGTACGACCCTGTGTTAGCCAAGCTTCCTCGTCGCCACCCATACCATGCAGCAGGTAGAATACAGGATAACGCTTGTTGCTGTTTTCATAACCAGCTGGGGTATAAACGCTCAGACGACGGGTAAGACCATCTTGAGTGTACCAGCGCTTGGCTACTGTGCCGTGAGGAACAGCGTTAACTTTATAAAGGTCTGAACGACCACCACCAATCAGCAGGATGCTGCTTAGTGTTGATACATCTCGATTCACATACACATTGTTCATGTCAATCACACGCTGACCGTCAATCAGGAAGTGATAGGTGTAGAACTCTGGTACTACAGGTTGTGGGGTAGTGTATTCCCATACACCATCTTTCTCTGTGAGGTCAGCCACACCAGTAGCTTCAATTTCCATTTCGTTGTCACCAAACTTTACAGTCTGTTTCTGTGTAGGCAAGAAATCGCCAGTAACTTGAACAACAACGGCTTTAGGAGCTACAATACGGAATGTCACCGTATTGTCAGGGTGAATTTCTGGAGACACAACCCCTGCGCCTCCGAACAATGCCTGCTGTGCAAATGCAAATGAGGTTGCCAACAGTGCCATCAAAGTCAATGATACTTTCTTCATATTGTTTTAATTTAAATAATCGTCAATCTAATAATTCTGCAATTCTCTCATACAGCTTCTCGCCCCTGAGGTTACGTTCCAGGATAGTACCATCCTTGTCAATTAGTACTGTGTGGGGGATAGCACTCACGCCATAGATAGCAGCTGCCTCACACTGCCAATATTTCAAGTCCGACATCTGGGGCCAAGTAATGTTCAGGTCAGCAATACCTTTCTTCCAAGCTTCTGCTGTCTGATCCAGTGAAACGCCCACAATCTCGAAGCCCTTCTTCTTATATTGGTTATACACCTTAACCACATTTGGCATCTCCTGCCGGCAAGGTCCGCACCAGCTAGCCCAGAAATCCACAAGCACCACCTTGCCCTTGCCTGCGTAGTCGCTCAACTTTACAGGTTTGCCGTCGGGGTCCTTTAACTCGAAGTCCGTGAATTTTTTACCTACTTCCGTAGCTGTCAGCTTCGTTACCACTTCCTTGATTCTATTGATACTTTCGTCTTTTAGGAATTTATCAGGAATCTGCTGCACAATCTCCGCTAGATCGGGTGTGTTCATATAAAAGTAGAAATTCTTCAGCATGTGCATGCCCACCTCATTGGTAGCGTTGTTCTTGGCACCTTTTACCAGCACGCTCACATATTTGTCCTCCAGCTCTGCACTCAGCTTTTCAATATTGGCGCGAGTCTCGTCACTCATGTCCTCTTCGTTGGCAATTTTCTCATAGACATCGTTCATCTGTTCTTGGATGTCGTAAATCTCGTCACGAATCTGCTGGTAAGCGTCGTTGTTAGGTGTACCTGTGGCGGATGTAACATCGGTACTCATCTTCACCATGATAGTTCCGTTCTCCAGGAAGAAATCCATTGCCTGGTCGTTTTCAGTTCCAGGTTGATACATCAGGTATCTCAGTTCTGGATTAGCTTGCTCTCCCTTGAACTCGAACTTGCCGTTCTTGATTATGGTGCCTTGCTGTTTAGCAGACTGCCTGCCGCTCATCTCCACCAGGAAAATAGAGTCACCATCCTGAGCATCAGCAATTTCACCCTTGATGGTGTATCCATTGTTTCCTGTGCAAGCTGTAAGGGCAGCCAGCGCACCCACGTAAAATAACTTTTTCATTTCACTTAATCCATTATCTTTAGTCCATTTGGGAACAAAGGTAATTATTATTTATGAATTGAACAAACAATCATTGGCAATATATAGGAGGGCAGACACAAAAAAACCTTCCCGATTGGATCGGGAAGGTTGTACTTTTAAGCAATGATTAGCTTTATTCAGCGGCAGGAGCTTCAGCAGCAGCCTCTTCAGCAGCCTTAGCAGCTTCCTCAGCAGCTTTAGCAGCCTCTTCAGCAGCCTTCTTCTCAGCCAGTGCCTTAGCCTTTACCTCGTTAACCTTCTTCTCAGCTTCCAGACGAGCCTCGTTAACGGCCTTCTTGTCAGCAGCAGCCTTCTCAGCCACAGCCTTCAGACCATTCTGCTTGTCTTTCTTCCAAGCCTCAAAACGCTTCTGTGCCTCAGCCTCATCGAAAGCACCCTTCTTCACACCTGTCAGCAAGTGCTTCATCAGGTAAACGCCCTCATGAGACATGATGTTGCGTACAGTGTCAGTTGGCTGTGCACCTACATTAACCCAATACAGTGCGCGGTCAAACTTCAATTCTACAGTGGCAGGATTGGTGTTAGGGTTATAAGTACCAATTCTCTCAATGAACTTTCCATCACGTGGAGCTTGTGCATTGGCAATGACGATAGTATAGAACGCGTAGTTCTTATGACCATGTCTTTGCAGTCTAATTCTTGTTGCCATAATTTGTTTGTTAAATGTTTAATTAAAAAATCTGTAATGCCTTTATCTCGTAAAAGCGGGTGCAAAGGTAGTGGTTTTCTCCGACTTAGCCAAATATTTCCTGAGTTTTTTATGAATATTTCCTCGGCAGACGTAACAAAATCGCCAAGATGGCACAACAACCTACACAGAAAGGATAGTAAAGAGAACCAATGATGCTCACGGGGGCGATACTTGCCAGTCCTGAGGCTATCAGCATTTGTGCCCCGTATGGGATGATGCCTTGCACCATACAAGAGAATGTATCCAAAATGCTTGCCACTTTGCGTTTATCCAACCCAAACTGCTGCGATATCTGCTTCGCAATGGGAGCGGTAGTTATAATAGCGATGGTATTGTTTGCTGTGCACAAATCCGCCATTCCCACCAATGCGCCGATGCTCATTTCCGCCCCACGTTTTCCTTTAATATGTTTCGTCATCTTCTTGATGATAAATGCAATACCTCCGTTAAAACGAATCATTTCCAGCATGCCGCCAGCCAATAGTGTCACTATGATAAGCTCACTCATACCCAAGATACCTTCGCCCATCGCTGCAAACCAGTCGAAGAATGGTGTACCCGTCAGCGTACCCACGATACCCGTAGCTGCTAAGCCTATCAGCAACACCTGCATCACATTCACTCCGAATAGTGCCAAACCCAAAACCAATAAATAAGGTATCACCCGTAGCCAGTTCACTTCGCCTACATCAGGAGTCACTTCCAACGACATACCTTGTATGAAATATATAAGGAGTGATATTACTGCTGCGGGCAGAATGATTTGTATGTTCACGCGGAACTTATCCCGCATCAGGCAGTCCTGCGACTGAGTAGCGGCAATTGTGGTATCGCTGATGAACGACAAGTTATCGCCGAAGAACGAACCGCCCACCACCACTGCCGTCATATAGGGTAAGTCGATACCCGTCTTTGCCGCCAGTCCACTGGCTACTGGCACCAAAGCCGCAATTGTTCCTACACTGGTGCCGATAGACAAAGAGATGAAACACGATGCCAGGAAGATACCTGCCAGCAGCAGATTACCGGGCAAGATGGTTAATGTCAGGTTTACAATCGAGTCAATAGCACCCATCTGTTTCGCCCCTTGTGCAAACGCACCAGCTAGGATGAATATCCACACCATCAGTAAGATACTCTTGTCGCTTGCTCCTCTTGAGAACACACTGATGCGATCCTCCATTGGGAGTCCTTTGGTGATGCCCACTGCATAGCACGAAGAGAACAGGAACGCCACCGTAATTGGAATCTTGTAGAAGTCGTTTAGGATGATGGAGGTCACCAGATAGAGGCAAAGGAATACCGCCATAGGACTCAGGGCTAACCATCCATGAATTCTATATTTAGCTTTGATGTCTTTCTCTTCTCCTGTCATTTTGGACTCTAATATCATTTTGTCTGCAAATATACAATTATTTTTTTAATTCGTTAGTATTTCAAATCTAATCACCACCTTTTTTGTTTTTATCCCAATAATTTGTGTAACCCAAAATAATTTGCTATGTTTGCAAATAAAATAATTGAGAACTAACGTGTGAATAATACTAATTAATAATAAGATAATATGAAAAGAGCATGGATCATGGCCCTG
>JAEEGF011324947.1_pt1 | contig 16968 bp, 13 predicted proteins | sample 9134171 | NCBI WGS metagenome assembly JAEEGF01 (sample SAMN16246542, study PRJNA631951) | gut metagenome | biome: gut microbiome; feature: rumen; material: AP-attached | host: Bos | place: Iran: Karaj | collected 2018-10 | reverse complement strand
TGTTTGCGAAGTAAGCGGCGACAAGGCTTGCCTGAACATCGCAGGTCAGTCAATCGAGCTTCCTCCTGCAAAGGCTAAGAAGCTTATCGACGGCGGCTACGCCGGAAAGACAGTTACATTCGGTATCCGTCCTGAGGACGTTGATGATTCCGAGATGGTTGTAAGCACATCCAAGGCTGTATTCGAGTCAACAATCAACGTATACGAGCTTCTCGGTGCAGAAGTTTATCTGTACTTTGATCTTGCTGAGTTCCCTATCACTGCAAGAGTTGATTCCCGCACAACAGCAAGACCCGGTGACAAGGTTAAGTTCGCTTTCGATGTTGAGAAGATCCACGTATTCGACAAAGAGACAGAGCAGACAATCACCAACTAATTTTAGATTTTTCAGAGGGCTGCGCATATCGCGCAGCTCTTTTTTTATGTTATACTCAAAATATAGATATTAACGATAATCCGTAAGGGGGAATAGCAATGATATCTGCTCAGACCATAAAGACAAGTATTGAAGAACTTGGAGCAATAACGAAGGTTGAACTCTGTGTCATGGATCTTGCAGGGACGGTGGTGGCGTCTACCGGAGAGAGAGAGTTTCTTGATATCTCAATAATTACAAGCTTTGCAAATTCTCCTGTGGATTCCCAGGTGATAGGTGATGTACATCTGTTCAAAGTGCTGGACGACGGAGAACCGGCTTATGTGCTCCTTGCCAAGGGCGATTCAGAGCACGCCTACATGGTGGGCAAGATCGGTGTGAGCCAGCTGCAGAGTCTCATCCTGGCCTATAAAGAAAAATTCGACAGGAACAACTTCTTCCAGAATCTTCTTCTGGATAATATGCTCCTCATTGACGTATACAACAGGGCGAGGAAACTGAAGATAGAAGTGACAGCCCCCAGGGTTATCATACTTGTTGAAACAGGAGCTGTCGGTGACAACACTGCTCAGGAACTCCTTGGCGGAATGTACGGAAACCACTCCGGAGACTTTGTTACTGCTGTCGATGAGAACAGCGTGATCCTGGTCAAGACTCTCTCCAAGGGGCAGCATTACAGCGAGGTCCAGAAGATAGCAACAACCATCGTGGACATGATGAACACTGAGGCCATGCTGAATGTTCGCGTGGCTTACGGCGCCATTGTGGATGAGCTCAAGGATCTGAGCAAGTCCTTCAAGGAAGCAAAGATGGCTCTGGAAGTTGGAAAGATCTTTTACGCAGAAAAGAAGGTCAACGCCTATAACACACTGGGCATCGGAAGACTTATCTATCAGCTTCCCGAGAGCCTTTGCAGGCTGTTCATTGATGAGATCTTCGGCGATAACGAAGTTCCGGATGATCTGGATGAAGAGACCCTCAATACCATAAACAAGTTCTTTGAGAACAACCTGAACGTGTCCGAGACCTCGAGACAGCTGTTTGTTCACAGGAATACCCTTGTATACAGGATTGAGAAACTGGAAAAGAGCTGTGGGCTGGATGTTAGGAAATTTGATGATGCCCTTACTTTTAAGATTGCGATGATGGTCATCAGCTACATGAAATATCTGGAATTAAAGAAATAAAAAGCGGTCCTGTAAAGGATGCGCGCAACCGCCCGGCAGAAACAGGCGACCTTACAACACATGGAAGGTTCTTCTTAGTGCTGCTTCGTTCCCGACCTGACACGGTTCGTAGATTTCCATTGCATAAGACCCGCTCCTGCACAGTGGACAGCTACGTGCACCCTTTACAAAACCGCTATACTAATATACTTATTTTTCAGACTCTTGTCAAACTTATATCGGCTGACCCAGAAGATCCTGAAGGGTAAAGCTGTCTATGTATTCCCCAACGACCTTATCCAGGCCCTGCCAGAAGGTGGCAGTGGCACATTCATTGACCATGGGACACTCGATGCCCTCAGTCTTTGCTGAGCACTCTACTGAGGCAAGTGCAAGTGAGCCCTCCACGGTTCTTAAGATATCGCCCACATTTATATCGGAGGGATCCTTGGCGAGTTTATGCCCACCGTTACTTCCTCTCATGCTGTCAAGGTAACCGGCCCTGCCCAGGGCTGATACGATCTGTTCCATGTATTTTATGGCGATGTTCTGCCTGGCAGCTATGTCTTTTAATGCTATGTATTCCCCGTTATTATGAAGCCCCAGGTCAACCATGACCCTCAGGGCATACCTGCCTTTTGTAGATATCTTCATTGTGTACCTCAGTTAAAAAACTTATAATAGAAATGAGCTGTAAAAATATAATAGCAAAAGATATTTGGAATTACTACCATAATGGTATGAATTATGAAAAAACCTGCACTTTCAGAGGAAGAGAAGAAAGATATAAAATATATGAGGGCTGCGATGGCGCAGGCCAGAAAGGCCTACAAGCTTGGCGAAGTACCCATCGGATGCGTGATCGTATTTGAGGACAAAATAATAGGAAGGGGTTATAACAGGAGAAACACTGATAAGACCCCGCTTGCCCACGCTGAGATCACAGCCATCAGAAAAGCCGGAAGGTTTATGAAGGACTGGAGGCTGGAGGGGTGCAAACTCTATGTGACCTTAGAACCCTGCCAGATGTGTTCAGGGGCAATCGTTCAGGCCAGGATTCCGGAAGTAATAATGGCTGCTGAGAATCCCAAGGCCGGATGCGCCGGATCGGTTATGGACATTCTCAACAACCCGGATTTCAACCACCAGGTAAAGGTTACAAAGGGAGTTCTCAAGGAGGAATGCAGCGCCCTTTTGAAAGATTTTTTTGTGGAGCTGAGAGCGAGGAACAAGGCTGAAAAAGAGCAGAAAGGTAATGCGGAGTGAAGAAAAGAGTTCTTTCCATACTGCTGGTTGTGGCGATGCTCATGGGAACTGTATCCTGCAGTATGAGTGATTCTGATAATGGCATACAGAGCGCTGCGATTAGCGAGATCGATTTTTCCGGGGACCCTGTCACAATAACATACCTGACAATAGGCGATAAGCCGATAAATGGTGAGACAGAAAAGGTCATTGAGCAGCTGAACAAGATCCTGGAAAAGCAGATCAACGCCAGACTCGATATCTACTATATAGGCTGGAATGATTACCTGCAGAACTATAACAGAGCAGTCGCCGATAAGAGCCTTGGAATCGATCTGATCGGAACCGGAGCAGACTGGCTGGACGCATGGCCTAACGTCATGAACGGCAATTTCTATCCCATGACAGAGGACATGCTGAAGAAGTACTGCAGCATAACCTATACCAATGTCAGCAAGTCTCAGTGGAGAGACTGCTCCTACGAGGGAAACATCTATTTTATTCCTGAGAATGAGTATACCCAGTGGACCAACCACGGCTTTGCCTACAGAGACGACATTGCAGCGGAGGCGGGACTTAGCGAGGTTAATTCCTGGCAGGATCTGGATGCTTATTTTACCGCTGTTATAAAGAATCACCCGGAGATGATACCCTGGGATACGGATGGAAAAGACCCGGTGCCCACACTGGGATATCTTATGAGTTCCATGAGGTATGCACCTATCTATGAGCTGACCACTTATGGCCTCTGGGGCGAGGACCAGGACAATCCCGGAAAGATCATATCACCTTACTACAAGGGCGACGAATTCGTTGAGTATGCAAAACTCATGAAGAACTGGAATGACAAGGGCGTGTTCAGGACCGACACCCTTAACGTGGGTGACAACGAGGCGGAATTTTATGCGGGCGAATCCTCAGTCATGCAGCATCACACCCAGAATTATTTCACTACAATAAAGCCGAAGATGCAGGTAGAGATGCCCGACGTTGAAGTGAAATTCTTCTGGTTTGGCAAGGAGAGCGGCAACCTTGTCAAACAGTCCAATCTTCACGGTGCCATGGCTGTGTCCGCCTTCTCCAAGAATCCGGAGAGAGCGCTGATGGTCTATGACATGTTGAGAAACGATGAAGAGTGCTACAGACTGATCAGATACGGAATAGAGGGAAGGCAGTATGAGCTCTCTGCCCAGAGGACAATGGAGCAGCCCAGCGGCTATAACGAGACAGAGGACAGCATTGTCACAAACTTCTGGTGGGGAAGAAGAGACGAATTCGAGTTCCCCAACACTTCCTATGCATGGGATGATTACTACAGGCTGGTGGACAGCTACGAACATGTGGCCATATCCTATCCCTGGGAAGGAGTTCCTTTCTCAACGCCCATGATAGAGAATGAGCTGAAGGCCATAATTCCCATCTGTGAGGAATATCTGCCGCAGATAGCTTCCGGGAAATACGTAGGACCTGCGGAGGAGAAGGTTTCGGAATTCAGGACAAGGCTGCTGAACGCCGGCTTTGAGAGGATCACAGGTCAGCTTCAGAGAATTTACGATTCGCAGTAACGCAAAAAAGATCATACCATCAGCAGAGAATTTGTGCTAAAATAGCGCAGATATAAATATATGAAAAGATAAGTTCAGGTTAGGAGGAGCAAAATGGTAAGTACGTTGGATAAAGGCTGCTACATTGTGAACGGATTTAATATCGTTCCCGATGACAGCGAGGCACAGGCACAGCTTTCTTCTCTGGGAGTAACAGAGGAAGAGAAAAACAGTGCAAAAGAAAATACGATAGCCTATGGTATTCTGAATAGTCACAATACCTCCGGCAATATGGAAAAGCTTTGCATTAAATTTGATAAGCTCACATCACATGACATCACTTACGTTGGAATAATCCAGACCGCCAGGGCCTCAGGCCTTGAGAAGTTCCCTATTCCCTACGTTCTTACCAACTGCCACAACTCGCTCTGCGCTGTTGGCGGCACGATAAATGAAGATGACCACATGTTTGGTCTGACTGCAGCCCAGAAGTACGGCGGAGTTTATGTTCCCCCTCACCAGGCTGTAATACATCAGTACGCAAGGGAGATGATGAGCCTCGGCGGAGGAATGATCCTGGGTTCGGATTCCCACACAAGATACGGAGCTCTGGGAACCATGGCCATCGGCGAAGGCGGCCCTGAGCTTGTTAAGCAGCTTCTGGGACAGACCTACGACGTGGATATGCCCGGCGTTGTTGCCATTTACCTTGAGGGAAAACCCAAGCAGGGTGTAGGTCCTCAGGACGTGGCGCTGGCCATCATCGGCAAGGTATTCGGCAACGGCTTTGTAAAGAACAAGGTTATGGAGTTCATCGGCCCCGGCGTCAAGAACCTCAGCGCTGATTATCGTATCGGCATAGATGTTATGACAACAGAGACAACCTGTCTTTCCTCAATCTGGGAGACAGACGATGAGATAAAAGAGTATTATGAGATCCACGGAAGAGCCGGCGACTACAAGGAGCTTAAGCCCGGTAAGGTTGCCTATTATGACAGCCTTGTAAAGGTTGACCTCTCAGCGCTCAATCCCATGATCGCAATGCCTTTCCATCCCAGCAATGTCTACGAGATAGCTGAGGTGAACGCAAACGCTGAGGACATCCTTGAAGAAGTTACAAAGCGCGCTAAGGTAAGCTTTGGCGACAAGGTTGAGTACTCCCTCAAAGATAAGATCAGGAACGGCAAGGTCATGGTTGACCAGGGAATCATTGCCGGCTGCGCAGGCGGTGGCTTTGAGAACATCTGCGCCGCAGCGGACATCCTGAAGGGAAGTTTCATTGGAAACGACAGGTTCACACTGAGCGTTTATCCTGCTTCCACACCAATCTTTATGGAAATCGTAAAGAACGGAGCCGCAGCAACTATCCTTGAGACAGGTGCAATACTTAAGACTGCATTCTGCGGACCTTGCTTTGGCGCAGGAGATACACCTGCCAACAACGCCCTCAGCATAAGGCACTCCACCAGGAACTTCCCCAACAGAGAAGGCTCCAAGGTTCAGAACGGTCAGGTTGCTTCCGTTGCCCTCATGGACGCGCGCTCCATCGCAGCCACAGCTGCCAACAAGGGAGTCCTCACACCGGCAACAGAGTTTGACGGCGAGATCAAAAAGTACAAATACCACTTCGACAGTGAGATATATAAGAACAGAGTCTTTGATTCCAAGGGCGTTGCTGACCCTTCAGTGGAGCTTCAGCTTGGTCCCAATATCAAGGACTGGCCCAAGATGTCAGAGCTTCCTGAGAACCTCCTTCTCAAGGTGGTTTCAGAGATCCATGATCCTGTGACAACGACGGACGAGCTCATCCCTTCAGGTGAGACCTCCTCCTACAGATCCAATCCTCTCGGCCTTGCAGAATTTACCCTCTCAAGAAAGGATCCCGCTTATGTGGGCCTTGCCAAGGAAGTAAGATCTGCCCAGGAAGCCCTCATAAATGGAGAAGATCCCAAGGCAGCACTGCCTGAGCTTGCAGCTGTTCTTGATACTGTGGAAAAAGAATTTGCGGATGCAGCAAAGAGCATTGGCTACGGATCTACAATTTTCGCAGTAAAGCCCGGAGACGGCTCAGCCAGAGAGCAGGCAGCTTCCTGTCAGAAGGTTCTCGGCGGATGGGCGAATATTGCCAATGAGTACGCCACAAAGCGTTACCGCTCGAATCTTATAAACTGGGGTATGCTTCCCTTCATTATCGATGAAGGCGATCTTCCTTTTAAGAACAAGGACTACATCTTTATCCCTGATATAAAGAAGGCGGTTCAGGAGAAAGCCGCTACCATAAAGGCCTATGCGGTATCAGAAGGAGCAATGAAGGAGTTCACATTAAAGCTTGGTGACCTCACCGACGATGAGAGACAGATAATCCTCGACGGTTGCCTGATAAACTTTAACCGCGTAAAATAAAAAATATGTTTTATGACTCAGTGATCAGAAAAAGAATACCGGGAATTGTCCTGGCTATGATAACTTTGGGAAGCGTCGCAGGTTGCGGCGCTTCTCCTGCTGAAATGCCCGCAGAGATAACCGAACAGTATGCGGTCGTTGACACCCCCCAGGCTGTTGATTACAAGGTACCTGTGCAGATACCCCGAGCCCTTGTGGATCAGGTTGGATACTCCGCCGGTTCCGAGAAGGCAGTGATCTTCAGTGGAGAGGACATTCCGCTTTCATTTGATGTGATAGATGCAGAGAGCGGCCAAAAGGTCTTTTCCGGAGAGACGCTGAAACCTTCATTTAATGAAGAACTGTCAGAGCATGAGGCGTTTGGCTATTTTAACGATCTGAATAAACCCGGTGAGTACTTTGTCTATACTGACAAACTTGGGGAATCCTACTCTTTTTCCATAAAAAATGATATTTATGAAGATGTCTTTTCCGAGGCGATAAAAAAGTTCTACATCAACAGATGCGGTATCGCACTGTCGGAAAACTATGCAGGGGAGAGCGCCCACAGCGCCTGCCATACAACTGCAGCCAGACTTCAGGATGCAACTTCCGTGACCATGGATGTGACCGGCGGCTGGCATCTGGATGAGACTGCAGGAAGGGATGCGGCTCTCGGCAGCAGGATAGCGGAGACACTGCTTCTGGCCTTTGAGATGAATCCCACGGCGTTTGGTGACAATACAGGGATACCCGAGAGCGGAAATAAGATTCCCGATATACTTGATGAGGTAAAATATGAGGCAGACTGGCTCCTTAAGATGCAGGATTCCAAGACCGGAGGCGTGTACGGAGCTGCTGTCACAGATGCCGCAAAGGGCGGAGATCTGTTAATTGCGCCGGTCATCGTTACGCCGATCGATCTTGAGGCTACGGTTTCTTTTGCCGCAATGATGGCGAGGCTTTCCTATTTCTATCAGGAGTATGATACGGAGGCTGCAACTGCTTATCTTAAGGCGGCAGACAGAGCCTTTACCTGCTATCTGAACAACCGGCAGGCGGCCGGGAGCTCCGGAGCCTTTAAAGCGGCAGCGCAGCTCTACAGGGCTACGGGAACGGAGAGCTATTCGGAGATCATGGAGGAGTTCTTTGAGAGAAACGATTTTAATGAGCTTTTTGAAAAAGACGAGAATGTATTTCTGGGGGCAGTCACATACCTGTCCATCAATGAGAAAGTTGATGTGGACAGATGCAGCGCACTTATGAAGCTGCTTATGGCATCCTCGGAAGATATTGCAGAGAGAGCTTCCAGGTCCGGATATCTTGTATCCGACATGGGCAGCGGCAATGACTTTAAGAAGATGCTTTCGGACATGAGGATTCTGTCCATAACCAACCATATAATCTATAACTACGAATATACAACCATAATTGAGAACCACATCCACTACCTGGCGGGAATGAATCCTGAGGCGGTGAACTACCTGACAGCGGACACTCAGAGGTCTTTTGCGGAGGCAGAGCTGAGCGGTATTATGAATGACCCCGAGAACGACGCTCTGTTGATATTCATGTTAAGCGTTCTCGAGCAGTGAGGCTGGCAGCACTTTTTACCAAGGAAAAGTCTCTTTTACAATTTGCAACCGCAAAACCTTAGTGATAATATGTATGCGTCATGAAAACGATAATTAACGGATTAAATATCAATTACATAGATGAGGGAGAGGGACCGCTCCTTATAATGCTCCACGGCTGGGGCTCCAACTGCGACCTCTTTGCCCGGGTGATCAGATTTACCAAACAGAAGTACCACACCGTGGCAATGGATATGCCAGGCTTTGGAAAGAGTGATGAGCCGAAGGAACCCATGAACGTGGACGACTATGTGGAGTTTGTTCTGGAGTTTATAAGGACTCTTTTCCCTGAGGAAAAAGAGATCATCTTCCTGGGGCACTCCATGGGAGGCAGGGTCATTATCAAGCTGACCTCCGGCATTCACGACGGCAGGATCAAGGCGGATTTCACCGTGCCCAAGGTTATACTGACAGATTCGGCGGGCATTATTCCTGTACGGACAGAGGCACAGAAAAAGAGGACAAAGAGATATCACTTCTATAAAAATGTGCTTAACAAAACAGGCATTTCCAAGGCTTTTCCGGGAACGCTGGACAGCCTGCAAAAGAAATTCGGAAGCGCAGATTACGCAGCAGCTTCACCTGTAATGAGGCAGAGTCTCGTGAAGGTGGTTAATGAGGACCTTGAGCCCTACATGCCTTCAGTTACCATGCCGGTGCTTCTTATCTGGGGCGACCGGGACACGGCGACGCCTTTGTCCGATGGACAGAAGATGGAGAAGCTCATGCCTGAGGCAGGACTTGCGGTAATTAACGGCGCAGGGCACTACAGTTTTATTGACAACGCTTATCTGTACAATAAGATTCTGGGAAGTTTTCTTGGGATCAGTCTTTGAGGTTTTTTATGTTAGCATTTGTTGTAATTTATATTTCAATAGCCTGCTTTGCCATCTTCGGGCTCAGGTATCACACTCACATGCTGCAGCTTTCAAGCTACCAGTTTCAGGGGTACTTCAGGCACCTGAGAATGGACAAAAAGCGCATGATCGCCCATGGCCTCTTCCTGGTGATGTTTGCGGCTGCCGTGGCAACGCTGAATGTCTCCAATGGGGTGCTGATCATTGCCATCCTTGTGATGTTTGTGAATTACATGGGATTGTTTATATCCTACTGGCCAAGACCCGCAAAGAAGAAATTCGTGGTTACCGACAGGGTAAAGAGGCTGTTTGTAACTTATGGGATAATCAGCGTACTTCTTCTTGGATGGCCGCTGCTTATGCTTATCGGCGGGGGTGACGAGGGATTTAGCAAAGCGCTTTTTGCCACCTGCGTAATGATGGTGGTGTACATAGGTCTTTTGCCCCTGATCCCTGCTCTGGCTAACCTCATCAACAAGCCTATAGAGAACAGGATCAACAGATATTTCATCGACGATGCGAGGAGAATGCTGAAGGAGCATCCGGGACTTCGGATCATCGGTATCACCGGAAGCTACGGCAAGACCAGTGTTAAGTACTACCTTACAACCCTTCTGTCAGAGAGCTACAGCGTTCTTATGACCCCGGAGAGCTACAACACTCCGATGGGAATTGTAAGGACAATCAGAGAACACTTAAAGCCTACACACGAGATATTTGTATGCGAGATGGGTGCAAGGCACCTTCATGATATAAAAGAGATCACTGATATAGTGGAGCCTGATGACGGAATCCTGACGTCTATCGGCTATCAGCATCTGGAGACTTTCCATTCTCTGGAGAACATCGTCAGCACCAAGTATGAGCTTCTGGATGCTGTGGCTGAGAAGGAAAAGCTTGAAGGAAAGGCTGAAGGAAAGCACCTTAAGTTTGTAAACGGTGACAATGAGATCATAAAGACGAACATGAAGTATTCCGACGCCATTTCCTATGGATTGTCTGAGGGGTGTGATTATCGGGCTGATGGAATTACTGTTACCGGAGCCGGGACTTCTTTTACCGTGACTGCTCCTTCGGGAGAGTCGGCTGAGTTTACAACAAAACTTGTCGGAAGACACAACGTTGAGAACATCGTCGGCGCTATTGCCGCAGCCCACAGCCTGGGCGTTCCCATGAATAAGCTCAAGATGGGCGTAAGACGGATTCAGAGCGTGCCCCACAGACTTGAGCTCACAAAGCACGGAAATGTATCCATTCTGGATGATGCTTATAATGCCAATCCCAACGGAGCAAAGGTTGCGCTGGAGACGTTAGCTCTTTTTGAAGACAGCGTCAAGATCCTTGTTACGCCGGGTATGGTCGAGCTGGGCGAGAAGGAAGCTGAGTACAATCAGGAGTTTGGAAAGCAGGCAGCAGCAGTCTGCGACTACGTGATCCTTGTGGGTCAGAAGAACAGCGACGATATCAAGAGAGGTGTGCTTGAAGGCGGACTTTCAGAGGATAAGATCTTTGTGAAGAGCACATTTACTGAGGCCTCGGAGTTGATGTATCAGCTGGATGCAGGAAAAGATAAGGTTATTCTTTTGGAGAACGACCTACCTGATAATTATAAATAAAGTGAGTTAGGAAAGAAGGCAGATTATGAAGCTTAAAGTAGCGGTTTTATTTGGCGGAAAGAGCACAGAGCATGAGATTTCAATCATCTCTGCGATCCAGGCCATTGGCAGCATGAACACTGAGAAATACGATATTGTTCCGGTTTATATGACCAAGAACAATGACTTTTACGTTGGCGATGATATCGGGCAGATTGAGGAGTATACGCATATTCCGGAGCTTCTGAAGAAGAGCACTCAGGTCATCTGGGTCAAGGAAGGGGAACGAGTAAATCTTGTAAGATACCCCATGAAGAAGTTTGGAAACAACGTTATCACTCAGGTGGACGTTGCTTTTCCCATCGTTCACGGAACCAATGTTGAGGACGGAACGTTGCAGGGATATCTGGCAACACTGGGACTTCCGGTGGTTGGATGCGATGTTCTCTCATCAGCAGTTGGCATGAACAAATACGTTATGAAGACAGTTCTTAAGGACAATGGAATTCCGGTCCTTGACTGCAAGTGCTATACATGGAAAGACTACGAGGATGTGGATGATCTTGTATCAAAGATCGAGGCTGCGTTCGAGTATCCTGTTATCATTAAGCCTTTGAACCTGGGATCAAGTATCGGTATAAAGAAGGCTTCCGACAGAGAGGGACTTCTTGAGGCGCTGGAGCTGGGATTTGAGTTTTCCAAGAAGATCCTTGTGGAGCATGCGATCAGCAATCTCAAGGAGATTAACTGTTCGGTACTGGGAGACTATGAATCGGCTGAGGCTTCTGAGTGCGAGGAGCCTGTGAATTCAGATGATATCCTCACTTTTGAGGACAAGTATATAGGAGGAGCCAAGGGTTCTGCCAAGGGCGCCAAGACCGGCGGCGGATCAAAGGGAATGGCTTCCCTCAAGAGAAAGATCCCTGCTGACATCTCAGGCGAGATGCGCGACAAGATAAGGAAGATGGCAGTTGATGCATTCATCTGCCTTGGATGCTCAGGCGTGTCCAGAATTGACTTCATGATCGATATGGATACCAATGAGGTTTACCTCAACGAGATCAACACGATTCCGGGATCACTTTCCTTCTATCTCTGGGAACCCCTGGGAATGAAGTATGAGCACCTGCTGGATAACATGATTCAGCTGGCCCTCAAGGCTGACCGCGAGAACCACAAGGTGGTATATTCCTTCGAGACGAACGTGCTGGAAGGCGTGCACCTGGGCGGGGGAACAAAAGGTAGCAAGATGTAAGTTGTTTGAGATAAACCGGCTGAATATAAAATTTCGCTCTACGTTTGTTGAAAAGCGGGAAAATTGACTAAGGAGAGCTTTTTTCTTTGATTTAGTCAATTTTGCCCGCTTTTTTCTTTGGGAAAATTGACTAAGAGCAGGAAAAAATGCTGTCTTAGTCAATTGAGACTCTTCGGAATGAAGAAAAAAGGTCAAAAAAATTGACTAAGACGCTGAAAAAGTGAGTCCTTAGTCAATTTTCTCGAAAATCGTTCTTTTTGGCGAGTATCTGATCATTATCTGTTTTTACGTTATCCCTTTACTGAGAATGCCCGCAATTTACTTTAGGCTTTATAATGTCTCATTCTTTAAGTACGTTTCTTCCATGATATTCTTAACATACTGGTCTATAGTCTTCTGATCCTCTTTTGATAATTCGCTCATAACAACCGGCTTGCAATACTCGATGACGACGTGTGTGGACTTGATGAAAGGCATGTGGTCCTCGAGGATGTTGCGGGAGTGGTTGATGACTACCGGGATGATGGGGCAGTCGGTCTTCTGCGCGATCTTGAAGCTTCCTTTGTGGAAATCCTGCATGGGCGCGTCTGTCTTGTTGCGTGTGCCCTCGGGGTAGATGAAGATCGAGATGCCGTTCTTGACTTTGTCGATGGCGGAGAGGATCATCTCAAGGCCCTTTTTGATATCTGATCTGTCAAGGAAGAGGCAGTCCATGAATTTCATCCAGGTACTGAGGATCGGCACCTTAAGGATCTCTTTTTTGGCGATAAAGCCGGTGACACCTGGAACACGGGGATAGCACAGCACTATGTCGAAGATACTTCTGTGGTTTCCGACATACAGTACAGCTTTGTCCTTGGGGACATTCTCTTCACCGATGACGGTTGCCCTGACGCCGCTTATGAAGATGACTCCTCTGAAGGCCCAGCTTACGATCGCCAGGGATGCATTCTTCTGTTTCTGTGGATTCTTCTTACCTATGATCCACAAAACAAGCTGGATGGGAAGGCTGATTATTAAAAATATAAATACAAACAAAAATGCCAGTATGGTACGTATCATTTTTCTTACCTCAAATAAGCAGTTCTGATTACCTGCCTATTTTCTCACAGTTGGGTAAAAAATGGAAGAACTATAGTATAATTGAAAAAGTGAATGAGGAAGTGAGGGATATCTATGCTGATAATCAAAGGCGGATACATGATGGATCCTGCGACTCATACCGAGGGACTGCGGGATATCGTAATAGAAGACGGCAGGATAAAGGCAATATGCGAGCCGGGAAGCGCTGAAGTTTCAGAATCAGTAGCAGAAAAAGACGCAGAAGTCATCGATGCAACAGGCAAAGTCATCGCTCCCGGTCTTGTGGATCCACACGTGCATTACAGAGATCCTGGATTTACCTATAAGGAAGACATTGAGACCGGCGCAAAGTCTGCCGCAAGAGGCGGCTTTACCAGCGTTATCATGATGGGAAACACCAATCCCCACATGGATAACGTTGACACCATTAAGGATGTGCTAAAGCGGGGTGAGCGCACCGGAATCCGGGTTTACACCTGCGCCAATGTTACCATGGGCATGGAAGGAAAAGAACTTGTATCGATGGAAGAACTGCTGGATGCGGGAGCAGTGCTTTTCACCGATGACGGAAAGCCCATCACAGACGAGAGCATCATGGAGGAGGCCTGCAAAAGAGCTGCTGCTCTTGGAAAGGTGATCAGCCTCCACGAGGAGAATCCCGAATACATAACTGACAACGGAATAAATGCAGGAGAAGTCGCAGAGAAACTGGGACTAAAGGGCTCGCCGAGAGAAGCAGAAATATCCATGGTAGAGCGCGATATTGAACTTTCGAGAAAGACCGGAGCGAGACTGACAGTGCAGCACATAAGCACAGCGGAAGCTGTGGACCTTGTTAGAAAGGCCAAGAGAGAAGGACTGAAAGTTTACGCAGAGGCGACGCCGCATCACTTCACCCTTACGCAGGAAGCTGTCCTCAAGCACGGCAGTCTGGCCAAGATGAACCCGCCGCTGAGGCTTGAGAGCGACAGGAAAGCGATAATAGAGGGGCTTGCAGACGGCACCATAGAAGTGATCGCAACAGACCACGCACCTCATGCAAAACACGAGAAAGATAAACCACTGAGGGAAGCGCCAAGCGGAATTACAGGACTGGAAACAGCCCTGGCTCTGGGAATCCGCGAGCTGGTAAAACCGGGACACATGTCTCTGATGACCCTTTTGGAGAGGATGTCGACCGGTGCTGCAACAATCTACAACTTGCCTGCAGGAAGCATCTCAGAGGGCTGCCCTGCTGATCTCGTGATATTTGGAACCGATGATGAGTGGCTGTTCGACAGCTCTTTTTCAAAATCCGGTAACACACCTTTCCTGGGGGAGAGACTTCCGGGGAAGATTTATGATACAATCTGCAATGGAGAAATAGTTTATAAGGCTTGAAATAGGAGGCAGCATGTCAAACAAGATGAAAAAAGAGGCCATGGTCCTGAGCCAGAGGCTTCTGACAGACGGAATCTATGACCTGTGGCTGAAGACGCCAATAGCACCGGATGTAAAACCGGGACAGTTCGTAGGGGTGTACCCCGCGGGGAAGGCTACGATCCTTCCAAGGCCCATCAGCGTATGCGAGGTGAACAAAGAGGAATCGGCCATCAGGCTTGTGTACAGAATTGTGGGGGCAGGTACTGCAGAGTTTGCGCTTTACCAGCCCGGAGACTATATGATGGTCCTGGGTCCTCTCGGGAACGGCTTTCCACTGGATAAGGCAGCAGGGAAAAGAGTTGTTCTCATGGGAGGAGGAATCGGTATACCGCCCCTTCTTGAGACAGCAAAGGCTCTGTCAAAGCTTCCGCAGGAAGAAAGACCTTCTGAGATAAGTGCAGTCTTTGGATACAGAGATGCTGATACCTTCCTCGCGGCAGAGTTCTTCGCCTTTGCGAATGTCCACATCTCCACAGAAGACGGAAGTGTTGGAACCAAAGGAAATGTAATTGATGCGCTTAAGGGCGAGGAAGTGCCCTGCGACGTGATCTTTGCCTGCGGTCCTATGCCGATGCTTCGCGGGATCAAGGCCCATGCGCAGTCGTCAGGGATCAAGGCGTACCTGTCCCTCGAGGAGAGGATGGCCTGCGGTGTGGGAGCCTGCCTTGGCTGCGTCTGCAAGACTAAGGAGAAAGACGAGCACTCACAGGTCAACAACGCAAGGATCTGCACAGACGGACCTGTGTTTGACGCAGATGTGCTGGACATATAAGATTGCGGGGAGAAAAAGCTTATGAATACAGCAGTTGAGATAGCAGGAGTAAAGTTCAAAAACCCGGTGATGACAGCCTCCGGAACCTTCGGGTCCGGAATGGAGTACGGCGAGTTTGTCGACCTGAACAGGCTGGGAGCCGTGGTCACCAAGGGCGTTGCCAACGTGCCCTGGGAGGGTAATCCCGTTCCGAGAGTGGCGGAAGTCTACGGAGGAATGCTCAATGCCATAGGACTTCAGAACCCGGGAGTTGAGGTCTTCGTAAAAAGAGATCTGAAATTCCTTGAAGACTATGATACCGGAGTAATAGTGAATGTCTGCGGAAAGACCGTGGAGGACTACCTTGATGTGGTGGAGAGACTCTCGGATGAAAAGAGAGTGGACATGCTGGAGATCAACGTCTCCTGTCCCAACGTCAAAGAGGGAGCCATCGCATTTGGACAGAAGGCAGAAGCTCTTTTTAATATTACACAGGAGATCAAAAAGAAGGCGAAGCAGCCCGTCATCATGAAGCTGAGTCCCAATGTCACCAGCATAGCTGAGATGGCAAAGGCGGCGGAGGCAGCAGGAGCTGACGCCATATCCCTGATTAATACAATAACCGGAATGAAGATAGACATATATAAGAGGAAGTTCGTTCTGGCGAACAAGACCGGTGGAATGTCGGGCCCTGCCATTAAGCCTGTGGCAGTTAGGATGGTTTATGAAGCTGCACATGCAGTTAAGATTCCCGTGATAGGAATGGGAGGAATCGCAAACGCTGAGGACGCAATAGAGTTTATAATGGCAGGAGCTACAGCTGTAGCTGTCGGAGCCATGAACTTCCATAATCCATACGCCACGATAGAAGTGATAGAAGGCATCGAGAGCTTCATGGAATCTCAGGGTATTTCAGATATCTCGGAGATCCGAGGTGTACTGTAAATTTATTATTTGCACAAGAAAAGAGGAAGAGCTTTTGAAGGCTCTTCCTCTTTGTTACTAGCAACAGAATCAGGTTTCAGTTTTTCCCGTCAGCTCGTCAAATCCCTTCATGACAGCGTCAAAGGTCTGCTGTGAGATATCGGGCAGCTTGCCGCCCCAGGTCTCCTCAGCCTGCTTGTAGCCCTTCTCGAATGCTGAGCGCATCTGCTCAAGCTTCTCAGGATTGTCACCTGCAAGCGCTTTGGCAAAGTCGAGAATACGTTCTGAGGTCTGTTTAACGCCCCAGTATCCGTTTTCCGAGATGTCCTCCTGCGCCTGTGCTTTGGTTGCTGCGTCTACCGTGAAATCACCCTTCGCAAGGAATTTCCAGATAGAATCATCTTCGTCTGAATTGGCGATGCCGTAGGTCTTGGCCTGCTTGCCCATCATCTTGTGGACGATGTCCAAAAGCTGTTTCTGGCGAAGCTCGTCATCTGCCTTCAGCTGCTGGATGATCTTGGTCCTGTCTGTTTCCTTGCTTGAAACCTTGGAATTGTCGGATGACTTTTCATCAGATTTCTCGTAGACTGCAGCCGCTTCTGTTTTGACCTTTACTTCTTCGTCTTTTTTCTTGCTCTCCGCGGGAGCATTGACAGCTGAAGTATAGGTCGTTGCGATGTTGTTAGTAACCTCGGTAAGTCCGTTTACGCCCATATAGAACTCCTTTTCCGCGC
>JAEEGF010360713.1_pt1 | contig 16968 bp, 13 predicted proteins | sample 9134171 | NCBI WGS metagenome assembly JAEEGF01 (sample SAMN16246542, study PRJNA631951) | gut metagenome | biome: gut microbiome; feature: rumen; material: AP-attached | host: Bos | place: Iran: Karaj | collected 2018-10 | reverse complement strand
GAAACAGGGGCAGCTCCTTATGAAAAAAGTGGGTAACATCCGCCAGTTGTCGGGGGCCCTTATCTTCATATGCTTTTTATCCAGCATGCTCATTACAAATGATGTGGCGCTGATTACCTTCGTGCCCTTTGCCATGCTGATGTTAAAGAGCTGTAAGAGAGAGGACCTGATGATTCCTGTCATTGTCTTTCAGACCATAGCAGCGAACCTCGGAAGTATGGCCACACCCATCGGCAACCCTCAGAATCTCTACATGTACGGCTTAACCGGCATGGGGCTCATTGAATTTGTGGGCTGTATGCTGCCCTATACCCTGCTGGCAGCGGCGCTTTTGCTTATCTCTCTTTTTCTTTTGCCAAAGGGAAGGGAAAAGATTGAGCTTACCCAGGAATATAATCTGGTTCAGGGCTTTGGAAGCATGAGACAGATAGTGATCTACCTGATTTTGTTTGTGATAGCTCTTTTAACGGTACTTAGAGTAATGCCCTGGTATGTCATGGCCGTCATAGTGCTGATAGTGGTGGCGGGAATGGATTTCAAGATCCTGCTGAGGGCTGATTATCTGCTGCTTCTTACCTTTGTTGGATTCTTTATCTTTACAGGAAATATCGCCAGAATCAACGCTGTTAAGGACTTCCTTAGTTCCATGACCGAGGGAAAAGAATTCGCAGTGTCAGTGGTGGCCAGTCAGGTTGTAAGTAACGTGCCCGCAACCCTCATGTTGTCCGGATTTGCGTCAAACTACAAGGAGCTCCTCTTAGGAGTCAATGCAGGAGGCCTTGGAACACTTATTGCATCCATGGCCAGCCTGATTTCTTTTAAGTTCTTTTCAGGAAGCTACAAGGACAAGCAGGGAAAATATATAGCGTATTTCACAGTGGCAAATGTTATTTTCCTGGCTGTGTTTGTGGCTGTACATGCTCTTGCCTCATGAGAAAATAGGATTTGAATATGAATGAACTTGTCAGTGTGATCGTTCCGATCTACAAGGTGGAAAAGTACATAAGAAAATGCCTTGATTCTATCCTGAACCAGAGCTATGAGAACCTGGAGATCATTTTGGTGGACGATGGTTCTCCTGATAATTGCGGCAGTATCTGCGATGAGTATGGGGCTAAGGACTCCCGAATCCGTGTTATCCATAAGGAGAATGGGGGGCTATCAAGTGCCAGAAATGCTGCCCTGGACATCTGCAAAGGTGATTGGATTATCTGTGTGGACAGCGATGATTATATCTGCCCTGACATGGTGGAGAAGCTGGTAAAGGCAGCCCACGACTACGATGCTGACCTGGTTATTTCTTCCCAATTTGAGGAAAAGGGCGGAAAGCTCAATATCACGGACAGAATCATGGATAAGCCCCAGATCATGGATAGGGAGGCTGCCCTTAAAAAGCTGGTGGAAGATGACGACATTAAGAACTACGCCTGGGGAAAACTCTACAGGGCTTCGCATTTTGAGGGAGTAAGATATCCCGAGGGAAGAAATTATGAGGATATTCCAACCACTTATCTTTTATTTGATAAGGCGGAGAAAATAGTTAAGATACCTGAATTTCTGTATGTTTACTACATCAGGGATGACAGCATCTCCTTCACCACCTCCAAGGTGAGTTGGCACAAGGGCTGTCATGAGTCCTGTCTGGGCTACGAAGAGAGGGCTGAGTACTTTAAGAATAAGGGCTACAGCGAGCTTTATGAGCTGGCCATGGCAAAGCTCCTGCCATATCTGTACTCTGACATCGACACCGCCTATGAGGCAGGGGCCGACGAAGATGCTGTGACTACCAGGAAATATCTGGCGGACCACAAAGATGTTTTTCTTGGAAATAAATACGTATCCTCCAAAGATAAAAAGCTTATTGGCATTTATCTTAAGAGCAAAAATGTTTACAAATTATACGAAAGGGCCAAAGCGCCTCTTCGAAAGTCTAACAAGGTGGCCAGGAAGCTCCTTTGGAAAATGGGCAAGACCAGAAAGAAACACGATTTTTCTCTCTCTGAGGGAAAGGGCGCCAGAGTAATCTTTTTCCAGCTTCCGGGCTTTGACAATCTTGGAGACCACGCCCTTTCTTTTGCTACAGAGAAGCTATTGCAGGCTTACGTGGACCAGAACGACAAATATCAGCTCTTTGTTGTTGAGGGCTGGGACACACTAAGTGCCGTTAAGAGCTTAAAAAATCAGATTAGAAAAGAAGATATTCTCGTAAGTCAGGGAGGCGGAAACTTCGGAAGCCTTTATGAATTCGCAGAGGTTTTCAGAAGAAAGATAATGGAAGCTTTCCCTGATAACAAAATTATAGTTATGCCCCAGACTGTCTTTTATTCAGAAGATGAAGAGGGTAAAAAGCAGCTATATCTTGATAAGACGGCCATTGACAGGTGCAAAGATATCACTATATTTGCAAGGGATCACAGATCTTTTGAACTGTTTGAAAAGTACTTTGGACAGAACGCCAAGATTCTGGAACTGCATGATACTGTCGCTTTGTATAAGCCGGATTCTTTTTTCGGGGAAAGAGGAAGCGATATTTTGCTGTGCCTTCGCTCAGACAAAGAAAGCAATTTAAGCGCTGAGGATAAATTTGAAATCTTCGGCATGTGCCGGGATACGGGAAAGAGCCTTCGCATCACGGATACCTGTACCAACTATGATATCGACTCTACTGACAGAGAAGCGGTTTTAAAAGAGAAATTCTCCCTGTGGGGCAGTGCCCGCCTTGTTGTCACCGACAGGCTGCATGGCATGATCTTTTCCATTATTACAGGGTCGCCCTGCATAGTTCTGGGGAACAACCATCATAAGGTGCTGGAAACCTACAAGACCTTCAGGGACTGCTCGTATCTACGCTATGCAGAGGACTTAAGCGAGGTTTCTGGGTACATAAAAGAACTGCTGGCCCGGGACTTAGATGTCCGGGACGCAGCAGTTTATTGCGACTCTTTTGCCAAAGCTGATATCAGCAAATTATTTGGCGTAATTAAAGCCTGACATTTAATGTCAAAGTCTTGCGTGAATGCCCAGTTCTTCGTGCATTTTGCGCTTTGTTTCGTACATGCGCTGGTCAGCCAGCAGATATACTTCATGGGAACTACTGCTTTCAAGCTCATGCTTGAAAGCATAGCCTGTGGCAACGCTTCTCTTGTATTCGGTATACAGCGCATTCATTACATTTATGGCACTGTTCATTCTCTCGATCAGAGAATTGATATCCTTGCCTTCAGCATCTCTTATTACCACAAGGAATTCATCGCCGCCGATTCTGGCGCAAAAACTCTCATCTCCAAAAGTATTAAGAAGAACCTTAGAAAAATCTTTTATGTATTTATCACCGGTGGGGTGACCAAATTTGTCATTTACTGTTTTTAACCCATTCAGGTCTATGCTGAGGATACAGTAGTCATCCTCGGCGGTATTGAGCTCTTCCATGAGTTTGTCGGATTTTGCCCTGTTGGCGAGATGTGTGAGACCATCGGCGTAAGCCAAATGGCTTAAGGATGCGTTTTCCTGCTTTTGAGCAAAGGACTCCGTAATGTAGATCATGTAGGTGGAGAGCTGGCAAACTACATAGAACATAATTCCGCCACAGATTATAAGCTTATTAATTATAGAGATGGTGGGTATATGATAACTGTCTAAAAAGTAGATAACAAGGTGCAGCAATTCACATATACAGAAGACGAACATACCCGTTAGTTGTATAAGTGAAGAAGCCGGAAGGCTCTTTTCTTTTGAACTTTTTACGGCATAGTAGGTCAGGACACAGAATCCGAATACGCCACTGATGTGGCAGAGGACCAAAGTTGACCGCAGGTGTATATGAAAAATGAAATGCAGCGCAAATTGAACCAACGGCAGTGCACAGCTTACATACATCAGAACTGTGTAAATACGTTGTCCCTTGAGATTGTGGATGTTATAGAGAATGATGTAACAGAATGGAACCAACAAGTACATGGTGAAGTACTCCCAGAAGGTTTCATCCATGGTGTAAATGAACAGGGACAGCAGATCATAGTAGCATAATAGCCAGATGCCCATGTCTATACAGAATAATGAGCCCACCAAAAGACTTCTCACTTCCGGAACGGAAGCGGTAAAAAGTAGAGCTATGCAAAGAAATACCGCACCAAACAGAAACACAAAGATACCTGTGGCAATGATAAACAGATTAGAGTGGATTAGGTATCCCGCTACATCGTCGTGACTTCCCAGGAGAATCGGTTCAACGGATGAAAAAGGATTGTGCTCCGCAACCTGCATGTCTATTGTGAGGGTTTTGCCTGCATAGTCTGAGGGAAGAGAGATTATGTGGTAATGCTTTCCGATGAATTTTCCCGCTGTATAGTAGGTATTGCCGTAACTGTAGATTTCTCTTTCATTGACATAGGCATAGAAGGCTACATACCTGCTTTTGAAAAGAAGAACTGCACTGGGTATGTATCCGTTATCCGGCAGGGTTCTTGAGATAGTTACACGATCTCCATGCTCCAGCTTTCGGTCCATGATCTCGTACAAATGACTTAACGAGATGTCTTTGAATTCTTCGCCGTTTATGACTACTTCCCAGCCTTCATTCAGATAATGCATAGGATAAGTGGCATGGGTGGTCAGAGTGACAAGCAAAAGAGCCAGTACGATAAGTAAAATGATAATGGATAAGGATATAGGAAGCAGACGGGGCTTATTCATTTGTCATACCTCCTTTTTCACCAAGGTGCTTTAAGAGATCGTCATAGAGACGACCAAAAGAATCCAGATGATGCTGATTTTTCATTTGATACATTCTGGTGTCAGCCAAAAGGTAAACATTCTGCGGAGTCATGGGAACGCCGCCTTCGACGTCACGGTTGTTGGCAGTTCCATAGGACGCAGAATATTTGATGGGCTTATCCAGAGAACTTCTGTAGGACATAAGATCAACAAAGCAGGCGAGATCTCTCTCGATTCTGTCTTTATCAATATATGGCAGTATTACAATAAACTCATCTCCGCCCATTCGGCCGATCAGAGTAGCATCCGTAAAGCTGTTTCTCAGAATATCGGCAAATCCGCCAAGCAGCTTATCTCCGGAGGCGTGTCCGTAGTTGTCGTTGGTATATTTAAGGTAATCAAGGTCAATACTTATGATGGTGTAGTCATTTTTTAGCTCCGTCAGTGCAACTTCGCACTTGGAACGATTAAACAGCCCTGTGAGAGAGTCTGTATATGCGAGACCCTCTAGCTCCTGCTTTAATGTAGCTTCGTTTATGGACTCGGTGCAGTGGAAGAAATAGTTCAGCACCAGGCAGATCATAAATATAAGAGCGCCGACAGTCATGAAATTAATGGAGGTATTAACTTCGCCCGCAGATATGAATTTCAATATATTGAATTTGATAATATCGATAACTGAGCAGGTAAGGAACAGAATCAGTCCCAGAATCAGCATACTTGCGGAGGCATTATTGGAAAAGAAATATCCATTGGCCTTATTTCTTTTTATCATGATCAGGGTCAGGGAAATAATGATGTATACCCCCTCTATCAGGCCTAAAAAGTGAAGCACCTGAACAAAATGGCATATATGTACAAAGTTGAGAATATGCAAAAGAGCTGTGATGAGGGAAAAACCCAGGTTAACAATCCAGAGTATAATACCGATGATGGGATTATAGATCTGATGAGCGCCGGTAAGGAATCCCAGAATGGCAGCAGGGATAGCGAACAGAGAAAAGTATTCAATAAAAGTGTAGAAGGAAGGCTGATCGGAAAAGAGCCAGAACAGGTCATTAAAGCTCAGGATATATAATCCCAGGAACACGGAAATAAAACCGCTGAAGGCGATACTGTAATCGTGTTGAGCAGTAAAAATCAGGTATGGGGAAAGAATGATCAACACTTGTCCGAATACCACAAGGAAAACTCCAATGGCCAGAGGAAGTCGATTGTTTTGAACCATATTTCTGGATATTTCTTCATGGTTTCCGATGGTAACAGGAGAAATTCCTGAAAAAGCGTTGTTCTCGTGGGCTGTAATCTCTATTCGCAGAGTTTTTCCCGCAAAGTCATCAGGGAGAAATACAAAGTGCTGATATTTGGGGAGCATGAGATTCCGGGCCACGTAATCATCTCCAAAAGAATAGATGATCTCATCATCCAGATAAACTACTGTTGAAGAAAGAATTGTTCTAAAGTGGATTGTGGCAGGAGAAAGAATATAATCAGGTAAAGTCTTGGTGAGGACCAGCACATCCTCTTTGTTGACGAGTCCTATTTTGCAGCTGGAAAGCACTTCAGGATGATAGACATTATCGCCACTACTAACAGTCCAGCCTTCTTCCAGCTGGACTAAAGGAAATTGTCTTGGTGATTTGTATCCTTTGGTGCCCAAAAATATAATAACCAGGAAAAAAACAATAACGGCCAAGACAGCCAATGAAATTGTTTTAAGCTTCGATGTTAGGTTCAATTACCAGCCTCCTGAAAGTAATAATATTATACCTCTTACAGATTAAAATTTCACTTTTTTTCACACAATAAAGAACGCAAAAAAAGACAGATGCTCGGAAAAAACTTCCGGCATCTGCCTTGTATGAATCTTAAATTATTATTAACTTGATTTTGGCATGTATCCTAGAAATGACCGTGGCTTCCACCGTGGGAGCTTCCGGAGCTGGAGAAATGGGTACTGCTTCCGCCTGAGCTACTGGATCTTTCCTTTGGAATTGGAGCCTTTGAAACAGAAGACCTCAAGTAGGTATCCTTATGGAATTTCATATTGATGCCACTGTGTGACTGGTATCCTGAAGCTGAGCTGTTGGAATGCACTGTGGTCAGTGAACTGATCATGATTCCCACAGGGATGAGACCTACGATCAGTCCGATGATAATGCAGACAATGAAGGCACCTCTCATTTCAGCCGGTGTAGCATCTCTGGTGCCAACGTCATAGGGAGTACCTGCTTCGTACAGTTCAAGATATCTGTCGGCTGTATCAATATAGGTGTCAAAGGCTGAGAAGTAGTAGCCATCACCAAGATCCGGCAGCATATCATCCATCATCTTTTGCTGACCGTAGTCGGTAAAAGCAGCGATGGCATTGCCGCTGGTGCTGATGGCCCATTCTCTGTCCGCCATACTAAGCATAAACAGAATGCCGGAACCATCGTAATCTGCCTGGAATCCGTTGTAGTCAAAATAGTCATCTGCATAATCCTGTATCGGGCCTGTGTGCTCATCTACAGTGAGTATTACAATGTTGCAGCGCCATTTTGCACTGATCTCGTCCATTCTGTCCTGCAATTCCTTCCTGGAGGACTCCGAAAGAAGGTTGGCTGCATCAACGAAACGGTCTTTCTGTCTTGATGAGGGCATCTCGTATTTGTCCCACATCACGTCATCGGAGGCCAGGGTTTCAATAGGAGCCATCAGGAAAAAAGATATCAGGATGGCGCTTAGGACAGCCAATAAAAATATTCTTTTTCTCTTTTTTATTTTCATGGTTTATTAATCCCGTTAAGTTAGTACTGCTAAATAAATAATATAGGCTACTACTGCGGCAATGGCAGAAATAGGAATATAGTATTTCAGTGCCTTTAAGTAGCTGCAGGGCAGATTTCCGACGAATTTACCTGTCTGACCGTTCATGGCAAAGAGATAATTCTTGCCATTCCAGGTAGTGTTAAGCAAATAGACCGGATAAAGTGCGTATTTAACCGAGCTGTCAACAATGCCGGTGTTTTCACTCAGAGTACGGAGCGAAGTGTACTTGGACATGGTCTCCTTGAAATCCGCCACAATGGAGGCTGTCATTCTCTGAACAGCCCTGGGCTTGCAGTCATTGGAAGCAACATTGTACTTGTTTGCCAAAAAGCCTGCCAGATAACCCATGTTGAAGGGCTTCATCTCGTTGTGATCAAAGGGCTCCAGAGATTCCATGAGGTCATCAGGCATCTCCTTGGAACCATCCACCGGAACATTTTCAAAGTCCTCGGTGCCGGACCTGCGTACATCGTAGTATTTGGTCTCGGTATAGACGTAATTGCTGTCCTTCCAGGTTCTTGTGGTGGTTCCTTCATAGGCACCATCAAAAGATTCGGTTGCATTGAAGAGCCAGAAAGGTACATAGACACCCTTTAACTCGTCGATATGATTCTGTGCAAGGAAAACTCCCGGAACCAGTTTCTTGGACTTTACATATTTCTTGTAGGTCTCCATGGCGTCTTCCCTGGTGTGCTTAAAGGGTATGATGTAGTCCGGCTTGAATTCTCCCGTAAACTTTTCGCTGACAACTACGTTGTTACTGCAGAAAGGACACTTGGTGGAACCAAGAGATTCTGTGGCCAGGATCTCGCCGCCGCAGGAACCACATTTGTAGACATAGAGCTGCTGGGAATTCTCATCCACCTGGGCAGAGGAGTTATACTCATCAGCTACCTCTCCTGTGCTGTTGGAATTGTGATTGGCAATATAGTCTTTAACATCGAACTCTGAATCACAATATGGACATTTCAGCTTTTGGGTTTTGGGATTAAATTCCATTGCCCCGCCGCAGGCGGGGCATTCATATTCGTGTAAAGCCATAGTTTCCTCTTTTTATTTCCTGGGGGATCCGCAGTGACTGCAGAAATTACCTGTATTTACTGTTCCGCAGGAGCATGTCCATGATGCTGCAGGTCTTGGAGAACCACAGTTGCTGCAGAAATTACCTGTGTTTACTGCTCCACAGGAACATGTCCAGGAATTAGCTGCCTGCTGAGCAGGTGCAGCTGCTGCATTCTGCTGTGCGCCCATCTCAAAGAGCTGAGAAGCGTTCATGCCACCTGCCTGCTGAGCCATATTCATGCCTGCAAAAGCCATCATAGGACCTGTTGCTGTATTCTTAGCTGCATCCTGCATTGCCTGAGCCTGTGCGCTGGCAAGTGTAGCAGCTGCCATGTTAGGATTGCGAAGAGCGCCTGCTCTCTGGAGCTCCTTGATGGTCTTCTCGTCTTCTTCAGAAGCTGTTACTGAGCTTACGCCGAAGCTTGAAATAACGATTCCGTAGAACTCTTTCCACTTCTTTGAAAGAACATCATTGAGAGCGTCAGCAATCTCTGTGGTGTGTCCCGGAAGTGAGCTGTAACGGATACCCATATCTGAGATCTTTGCAAATGCTGGCTGAAGAGCTGTGAGAAGCTCACTCTTTAACTGAGACTCGATCTTGTCTCTTCTGAACTCGCCCTCTACGTTTCCAACGATATTCTTATAGAAAAGAATAGGATCTACGATCTTGTAGCTGTATTCGCCGTGGCACTTAAGACTTACGTCCATGTCAAGGCCGATATTTGTATCAACAACACGGAAAGGAACAGGATTAACTGTGCCATACTTGTTGCCGATGATCTCTTTTGTATTTACGAAATAAACTCTCTGATCCTTGGCAGCAGCTCCGCCGAAGCCTACACGCTTACCGAACTGCTTAAAGGAATTAACGATGTTTTCACCAAGACTGCCATAGAAAATTGATGGCTCTGTTGAGGTGTCATATACGAATTCTCCGGGTTCTGCACAGATTTCTGTGATCTGACCCTGGTCCACAAGAATCATACACTGACCTTCATTGACTGCGATGATTGAACCATTTGAAATGATGTTATCATTGCCCTTTCCGGCTTTTTTAACACCCTTTGTGAGAAGCACGTCGCTTGAAAGTGACGGACAATTGAAATAATCTCTCCACTGATCGGACAGAACACTACCGCCGGCAACCAGTGCTGCTTGTAAAAGACCCATAACTATCTCCTTTCATACATATCCCATAATTAGTTTTGCAAATTTGCTCTGCAAGTAATATTTTCGCACATTTCATCTTGGTTTGCACTAATTTTATAACAAATTATGGTAATATAATCCTATAAAAACTGCGAGATACGACCATTATCAAATGATGATTATCAGTAAAAGAGTAAGTGCATGATCAAAATAGATGTAACTGTAAATTTTAATAGTGAAATCCACACGCTTTCTGCTGTTAAAGGCAAGAGGCTAAAGGATCTTCTGTCAGAGGCGGGCTTTTCTGTCCCTCTTCCCTGTGGAGGCTCCGGACGATGCGGAAAGTGTGTTGTTTTGTTTTCAAAAGGTGCTCCGAGAGCTAATGACTCCGACAGGGCTTTTTTATCAGAAAAAGAAATCGCGGAAGGAAAGAGACTCCTGTGCAGATGCATCCTTGAGGGTGACTGCGAGATAGTACTTAATGAGAGCTTCCATGAAGAGAACATTGTTGTCAGGACTTCGGATGCCGGTGAAAGACCCGGGGCAGATGCTGAGGGACGGGACTTTGGAATTGCTATAGACATCGGAACTACCACCATTGCCGCGGCTTTGATTGCTGACATCGATGGCAAAACTACTGTTTTTGATACCCTGGGAAGGATCAACCATCAGCGGAGATTTGGCGCTGACGTTATCTCCAGAATTAGTGCCGGGGAGGATGAATCCGTAAGAACTCAGATGCAGCAGTCTGTAAGAGAAGACATTGCAGAGATCATAGGGCAGCTCCTTGAGCGGAACCCAGGAATCCATGTTTCAGCCCTTTGCTTTACCGGCAATACCACCATGCTTCATCTATTAAGAGGTTATGATACTGAAGGGCTTGGGAAATATCCCTATACTCCTGTCAGTACCGGGATGGAAGAGATGAGCCTTTCGGAAGTTCTTTCGGAATACCTGACCGCACCTACCCTTACAGGGGAAGAAGATGCCATAATAATGCCGGGAATCTCGGCCTTTGTGGGGGCTGATATAGTTTCTGGTATTTATTCCTCAGGACTTTGTAGAGAACAGGGCAGACGCAGGCTTCTTATGGACCTTGGAACCAATGGAGAAATGGCTTATTTTGATGGAGAACAGCTTTTCTGTACCTCAACTGCAGCAGGGCCATGCTTTGAGGGCGGTGGCATCAACTGCGGGGTACCGTCAATACCCGGAGCCATCTGTGGCGTGGAGATTTCAGGAAATGACAGCTCAGAAATAAAGCTGACAACCATCGCTGGTAAAAAGCCAATAGGAATCTGCGGAAGCGGAATTTTAGAGCTGGTTTCGGAACTGGTAAGATGCGGCATTGTGGATAAAACGGGACTTCTTTCTGATGAGTTTTTTGAAGGGGGATATGAGGTCTTTTCCCAGGAAAATATTGTCCTTACCCAGAAGGACATCAGAAATATCCAGCTGGCCAAGGCGGCCATATACGCGGGAGCAGACAGGCTCACCGGAGGAGGCTCGCCGGAGGAGATATATATTTCCGGGGGCTTTGGCAGCAGCACAAATCCCGACAGAATCCGGAACATCAAGCTGTTTCCTCCGAAGTGGAGCGGCAAGATGATTCCATCGGGAAACACGGCCCTTGACGGAGCGGTTAAGTTTTTGGGACAGATTCTTTTGGGAAAAGAAAATGGAGCCCGGGCCAGGGAAGAAATCAACTCAATTTCTGAGAGGGCGAAGGAACTGGTGCTGAACAGCCGGGAGGGCTTTGATGAAGCCTTTGTTGAAGCCATGAACTTTTAAATGATAGAATAGATGAAAAAGAATGGGTGAATTATAAATGATCTGTGATACATGTGCCAATTATGTATATGACGAGGACTGGGAATGCTATACCTGCATGGTGAACATGGATGAAGATGACTATGGCAGACTTATGTCCGGCGGCAACAAGGAATGCCCCTACTATCAGGACAACGATGAGTACAAGGTAGTAAGGCACCAGATGTAAATTTTTTATAAAATTTCATATGTTATATAAAAGATGAGTTCTTAAAATCCGATATACAGACATATAGATATGGGAAACTATCGCGTTTTGCGATTTGTGTTTATAAGCATGGAAGCGTTCGGATGATATCCGGGAAATGGAGGGAACCATGAGTAGTATTTCTGAAATCACAGCTGGAAGCGGACTTGGAGCTTTTGAATCAATAAAAGAAGCGTCATCCAAAGACACCAAAGGAGTTAAGACCGGTAATTACGGCAAGACCATAGGAAAAGCGCAGCTCAGTGAAGAGGGTGCCAAGTACTACGAAGAACTCAAGAAGAAATATTCCGGCATGGATTTTGTCCTTGTAAGTAAGGACATGAAGAATTATGCCAAGCAAAATGCCAGCTCCTATGGCAATGCCAACAAGATGGTGGTTCTCATCGATGAGGAAAAGATCGAGAGAATGGCCACAGACGAGAACTTCAGAGCTAAGTACGAAGGGCTCATCGCCAAGGCCCAGAGCACTATGCCTGCTCTTAAGTCACTGGCTGAGAAGAATGGCAATGTTAAATCCATAGGAATGCAGGTAAATGATAACGGAACTGCATCTTTCTTTGCGGTTATGCAGAAGTCTTCCCAGAGCATGACAGAGAAGCTTGCAGCCAAGAGAGCTGAGAAAAAGCAGGCAGAAAAGCAGGCCGAGAAAAAGGCAGAGAAAAAAGAGCAGGCCGAAGAGCGGCTGCAAAAGGCTCGGGACAAAGACTACAACTTTGATGAGATAGAAAATGATGAAGACGTGGAAATCCTCATGGCCAATTCCATCGAGGAACTCATGAGCAAGATAGAGAATTACAATTTCAATATGAGAGCCAACAGCATTCAGGCTCCGGAAGAAAAGCTTGTGGGTCAGTCCATAGATTTCAGGGGATAAAACATAATTGATTGGGGGATTGTTATGTATAGGGTTGCAATATGTGATGATGAAAAAAGCTCTGCTGCTCAGGCCGCAGAGCTTTTGGAAAAGTATAGGGCTGCTCATTCGCGGGTAGAGATGAATGTGGATATCTTTTACACCTCCTTCGACCTATTGGATGCGGTGGAAAAGCAGGCCTATGACATCTATCTTTTGGATATATATATCGACAAAATGAATGGCATAGAGATTGCCGAGTCCATCAGAAAAACGGATGAAAACGGCAAGATAATTTATATGACTTCCTCAAACGCTTTTTACAAGGAGGCCTTCAGGATACACGCGGCGCATTACCTTGAAAAGCCTATTCTTGAGGATGAATTTTTTGATGCCATGGACAGAGTGTGCGTGGAAGAGACCGCCCGCTATTTTACAGTGAGAGAAAGCGGCAACATAAACAGGATTGCCCTGGATGACATTGAATATATAGAATCCGAGGACCACTATAAGAGAATAGTGACTGAGGATGCGAGCTATCTTGTTCGCAGCACCATGCAGGCTATTTTTGATGAGATTGACTGCGAGTATTTCTATATGCTGGGTATGACCAGAATCATAAATCTGAAAAAGGTACTGAAGATTTCCAAGGAGGAGCTCACCATGGAGAGCGGAAAGACCTTTTCTGTGCCGCGAGGTACTTATAGAACACTGAGCGAACTGGTGCTTAATTACACCTTTTGATTGGTGTGGCAACTTAAATAAGGTTAAGAAATTCACTTGAATTTTGTTCCGCTCTGATATATCATTGCTCAAAATGCAAAGAACGGAATTGTCTGGAGGAAAGGTATGATAAACGAAACGTACAAGAATATGCTTGGAGCTAAGTCTGTGATAAGAGAGCTTTCCGAGTATGCAACCAGAAGAGGAAAAGAGATCGGATACGAGAACGTATTTGATTTTAGTCTCGGTAATCCCAGCGTAGCTGTTCCACAGGAGTTTACCGATGAGATGATAAGACTTCTCAAAGAGGAGGACACCATGACACTTCATGGTTACACTCCCAGTCTTGGAAATCCCTTGTATAAAGAGAAGATAGCAGAATCCCTGAATCAGAGATTTGGAATGAACTACGGACCGGAGCACATTTTCCCGACAACAGGTGCAGCCGGTGCTATTTCCCACGCCGTAAGAGCTGTGACTAAGCCGGGAGATGAAGTCCTGACATTTGCGCCTTACTTTCCTGAGTACTTACCTTATATAACAGGTGCAGGCTGTAAGCTGGAGATTGTGCCTGCGGACACAGAGACTTTCCAGATCAATTTTGACAAATTCCTGGAAATGATAAACGAAAATGTTATGGCGGTACTTATAAATACCCCCAATAACCCTTCGGGAATTTCTTATTCTACAGCTACACTCACAAGGCTGGCTGATATATTAAAAGAAAAATCCAAAGAGTATGGACACACTATTTTCCTTCTGTCAGATGAACCTTACAGAGAGATAGTATTTAAGGGTGCCGATGCTCCTTATGTTTCAAAGTTCTATGACAACACACTGAGCTGCTATTCTTTCTCCAAGTCCCTTTCACTTCCCGGAGAAAGAATCGGATATGTGGCTGTAAATCCTGCCTGCGAGGGAGCTGAGTACATCGTTCCCATGTGTGGACAGATTTCCAGAGGCACAGGACACAACTGTCCTCCTTCCATAATCCAGCAGGCAGTAGCCAAGGTGTGCGGTCTTACTGCAGATCTTTCTGTCTATGAAACAAACATGAATATAATCTATGACACTTTGGTGGAACTTGGTTTTACAGTTGTAAAGCCCGGTGGAACCTTCTATATTATGCCAAAGGCTTTGGAGGAGAGCTCCATAGAGTTCTGTAAAAAAGCCAAGGAGTACGACCTTATCTTCGTTCCTACAGATGGATTCGGAGCTCCGGGATTCTTTAGAATGGCATACTGCATAGACACTGAAAAAGTTGAAAGAGCGATGGTGAAACTGCGTCAGTTTGTGGCTGAAGTCTATGGCTGATGTGCCAATGCCGCACGGCTACGCACTTGATTGTTCTTTTTTTGGTTTAAATGCGTTGACATTGCGGAATAATGAGTGTAAACTTTATCCCGTAATCACATAATTGTTTTAGCGAGTTGTATTTTATTGTATGATCTGAGGAGGAGAGAAACAATGCCTGAAACAAAGAAGACAGAGACAGCGAAGGCTGTTACAGCAGTTAAGTCAGCTGCTACAGAGGTTAAAGCTCCTGTAGCAAAAGCAGAAGTTAAGAAACCCGCAGTTAAGAAGGCTACAGCAGCTAAGAAGCCTGCAGTAAAGAAGGCTGAGCCTAAGAAGGCCGAGGAGAAGAAGGTAGTAGCTAAGAAGCCTGCAGTTAAGAAGGCTACAGCAGCTAAGGAGCCTGCAACAAAGGCAGCAGCTAAGACTACAGAGCTTAAGGCTAACATCGTTCTTCAGTACGCTGATAAGAACGTAACCTATGATACACTTGTTGAGAACGCTCAGAATGTTTGCGTTTATGACCTTGGCAAGAAAGCATCAGATATCAAGAAGCTGGATCTCTATGTTAAGCCGGAAGAGGATACAGTATACTTCGTTCTTAACGATGAGGAGAACGGAAATTACGCTCTTTAATTTAAACTGATCATAATAATGAAATGAAGCCTTTAAGTATCATGGCATGTGCCGGATATTTAAAGGCTTTTTTAATATTTGTGGTTCAGATTTCCTTTATATTTTTTTTAGAATTTCTTAATATCTTATTGACTTTAATTAATACGACTCGTAAACTTAAAGACACATCTTTTTGATTTTTTTTACACTTTTTGCTTTAACACTTAAAAGCGTTGATAGGGCAAAACTTTAAATTGGTGCCCCGAATAAGTATTATCAGATAACTTGAAGGAAATATTAAATGAATTCTAAATTATTTCAGAAGATAGATGGAGTTTATGCTCAGAATCTCTTAAAGGGAGAGACTGTTGATAAAAAGGAGTTGGGAATCGACTCCGGAGCCACCGAGGGAAGCGATGTGGTAGAACATGTTTACATTGTCTTCGCAGATGGAACAGATATCGAATCGGGTATAGCTCTTATAGAACAGCAGGTTCTTGGCGGCGGCAAGCTGGAAGTAAACAGAAAGGATACCACGGGAAATGCCATTGTGGCAGTGGTTGAAAGCTCAGTTCGTAAGGAAATAGAAAGTCTTCCCGAAGTTAGTAAAGTTAAGATCAACGAGGCTGCTGAGGTAAAAAAAAACCGGGAAAGCGACTCTTCAACTGAAGAAACTACTATAGATACTGTAGAAACTACAGAAGAAATTACAGAAGAAGGTAAAGAAGCTACAGAAGTTACAGAAGTTACAGGAGCCACAGAAGTTACAGAAGAAGCAGTAGTTGATGCTGGCTACACAAAAGAGACTGAAGCTGAAATAACTCCGGAAGAAGTCTTGAGTGAACAGACTGAGGTCACCACAGAGACTCAATCAACTGTAGTGGGCACTTCAAAGAGTGCAAATTCTATTTGGATCCCGGTAGTAATAGGGATTCTTGTATTGGCAGCAGCCGCTATCACTGTTGTCAGAGCGTTGGGGAAAAAACGGTAAGACTACATTATGTAAGTAATGTATTTTTATAAATTTTATATGGAGGGAAAGTGTATGAAAAGAAATGTTGGACCTGCTAAGGCTCTTGCGGTAATTCTTAGTACTTCACTGGCTATGTCCAGTCCAGTTACTGCTTTTGCTACTTCAGGATCAGATTTTTCAGCAGATGCTGATGATGTGGTCATCGTAGACGAAGCAGAAGAATCATCTGACGTGACCGTAGAACTTAACAGCGAAGAAACAGATGAGAATGAACCATTTTTTGAAAAGGTTGATTCTGAGGAAGAAGGGCTTAAAGACTTTACAGAAGCTCTTAATGGAGAGATTGCTGAGAAGCCGGTTGAGGAAAAGGATCCGGATGAGCAGACTCGTGTAATTATTGTTATGGAAGGTGAGTCAGTTCTTGATGCAGGCTTCGATACAGAAGACCTTGCTGAGAATGACGCAGCCATGAATCTTTCTGAGAGCATTGTAGCTGATCAGGAAGATACTGTTGAGAAAATCTCTGAGGAGGCTCTCGGCGGTGAGGAACTTAATGTTAATTATAATTTCTCAATTCTTACAAATGCTGTATCTGCAGATGTAGCATACAAGGATATTGAGAATATCGTAAATGTTGATGGTGTATCAGCAGTTTACGTAGCACAGCAGTATGAACCTCTTACTGATTCTGCTGAGCCTAAGACTGTAACAGCCAACGAGATGGTTGGAAGCTACACA
>JAEEGF011895730.1_pt1 | contig 16969 bp, 16 predicted proteins | sample 9134171 | NCBI WGS metagenome assembly JAEEGF01 (sample SAMN16246542, study PRJNA631951) | gut metagenome | biome: gut microbiome; feature: rumen; material: AP-attached | host: Bos | place: Iran: Karaj | collected 2018-10 | reverse complement strand
GACAAAGTTTTGTGGAAAGTGCGAAAGAACCTCTAAGGTGTCGCCCAGAAAAGTTTTATCCAGTATATCCTCGCATGTCAGGATTTTTGCGCTCTCTTTTCTCGCGCCTTTTATCTCAACGCAGCGCTCCAGATACTTTGAGCCCTCCGCCACGGTCATATCAATTGTTTTGTTCCTTGCCGCCTTCATTTGATCTCCTTTCAAGAGCAGTAAAGCCAACATCAGTATAACCTAATTTAGCAAGTGTTTTCAATCATTTTCAAAGAATTCTTACAGACCCCTAAAGTTTATTATATACTCTGTCGATACTATAATTGTAGGTCTATGTTTTACGCAAGGAGGCGATGAAATGAGGATTGTTAATTCAAACCTCGCACTGCAGGGAAGCAGTTTTTCAGCCACCGTGGTCAACACCTACCACTCGCAGGAAATAATTAACCGGAAGATGGTAGATTTGTCCGCACCGCGTGCACAAGAGCGTGTTATCACGCGGATTAGGGGAGACGACTACGAAGGGAGCGAAAATCCTATCCCTGAAGGCGAAGAAAAAAGAAATGTAATTTTAGAACAAGCACAACCACAAATGGTACACAAGTCAAACTCGCTCGGAGGCTATGACACCCTGATGAGCCGGGACCGCATCAGGATGCTCGTTCTCGAACAGCTGCTCGGCAGACTGACCGGGAACAGTCATAAGTTTCGCCAAAGCGAAGCGACTCCTACCGGCTATGACAGCAGCGGGCACGGTATTTTCGGCGGAAACAGGGCAATGGCAAACACAGTTAGGACAACCTTCTCGACCGAAACCGTTCAGGAAAGCAGCTTTTCGTTCGCAGCGAAAGGTACTGTGGAAACAGGCGATGGCCAAAGCATCAGCTTGGAGCTCAATTTCTCCTTTAGCCAGAGCTTCGTTTCCAGCGCTACTATCGTAAGCGAAATTGAACAATGGCTGGTTGACCCGCTTGTAATCTACTTTTCGGGCGAAATGCCAAAGTTCGAGGACAATACTATGTCCTTTGATCTTGATGTTGACGGCATACTTGATAATATCAAGATGCTGAAACCGGGAAGCGGATTCCTCGCACTCGACAAGAATGAAAACGGCGAAATCGATGACGGAAGTGAACTCTTCGGACCAACTCTCGGAAGCGGCTTTGCTGAGCTTTCAAAGTACGACGAGGATGGCAATGGTTGGATTGATGAGGCAGATGCTATTTTTGGCAAGCTCAAGGTTTGGTGCGCAGACAGCCGCGGCGAGAAGCAACTCGTGGCTCTCAAGGAGAAGGGTGTAGGCGCTATCTTCCTCGGCTCGGTAAACACGGAGATGAATATCTACGACAGTGGCGAACGTGCCGGCAAGCTGCAAAAGAGCGGACTTGTTCTGATGGAAAACGGTCAGGGCAAGATGATGCAAGAAATCGACCTACGCATCTAAAACGAAATAAAGCAACCGAGATAGACGGACCTACACAGTCGGTTGCATAAAAAGAGAAGCAGGCTTTTACCTGCTTCTTTTTCATTTACTTCAATTATCATACTTAACCTCTATCCCCTTTGTTTCCATACTGCGCTTCGTATTCATCTCGCAGCATAGACATGAGATTCACGTCGTAAAGGATGCCGTTTTTGCGGCAATTTTGTCTGAGAAGGCCTTCATAGGTGAAGCCCAGAGAACGATATAGATGTTCCGCCGGGTTTCCTGTGTAATAGTCCAGGTATAGCCGCTGCATCTGCAGATCCTCGAAGCAATACTTCATCACAGCCAGAGCCGCTTGCTTGCCGTAGCCCTTGCCACGAAGGGCGGTGTCCGCGATGTAGATGCGCCAAAGCTCGCACTTCCACTCCGGCTCGATGTCACCGATGACGATGCGGCCAATCAGCCGATTCCCCTCCTTTAAGAAAATCGAAAGCTGGATCTTGCCCGGGTCTGCCTTGTCAGCAAAAAACTTCTCAAAGCACTCTTCCCTAGTCTGACCGTCTCGAATGCTGAAAAATTCGGTAACCTCCGGTAAGCGCTCCCACTTTTCGAAAGTCTCAACATCCTCCAGCACCGTTTCCTTCAGCACCAGGTCTTTTGTCTCTATATTTATAGCCATCTTCCTCACCTCTGTGAAAAACGGAGACCTTTTGGCCTCCGCTTTTCAATGGTGGAGCATAGGGGGATCGAACCCCTGACCTCCAGATTGCGAACCTGGCGCTCTCCCAGCTGAGCTAATGCCCCGGATATTCCGAATACTCTTCTATCATATCACGAAATAACCCTTTTGCAAGCTCAAGATTTATTTCTTTCGCAAAAGCGTTGTAACATCACGGCTATTTGAGCCCTTGTAGACTCGGCTTCGGCGTCAAGCTTTAAATTGCCGTTCTCTCCCGGCTCTCCCTTTATAATTTCGGAGTCTACCGCCCATATCATTGCTTCGCGAGCCCACGAAGACACCTCTTCGCAATCGCCATATCCGTCCAATGATCCCTTTACCGAAACATCCATGCCTTGAAGCTTTGCAAAGTTGTAAAGCATTACGGCGAGTTGTTCTCTGGTTATCGGATCCTTTGCCCCGAAAACGGAACCTTCGCCCTGCGCGATACCGCTTTTTACAACCCAGCTTACCGAGTCGGCGAACCAATTCCCCTCTCCGACATCCGAAAAGGCCGTAGTTACTGTCTGCTTTTCCGCGCCCGAAAGATTAAAAAGTATCTGTGCCATTTGCGCTCGTGTGGCTGTACCGCCCGGCACAAATTTACCGTCACCCATTCCTTTCATAATCCCGCGATTAAGCACATAAGCAACGCCTTCTGCATACCATGCGTTCAAATCGAGATCGTCAAAGCTTGCAAAGAGTTTTTCTATATCTAGCCCTGTAGGTTCTATAGGCTTTTCAGCATTCTCTTTAGGCTGAGACTTTCCACTTCTGCTTTGTGTCGTTGGTGTAGATTGATTGTTTTTAGGAACTTCATTATAGACAGCTGTATATGTCGTATCTTCTGCTACTGCAACTATTGTCGGTGTCCACCCATTAAAAGTATAATCACACAGTGCGGTAGCTGCCTTTGTCGGAGTCTCTCCGGTATAAACAGGCATCTCGCCATAATTTAAGACGTTGCTCTGCAGCACGGTATTATCATCGTTCACAAAATTTATTGTGTAAGTTTCCTGTTCAAAAATAGCCTTCACCGCTACATTCGATCCGGGGTTTCCGACAGTTCCCGGCATAGTAAAGCCGTTATTTTCAATGGTAAATCCACCGGCAATTACCTGCCATTCCTTAAAAGCATAGCCCGGATTAGGGCTTACCGAAAGTGCCACAGGCGAACTGATAGCTGCATTTGTAACGCTTGCTGCTGCCGTACCATGTCCGTCCGTTGTTACACTTATCACTCCATATCCAAAGAGCAGTGCTGTTCCCGCTTTTATTTGCTCCGCAGTGGATCCCGGATTATATCGCCAAATCTTACCGGTAAAAGACGAAAGGTCCAAGTCAAACTCTGCGCCGTTGGCAAATCTGGCACCGCTTCCTATGCCGGCACCGTAAGTTTCACCACCATCCGGTGCTCCACCCGCAACATGCACTATTGCCGAACCGGTTACAGATAAGCCTGTTACACTAGTTGCTCCATTTGCACCGTTACCGATTCCGGCAGCTCTGGTTCCGGCAGCTGCAATTACGTATCCTCCGCTGATTGTTATATTTGTCGCCAGACTGCTGTCTCCGGCTCCTATTCCTGCAGCGTCTCTGCCACCTTGAGCCATTACGTTTCCGCCACTGATGCTAATCGTATTGGCGGAGACTGCGGCAGATTTAACACCGCCACCGATTCCCGCAGCTTGCTTCTTTCCGATTGCCGTTACCGTCCCGCCGGTAATTGATATATTACTGCCTTCGCCTGCGTGGCCTGCGCCGATTCCTGTTCCTCCATTATCATCTGAGTCTGAAACACCGCCTTCGGCGTATATTATTCCACCGTTAATTGTAATATGCTCTCCGTTACCCGAAAAGCCTCCACCTATGCCGGCACCAAGCTTTCCGCCTTTTGCAGTTATATCCCCTCCGTTTATCGTGATATAGCTTCCGTTACCTTCCGCTCCTCCGCCAATTCCCGCACCCATTATACCACCTTGCAGGACTATCGTTCCTCCGTTTATCGTGATATAGCTTCCGTTACCGCGATTTCCTCCGCCAATTCCCGCGCCCCACATTCCTCCGGTTGCGGTCAAACTGCCCTCCCCGTTTGCATCATTAATCACCAGGTTTCCCGTATTCTCCTTCTGAAGCCCGGCACAGCTTTGTCCTGCCTGTAAATTGTTTGTCCCGTTTATTTCTATTGTGACATTTCCTGCACCAATAGTTTTGACAGCGTTACCCGCCGTGGCGATATTGACGCCTTGCAGTATTATATCTGCTGTCACACCGGAATCAGCTTCTATTACAACCGCGTTTTGCGTAGACTCTCCCGTTATTATAATAGGTGCTGCTGCGACTGCCGCGCCGCCACCTCCTTGTGCTACGGTTGTCCCGAAGCTTGTTGAATGTACGATAATGCTCCCGTTTGCAATGTTAAAGGAGCTTCCTGTTGCATATGAAATTTCGCCCACCAAAGGAATAAAGGTAAACACCATAATGAATGTTAAAAAAGTTACGAAAAATCTTTTTGCATAAATCATTTTGCACCTCTTTCAGTTAAATGGCTCGGAAACTCATTCACAAAGCAGGCGCCGAGGATGAGCACGCCGCCGAGCAGGTCGTAGATGTCAAGAGCTTCTTTAAGTACCAGCGCCGATAGAAAGACCGTCGTCACCGGCGATATATAGGACATAATTGCAACGCTATGCGCCTGCAGGCCACGAAATGCATTAAAATACAAAACGTAAGCAACTCCCGTATTCAGCATTCCCAGCACTAACAGAAGCACGATAGCTCGCATGCTGAATTGCACCGAGGAAAGGTCGACGCGCAGCGCCACATTTATTCCCGATACAATGAAAACCATCAGCATGTTCATTATCGTCACATCAAAGGGCGAAATGCCCTTTAACTTCTTGCAAAGGAAGACTTCCATCGCATAGAGCAACGCACCCGAAAGCGATAAAAGTATTCCAGGGAGCTCCTTTGCAAAGCTCCCCTCTGCCTGCCAAAAGCCGCTTAAAAGACTTAATCCCAAAAGCGCCGCAAGCACGCACAGTATTTTCTTTACCGTCATCCTCTCGCCGAGCACAAAAGGCCCCGCCAGAATGACAAAAATGGGCGCGGTGTAAAAACAAAGCGAAGATGTCGCGACATGCGTATAGGCATAGGACTCATATACCAGAATCCAATGCATCGCCATCGACGATCCCGTGATAAGGAGCAAGACCAAATTTCTCCTAATTGCCGCAAGATCCGGCTTCCTCCCTATTACTCCAAATACGAGAAGCAGGAACACAAAGCCAAGGCCGCCCCTTGCCATGCAGATAAAGCTGGCCGGCAGCCCCGCAAGCTTTGTAAAAATCGCGGTCGTCCCGAAGATCAGCTGCGCGCAGATCATCACGAGGATCATCCTGTTATTCAGTTTTTCTGTCGCACCATCTGCCATATTTTTCCTTTTTGGCTTTTCTATTCCGCCGTCTTTTCGGCGTCCCTTGTCTTCATTCTTCTCGCTATATAAAGTGCCGGCGTATCGCAAATCGAGGTGATGATGTAAATCACATACCCCGCCACAATAATGCTTATAAGAGTCTTTACATCATATGTCCCCGCAAACGCCAGAACGTTGTAGAGCACTGTGTTCACCAGCTGGCTCGTAAGCGTCGAGCCGTTGTTTCTCACCCACAGCAGGCGGTCCTTTGAAAGCGTCGCCTTTTCGGTCGCCTTCCAGATGGCGTGATAGAGCCACACGTCAAGCTTCTGCGAAATGGCGTAGACCACGAGGCTCGCCGCCATAATCCTTGGCGCTGCCTCAAACAGCACGTGGAAGCTGTCCGACGCCCAGTCGTTTGCGGAAGGCGTGTACAGCAGCCAGCTCTGGCTTATGATGATGAAGGTCACCATCGTCAGGCAGCCGATGTGCACCGCACGGTTTGCCGCGGCCTTTCCTTCCTTTTCGGACAGAATGTCCGTCGCGAGGAAGATCGAGGCGAAGAGCACATTGCCCAGCGTCTGCTCCATGCCGAACGCATCAACAAGAATAAGGACTTCAATGTTCGCAACGACTGTGATAAGTCCCACATAAACATAAAGTCCCACTTTACCGAATAGCTTGTACCACAGCAAAACCATGCCGTAAAGCACGATTAGGCTCAGTACCAATAATGTTTCGTTGTTCATTTTTTTCTCCTAGTTTTGTTTTAGGACAGGAGGTTTTCGAACTGTCCGTAGATTTATCAAATAATGCCTTTTACCCACAGGACAAAGCATACAATAACCACTATGTTAAAGAGCAATGCCAGCGGCAGCAATATTTTGAACTTTGTCTTTTGCGTTTTGTGATGAAAGGCCTTGCTTCCGAAAAAAGCGCCTACCGCCCCCATCACAAATGCGCACCAGAGCAGCGTAAACTCGCTGATGCGATAAGCGTCACGCTTTGCCTTGAGCTTGTCTACGCCGTACATTAAGAATATTATTACATTCCAAACAAGATAAACGATAACTACAGCCTTTGTCATGTTTTCGCCTCTTTCTCTGCGCCGGCGCTACTGCAGCGAACGCAGGAGATCGATAAGTCTTTCGAGCTCGTCCCTTGAATAGTATTCTATTTCTATTTTACCCTTGCTGCCTTTACCGTTAATGCGCACCTTTGTGCCCACAACTTTTTTGAGCTCTTCCTCGACTCTGGCAACATCGGGATCCTTTTTCTTTTTTGCAGCCTTTTTGCCCGGCTTTGCGGTAGGTGTCAGTTCACCCGCAAGCTGCTCGATTGTTCTTACCGTCAGGCCTTCGTCCTTTGCGCGGCGTGCAAGAATCAGCTGCTTCTTTTCGTCGGCTATATTGATGAGCGCTCTCGCATGTCCAGAGGAAATTTCTCCCGCGATGACCATGCTGCGGATTTCCTCCGGCAGCTTCAGAAGACGCAGTGCGTTTGCAATGTACGGTCTGCTCTTTCCTACCGATTTTGAAACCTGCTCCTGAGTAAGTCCGTAAGCGCTTATCATTTTGTCGAAAGCATCTGCTTCTTCGATAGCGTTTAAGTCCTCACGCTGCAGGTTTTCAATAATTGCAAAGAGCATGTTCTGCTCGTCGGTAAGCTCTCTTACAAGACAAGGAACTTCCTTTAAATCTGCCTTGCGCGCAGCCCTGTATCTGCGTTCGCCGGCAACGATTTCGTATCCCTTTTTTACCTTTCTGACAATCAGCGGTTCTATTATTCCGTGCTCCAGGACAGAGTCCGCACGCTCCGCGATTTTTTCCTCGTCGACGTTTTGTCTCGGCTGATCCTGGTTTGGACGGATTTCATTTATATCTATATTTTGGACCGCGTTTTCCAAATCAACGGAATCCTTTGCACTGCGGACCTTGCTGTCGGAGTTTTTGATTTCGGCGGTGCCGAAAAGATCCTCAAGCCCTCTGCCCAGTCCTCTTTTTTCCTTTACCTTGCCTGCCATACTAATTCTCCTCTAAATCCAGGAACTCTTCCGCAAATTCCATATATGCCTCTGCTCCCTTTGACTTCGGATCGTATTCCGTAATCGGCATACCGAAGCTCGGTGCCTCCGCCAGTCTTACGTTGCGCGGAATAACCGTCGTATATACCTTTCCTTTGAAGTATTTCTTTACTTCCTGTACGACCTGAATGGAGAGGTTCGTTCTGCCGTCAAACATGGACAGAATTACACCCTGTATCTCAAGCTTTGGATTATGTGACTTTTTAACAAGATCGATGGTGCTGACAAGCTGGGTTACACCCTCGAGCGCATAGAATTCGCACTGAATCGGAATCAGCACACTGTCTACTGCGGTCAGCGAGTTAATTGTGAGAAGTCCAAGCGAAGGCGGGCAATCGATAAAGATATAGTCGTATTTGTTCTTTACGGCATCGATTGCTGCCTTGAGTCTGCGCTCTCTGCCCTCGCCCATTTTTACAAGCTCTATTTCCGCACCTGCAAGATTTACGGATGCCGGTATGATGTCGAGATTCTTGACCGATGTGTGCAGAATGCTCTTTTCCACGGATGCCTTTTTGTCCACCAGAATATCATAGCTGGTGTAATCGAGGTCGTCCTTTGCTATTCCGACACCGCTGGTCGTATTGCCCTGCGGGTCGATGTCGATAATGAGCACCTTTTTATTTTTTATGGCAAGACATGCTGCCAGATTAATATTTGTTGTTGTTTTACCAACGCCACCCTTTTGATTAAAAATTGCTATTGCTTTACCCAAAGTAAGCTCCTCCTCTCTAATTTCCTTCCACATGATATTATACATTATGACAGCAAAAAATACTACTAGTTTAAAGTGAAAGATATGTGAAAAACAGGAAATGTTTCACGTGAAACAAAAGGGAAGTCTCTGCGGACTTCCCTTGCAATTGCTTTATTTTAGAGGTTCTTTTGCCGGTGTTCCCGGTTTTCTCGGATACTTTTTCGGTGTATCCTTTACCTTTTTGTAAATCAAAATATTATGTTCGAAATTTATATGGTCTCCCTGCGGAACGAATATTTCTTTTAGTTCCCCGCCGAGCAAGCTCGGGGCTTTGCCTGCTGCCTTTATTTCATTTTCCGCCTCCGGACCCTTGTAAGCACAAAAGTGGCCGCCCACCTTCACAAACGGCAGGCAGTATTCGGAAAGTGTAGCCAGGTTCGCCACCGCGCGGCTTACACAGAGATCAAAGCACTCTCTGAACTCGGACTTTTGGCCGAGCTCTTCGGCACGACCGTGGAAAACATCAACGTTCGAAACCGCCAGACCTTCGCAGAGCTCATTTATTATTTTCAGCCTTTTATTAAGTGAATCCATCAGGACAAATTTCTTGTCCGGGTATATAAACGCCAGCGGAATTCCGGGAAAGCCCGCACCCGTTCCGACATCGATTATAAAATTCGCATTCTTTATTTCTTCCCTGCCCGCAATAAGCACGCTGTCTATGAAATGCTTTTGAATAAATTCCTTGCGGTCGGTGATCGCCGTCAGGTTCACCTTTTCGTTCCACTTAAGGACATCTTCCATATATGAAACAAACCGACCCATCATCCTGTCGGTTACCTCTATTCCGTTTTCCTTTAAAATCTTTTGAAGTTCATCCATAATCTTTTCCCTATTAAAACACTTCCTGCCCGCGAGGCATCCAATTTCGGATGCGCCGTGCCGGCCGAAACGGGTTAATGTTTCACGTGAAACAATTAGCGCAACCCTTGATATAAGCGGATTCTGAGCTCGTAATTCTTCTTAAACTGAGCAAAGCGCTCTTCGTCCGAACCGAACTGCATATACGCATAAGGTATGCTCTTGTCATCCTTTGCGTTGGCCCACATTTCCTCAAGGGGCAGCTCCACAACAACCCTTTCCTGTCCTTTCAATATTTCATAGCACTGATCGTCGAGAACAATCCCGTCCCCGCACGCAACGACTAAGTTTTCCGGATATGTTTCATTCTTTGCCATGCCGATTTCAAAATCCGGATTAACCAGCTTTGACAAAATCTCGTACTCACAATTTCTGAGCGCATGTTCTCCATGCCCCATGCAAATTTTGAGCAAACTCCTCCCATCGAGCCTTTCAATCTCCTTTAACATATCCAAGACCTCGAACGGAGGATTTGGTAAAATTCCTTGACAATATTTTCCAATCGTCTGACTTTTCTGAGCCCCAGAATTGAGTTCTGACGCGATTTTTTTGGCCACCTCAGGGGATTTTACCCCCAGGTATCCTAAAACGAATATACGCAAAATTAGAGCCTCCCGCGGCAAAAACCGCTATTTTTCAACACCTCATCCGTCACTACGTGCCACCTTCCCCTCGAGGGGAAGGCTTGTGTTGTTGATCATCCATCACCTGTGTTGTTGATCATCCATCACCTGTATTGTTGGTTACACATCACTAATACCGATAAACTATTGTCTCTGACTTCTTTTATTTTTTTCCAGATATATCAGCAGCACATTTATGTCCGCCGGAGATACTCCGGAGATTCTTGACGCCTGTCCTATGGAAAGCGGTTTCACTGCGGACAGTTTTTCTATTGCTTCTATCCTGAGAGAGTCCACTGTCGAATAATCAAAATCCGGATCCAGCTTTTTACCCTCAAGCTTCTTAAATTTTTCTATCTGATGTTCCTGTTTTACGATATATCCTTCGTATTTTATCTGAACCTCGAGCTGGGCAATGGCGTGCTGCGATAAAGCAGGCCTATCCGCATCTATTTCGCCCAAAATCTCATAATTTATTTCCGGTCTCTTCAAAATTTCGGTTAAAGTTGCCCTGTTTTGCAGAGGTGTACTCCCGTGGGCGGATAACCACTCGTTAATTTCTGTCGGCGTCACCCAAGTTTCATCCAATCTCTTTCTTTCGGACTCAACCTGCTCCTTTTTTGCCAAAAACCTCTCGTATCTTTCCTCCGAAACCAGACCAATCTTATGTCCGCGCTCCGTGAGACGCAAATCTGCGTTGTCCTGACGCAAAACCAGGCGATATTCCGCGCGGCTTGTCATAATCCTGTACGGTTCATCCGTACCCTTTGTAACCATATCGTCGATCAGAACGCCGATATAACCTTCGCTTCTGTCCAAAATGAACGGCTCGCGTCCCGAAATTTTAAGCGCCGCATTTATCCCGGCGATAAGTCCCTGTGCAGCGGCCTCCTCATAACCCGAGCTGCCGTTAAACTGTCCCGCACAGAACAAATTTTTAATATCCTTACTCTCAAGCGACAAATTAAGCGACAGCGGATTTATGCAATCATACTCAATCGCATATGCAGGCCTTGTAATCCTTATATTTTCAAGGCCCGGGATGGTTTTATAAAATGCTGCCTGCACATCCTCGGGAAGCGAAGTGCTCATTCCCTGGATATACATTTCATCTGTATTAAGGCCCTCCGGCTCGATAAAGAGCTGATGTCTCTCCTTATCCTTGAATCTCTGAAGCTTTGTCTCTATGCTCGGACAATATCTGGGACCGATTCCCTCGATTTCACCGGTAAAAAGCCCGCTCCTATGATAATTTTCATTTATAATGCGATGTGTTTCTTCATTCGTATAGGAAAGCCAGCACGAAACCTGATCCTTCGAAAGCTCGTCATTCATAAACGAAAACGGCACAATGTGCTCATCGCCCTTTTGTTCCGTCATTTTTGAATAATCGAGACTCTGCGACAGAGCTCTCGCCGGAGTTCCCGTTTTGAACCTGCGAAGCTTCATTCCGTGGCGGGCCAGGCTGTCCGCAAGCTCCACCGACGGCGCAAGTCCGTTCGGTCCCGACTGAAAACTGCTCTCGCCGATAAAAATCTTACCGCGCAAAAACGTTCCCGTTGCAATAACTACGGCCTTTGCATGATAAACCGCACCCGTTCGGAGAACTACTCCTACAGCAGCACCATCTTCGACAAGCAAATCAACAACCTCACCCTGCTTTAAATCCAGGTTCGGCGTAAGCTCCAGCGTCTTCTTCATCTGATCGTGATAAGCATGCTTGTCCGCCTGCGCACGCAGGGAATGAACCGCCGGACCCTTTGCTGTATTAAGCATACGGCTCTGGATAAAGGTTTTGTCGATGCAAAGCCCCATTTCGCCACCGAGTGCATCGATCTCGCGCACCAAATGTCCTTTTCCGGTTCCTCCGATTGCCGGATTGCAAGCCATCATAGCAACAGCTTCCAAATTTATAGAAAGTACAAGGGTTTTGTTTCCCATCCTCGCTGCAGCAAGCCCCGCCTCGCATCCCGCATGGCCGGCACCTATTACTACAACATCATAGCTTCCCATTTCGTACATGTTCTCTACTCCTATAGGCGTATTACTTCCCTAAGCAAAACTTCTTGAAAATTTCATTGATTATATCGTCACTTGCCGTCTCTCCGGTGATCTCACCCAAAAGCTCGTACGCATTCCGAACATCGATTTCTATAATATCAAGCGGCTCCCTCGCAGCGGTCGCCACTGACGCATCGGACACAGCATCTGTTGCCTCATCCAAAAGCGAAATATGTCTGACATTGGTAATTGTAAGGCTTTCGCCCTGCCTAACCTCTCCTCCGAAAACCTTTTCTTCGATGAAATCACTGAGTTCCTCAATGCCGGAGCCATTCTCCATGCTGGTGCGAATCACCTCTACTCCCGAAAGAGTACCGAGAACGGTCTCCTCTGTGACAACCGTCTCCTTGTCCGATTTATTGATTAAAACCAAACTTTTCTTCGGATCGAGCGCCGAAAAAATTTCTTTATCCTCTTCGGTCAGCTCTTCGCCCCCGTCTATAACCATAAGTGTCAGATCGGCCTCCTTAAGAGCTTTCCTGCTCCTCTCGATTCCGATTCTCTCTATTTTATCCTCAGTCTCGCGAATTCCTGCGGTATCGGTCAGGCGAATCTCGATTCCGCGAATATTTGCGGCCTCCTCTATCGTATCACGCGTAGTTCCCGCAATATCCGTCACAATTGCACGGCTTTCGCCGAGCAGTCTGTTCATAAGACTCGATTTTCCCACGTTCGGGCGTCCAACAATCGCAACCGAAAGGCCCTCGCGCACAATTCTGCCGCTGTCCGCACTTTTCCGTAAATCTGTGAGCTTCCCGCGTATCACTTCAAGCGCAAGCTCCAGCTTTTCATACGTTATCTCCTCGATATCCTCATCCGGATAATCGATATTTACCGCCATATCAACAAGCACATCCAAAATCTCGTGCCTCAGCTCGGAAACCGCGCCGGAAAGGCGCCCGCCAAGCTGCGAAAGCGCACTGTCGTAGGCTTTTTCGGAACGTGCCGAAATCATATCCATCACCGCTTCTGCCTGGGAAAGGTCCAGCCTCCCGTTTAGGAAGGCCCTCTTCGTAAACTCTCCTCGCTCCGCCATCCTCGCGCCGCACTTAAGCACGCGCTGAAGAGTCTTCTTAAGCGCTACGATGCTGCCGTGGCAGTCTATCTCCACCACATCCTCCGTCGTGTAAGTGTGAGGCGCCGGCATGTACACAGCCAGTGCTTCGTCTATCACGCCGCCGTCTTCCGCAAGCACATGTCCGTAGGTCAATTTCCTCGCCTCGAAGTCTACTCCTGTGGGCGTAGCGAAAACGCGGTCCAAAATTTCTTTTGCTTCGCTTCCACTAATCCTTATTATGCCTATGCCACCTTCGCCCATCGCGGTCGCTACCGCAGCGATTGTATCTTCTTTCATTTTCTTACCTATAAAACAAGGCTGCCAAAAAAGGCAGCCTCCGTAAACTACTATTTAACCAGCTCGATAATGATGCGTCTGTAAGGTTCTTCGCCCTCGCTTCTTGTGATAACCTGCGAGCTGCTCTGAAGAGTTGCATGGATAACCTTTCTCTCATAAGGATTCATAGGCTCCAGGCGAACGCTCTTCCTGGTTCTTACAACTTTGTCAGCGAGCCTGTTAGCAAGCTGCTCTAAAGTCTTTTCTCTCTTTGCTCTGTAGTTTTCTGCATCAACCACAACGCGCATATAATTTTCCTTGCTCTTGTTCACAACAAGGCTCGTGAGATACTGGATTGCGTCGAGAGTTGCGCCTCTCTTGCCGATCAGCGTACCGCTGTCTCTTCCGTCGATATCAAGATATATGCATTCGTCGTTCATGCAAGCCGTAATCGTGAGATCCAGGCCCATGCTGTCGATTACTTCCTTTAAGAAAGTGATTGCTGCGTGTTCCGTTACCGGCACGCAGTCTGCCGGCTTTGCCTGAGGTTCAATCTTTTCGAACTTCTTTTCTTTTCTCTGGCTGACCTTCTTTTCAGGTCTGCGCTCCGGTCTGCGCTCCGGCTTTGCTTCGGCTTTGAGCTCGGTTTTTGTTTCCGTCTTTGCCTCTGCCTTTACCGGCTTTTCAAAATGTTCGAAGCGCTTTTCGGCCTTCTGCGGCTTTTCCTGCTTTTCCTGCTTTTCAGTCTTTTTAGCGGCTTTCTTTTCCACTCTGACCTTTGCAAGCTTTGCACCGAAGCCAAGGAAGCCCTTTGTAGGCTCTTCGAGCACCGTTACTTCTACTTCATCTATAGTGAGCTTTAAGTCCTGAAGCGCAAGCTGAACCGCTTCTTCGACACTCTGTCCCCACTTCTCAGAAAAATCCATATTCTAATTTTCCTCCAATTGTTAAGCTTTCTTTTCCTTCTTTACCTCTGCCTCTGCTCTCATCATTCTGCGAAGCTTGTTGAGATGCATATTGAAGCCGATCTGTGTTGCAGTACTAATAAACCAGTAAAGCGTAAGACCTGCAGGGAAGCTGCGACCCATCCATACGATGATGACAGGGTACACATACTTCATCATTTTCATCATTGCGGCAGAGCTGTTTGCGTTGCCCTTTGAATCGAGGGCTGTCTGCTGCTGCTGAGACTGGTGGAAGGAAACGAAGCTCGTAATTCCGGCTGCGATTGGTAAAATCCAAAGATCCGGCTGAGTTAAGTCGTGTATCCACAAGAAAGCTTCGTGTACAGCGAAGATCATGCTGTCACTTGTTGTATAAGCAAGAGGATTACGAAGAAGCATGAACAGTGCCATGATGATAGGCATCTGAATGAGGAGCGGCAAACAACCACCCATAGGGTTGAAGCCCTCTTGCTTGTAAAGCTCCATCATTTTTTCATTCTGCTTTTCCTTGTCGTCAGCATATTTTCTCTGAATCTCCATCATCTTTGGCTGAACTTCGGCCATTTTGGTGGATGATACAATTTGCTTCTTGTAAAGAGGATACAGACAGAACTTAAATATTATGGTGAATATAATTAAAGTCAGTCCATAATTATTGATAACCAGATATAATTGGCTAAGTAACCAACCCAGTGGTTTTGCGATAAGTCCCATATTTTCCTCCGATTATTTCAAAGGATCATAGCCTCCCGGATTCCACGGGTGGCACTTTGAAATACGTTTAATTCCAAGATAGCAGCCCTTAAAAAACCCATACTTTTGCAGGGCCTGGATAAAATACACCGAACATGTCGGATAAAATCTGCATTTGTTCGGTCCAAGCAAAGGCGATATGAAAATTTGATAAAGTCTGATAAGAAATATCATTATATATTTCATTTTTTCACCTTTATTTTTTAATGCCGGCTCTCTTGAACGCAGAAGCCAGCGATTTTTGAACCTCTGCGCATTTCTTGTTTACAATTGTGCTTCTGGCAATAATGATTAAATCATATCCGTCTGCCAGATTTTCCGAAAGCTGTCTGTAGCTTTCCTTCATTAATCTGCGGGCTCTGTTTCTTGTCACCGCATTTCCTACTTTTTTTGAAGCTAAAAAAGCTGTTCTGTTTGTCTTGAGACCGTTCTTGCGATAGAAAAGTACCACATACCTGTCTCCTACCGATTTGCCTTTATTGTAAATACAATTGAAATCGGATTTTTTGCGTAGAACGTTAGGTTTTAACATATCAACCTTTCCAAACAAAAAGACCACGTCTTTGCGGTCTTTATGCTGATAACTTCTTTCTTCCTCTGGCTCTTCTTCTCTTTAAAACATTTCTACCGTTCTTTGTGCTCATTCTCTTGCGGAAACCGTGTTCCATGCTTCTCTGTCTCTTCTTTGGCTGCAAAGTCATTTTCATAGTCGCGCACCTCCTTTTTATTAAATTTGCGTGTGATTATCTAAATTTCAATAATACACAGATACTTGAGTATTATATACTTAAATCATGTAAAAGTCAATGAAAATTGAGCTATTATATAGGTTTTTTAAGGTTTTTTCGGGCATTTTCATTTTAAAGCACAACATATTGTGGAGGGGTAAAAAGATATACACAATTTTATCCACTTTCTGTGGAAAAGTAGTATTTTTAATTGGTTATTTTTTACTTTTATTTTAGTGTTTTTCCACAATTTTAGTATTGTCTGTGGATAACTTTTCAGATATAATGAAACTGAATAAATATATTTAAGGATATCGAAATGACTAACTTAGAAGCATCTAAAAAATGGGATGAAGCGTTATTTTCCATCAAAAACTTCGTTCAACCTATAGCATATTCTACCTGGTTCGAAAATCTCAAATTAAAGAGAGTCGATGAAAAGCTAGGTATGTTATATTTGGTTGCAGAAAATGATTTGGCAAAAGAACAGCTTTATAAGCGTTATATTTCTATTATTTCAAACGCCGCAGAAAATTCCTTCGGCGTGCCTTTTAGTATTACAATTTCCGTTGATCAAAAGGAGGAGCTCATTCCAAACGGTGATCCTTCTATGCATTCCCCTACCCTTACCGACGAAAATTGGCTAAATCCAAAATTTACATTTGAGAATTTTATAGTGGGAGAAAATAATAAATTTGCTCATGCAGCCGCTGTAGCCGTTGCTGAGTCCCCTTCAGAGAGCTATAACCCTCTTTTCCTTTATGGTGGTTCAGGCCTCGGAAAAACGCATTTAATGCATGCTATAGGCTGCCAGATATTAAAGGATACTAATTTTAAGAAGAAAGTTCTCTATGTTTCCTCAGAAATGTTTGTAAATGAATTTATTGCCGCCATAGGCAGTAATACCGTCAGAGGAAAAAACAGAACAAGTGAATTTAGAAAAAAATACAGAAATGTCGATGTTTTAATGATAGACGATATTCAATTTTTAGAAGGTAAAGAACAATGTCTTGTAGAGTTCTTTAATAATTTTAACGATCTCTATAGAAAGAAAAAACAGATTGTTATTTCCTCCGACAGACCTTATACAAATTTAAAGACTTTTGATGAAAGACTTACATCCAGACTTTCAAGCGGTCTTGTTGCTGATATTACTCCGCCGGATTTGGAAACAAGAATTGCTATTCTTTTAAATAACGCAAATAATGAAAATATCACTGTTGATGAAAACGTAAATGAAGTTATTCAACTGATAGCTGAAAAATTTACAAATAAT
>JAEEGF011451802.1_pt1 | contig 16969 bp, 7 predicted proteins | sample 9134171 | NCBI WGS metagenome assembly JAEEGF01 (sample SAMN16246542, study PRJNA631951) | gut metagenome | biome: gut microbiome; feature: rumen; material: AP-attached | host: Bos | place: Iran: Karaj | collected 2018-10 | reverse complement strand
ACCGTTCCGGCGGCGTTCTGCGCCGCCAGCGTGACGTCGCGGGCAAGCGACACGTCGCTCGCGAACGTGCAACTGCCGTCCACGGCCGTCCAGGCGCCCAGCGTGGAGGTGCCCGTGGAGAGGTTGTCCGTCACGCGCACGGCGTTCGTGACCGTGACGTTGTTCGCGCCGACCAGGCAGGCGACGGACGGCTGGTCCTCCGGCTCGGGCGAGAACGAGAGGAGATGGTTGGCGTGGTTCATCGTGAACGGGAACGGGAACGAATGCACGCCGTCGTCGAAGTCCTCACGCGGGTAGAGGTAGAACGTGCGCCCGGCGTACTTGCCGCCGGCGACCTTCACGCGGATGCCGTGCCGCACCTCGGAGGACTCGTCGAGCTCAGGCGCGCGCGTCCAGGTGAGGCCGTTGTTCGAGACCACGTAGATGCCGTTGCGGTTCTGCTGGTCGTTCGCCGGCTCGTTGACGAGGACCCGGTCGCCGTCCTTCGGCTTGACGCCGTCGATTGACGGGATGTAGCCGCTTTGGAACGTGTAGACGCCGTCGGCCCACGAAAATTTGGAGGAGTTGCTCCTCAGCTGCATCAGCGTCTCCATGTAGTGCTGCACGTCGTCGAAGCGCGCCGGGACGATTCCGCCCACGTCAATCCGCCCCGTTCCCGGCGCGCCCGTGTGGGAGAGCACGAGCGTTCCGCACCGGACGCTGAAGCCGTTCGGCAACTTGTTGTTGTTTTGCGTCACTTCCACCGTCCCCTGCCCCAGCACCTCGATCGGGACTGAGTTCGTGTCGTCCTTTTGGTTCCCATCCTGCAGAATAGTACCGGTTAAGTGGAGCAAGCCCCCGGCGGGAGTCACCATGCGAATCTGGTGCTCCTTGGGGAACTTGCCCGCGATCACGATGTTGTCAATGCCCGAAGCGGTGAACGTGGCCTCGCCGGGCTCGTCCAGGCCGAGGATCAGGATCATGCTGGGGTTGTGGCTGGCCGCACCCAGCGACTGCTCGGTGTATCCCGGCGCGTTCACCACGATCTTTCCGTTCATCGTGATGCCGTCTTTGAGCAAAAGCCCCGCCACGGAACCCGGCACCTGCCGGCTGACGTTGTAGCCCAGTCCCACTGAGAACGCGTTGTTCGGACCGAGCGCGTTCTGAGACGCCAACACGACCGTCCCGTACTGGATCTGGATGCGCGGGTCTGTCTGCGTGATGCCGCCGCTGGGGTTCGACATGGCCGACGCGTCGACGTCCAGCACGATCCGCGAAGCTTCCGGACGGAACGCCCCGACGTAGGCGCCGAACGGATAGCTCGAATCGGCGACGTTCGCCATCCACGAACCGAACCTCACTCCCCTGCTGACCGTCCCCGTCCACGTTCCGACCAACGTGGTCGTCTGCTCCCACGTGCAGTATCTGGTTGCCGTGGAGAACGTGATTGAATTATCGCCCGTGGCCGAAAAGTCGATGTCCTGCGTGATGGTGCGCGCGCGGGGCGCCTTGGACTCAGCATCCTCAAAAATCGACATTCCTGGACCATACGAGTTCTTCGCCAGGCCGTCTATCGTGGCGGACACGAAACTAACGGCCCCGTCGCCAAACGGCTTGACGTGGTCAACGTCCGCCTGCAATTGAAGTTGCGTGTTGGTGACGATCCGCCCCTTGAAGCCGGCCGCGCTCCCGGACACGTAGCGAAGTGCCTGCTGGCCGGCGATGGTCCATACTACGTCCGCATCCGCGAAGAGGTCTCCGCTGATGAAGAGGGCGCGCTTGCCGACGCCATCGCTGTGGGCGTGCATGTTCCACGTCTGGGAAGCCGCCAGCCCCACGTCGATGGCAAACCAGGGGAATCCGCCCCAATTCGTCTTGTTGGCCGGGTACAGGCTCATCGCGAAACCGCCCGCGCCGATGGTGAGCCGCGGCTTCACGTTGCCGTAGTCCGCCGAGGCGACGCCGCTGAAAAGGCAGTTCTGCATACCCGAGTTCCATACTTCCTGCAGGACAAGCGAGCGACACGCAACCTGGTGGTGTATCTCAAGCGTAAGCCGCGTCGTCCCCTGCGCGGTACCGTCGCCCTGATCCATCTGGATCACGATGTCCGTATTCTCCGCGTCGTCGACAGGGACCGTCCCCTCCTCCCAGTTGTTCGGGTCCTCCCACGACAGCGTGGCCGAACTGCTTGCGGCAGGATAGCCGAGCTGAGACAACCTCTTAAAGTGCCACGTGCCGGCAACCGCATGGCCCGCCATCGCGGCAACCAGCACGAGGACGGTTAAATTCATTCTCTTCATTTTTCTGCTCCTTCCATGTCGCGGAACCGGGTGGACGCGCCCGCCGGTCCGTTTCTCCAACGGTGCGAATTATAGCAAAGATTCACGCCGGTGGCAAAGGAGATAGTCCATCGGGGGCACGCGCACGCCATCGGCCTCGACCGGCGCGGCCGTGTGGTTCACGTAGACGCGGCTGCCGTCGCCGTACGTGACGCGCACCACGCCCGGCGCCACGTCGCGGTGCTCCACCATCTCCTCCAGCTGCAAGTGGCGAAGCGGCTTGAAGCGAAGGTAGAGGTCGCGGATCCGTTCGGCGTCCTCGTCGGTGAATTTGTAGACGATCGGCCGCCCGCCGAACTCCACGAGGTCGAGCCAGTCCTGTCCGGACGGAAACTCCTGCGTGGACTTGTCGGGGTTGGCGAGCAGGTAGTCGTGGAAAGCCAGTTCGCTGAACGGCACGATGCGGTCGAAGGCCAGCGTACGCCCCTTTGCGCGAGCGTTCTGCGCATTCTTGATCTCGCGCGTGTTGTAGTTCACGTAGTCCACGAGGCCGATGAGGTGGTCCATGTCGCACTCGCTGGAAAAGCCCCCGAAGAGCGCAATGCAACACTCGACCACCTGGCGCTGGTACGCGGCGATTTCCTTGCGGTTGGCGCGGTGGCGCGGATCGCAGCAGGCGTAGGGATACACGGCGGTGAACACGTCGATGTAGTGCGCGCCCCTGAAGCCGAGCGCGGCGATCTTCTCCAGCTCGCCGGGGAGGAACGTCTCCCAGGCGTTCTTCAAGCAGAGACGGTAGGCGCGCCCGCCCGCAAAGGCGTCGTGGCAGCGCTGGATCGTGCCGTCGGGAAACTTGCAGGCGATGTTGCCGTTGTCCCACATCGGCGAAACGGCGTAGCAGTCCGTGTAGTTCGAGTGGCCGTCGACGATGTAGCCGAGCGCCTGTCCGCCGCGGATGAGCTTGCGCAGCTCTGCCTCGCCGCCGGCCTCGGGCGAGACGGGGAACGAGCTGGGGCAGCGTCCGTCGTAGCCGCCGTCCTGCCACCCTGCCACGCAGAACGCCACGTCGTCCACGCCCAGCGCCTTGAGGCGCTGCAGGAAGGCGAGCGTCTGGGCGAAGGAATGGAGGCATTCCGGCTTCTTCTCCGTCTCGGGCGTGAAGTCGACGTCGTGCTTGGGATCCTTGAAGACGTAGGGCTTGCAGGCGTGGCGGCGGCGGAGCGCGATGGCGTTCGCCATCTTAAGCAGGTGCGGACGCGTCTTCGCGCGTTCCTTCAGCGTCTCGATCCGGCGCGTAGCCCCTTCCCGCGCGAGCACGCGGCGGCGGTACGCCTTGGCCATCGCGTTCCAGTCCGCGCCTTTCCCGAGTTCGTACACGACGAACGAAAGGTCCTCGTAAACCTCGCCGAAGGCGTGCCGTTCGATGTTCCAGGAGGGATAGGCCCGGTATCGGCCGTCCTTCGCCTCCACGATCACGTCGAACTCGAAGCGCATCCCCTCGACGATGCCGATGAACGCGCCGCGCGGCGTCTGCATGGCGAGGTACGGATGGTCCATGAACTGCGCGCCGCTCGCCCAGCGCATCTTCGGGCGCGTGAAACGCCCCACCACGCCGCGTCCGCCCATCCAGAAACCGTCCTCGCCCGTCTTCGCCTGCGCGCGGTCCAGCCAGAACTGCACGACCTGCGCCTTGCGGGCCTCGGCGGCGGGGAACGTGTAGCGCACGCCGCCGTCCGCCTCCCGAACACCCACCAGCGGCACCTCCCTCCAGACGCCGTCCGTCCCCTTCACGCGAGCGACATCACCCGTGCCGCGCGCCTCCACAATCTTCTCAATCACGCCGCGGCCGGTGGAACGGCCATCCTTGTTGATGTCGTCAAAGGCGGCGGAGTAGACCAACTCGGCTGGCGGAGTCCCATGTACGCGAACATCCTCGAGCACAACCCGCTCCACGCGGCAGCTCACGTACGGATCGAATATCTCCGTGCCGGGTTTCCCGTCCTTTCCGGGGTAGAAGCACGACTTCGGTCCAACCTGCACGAGATGCGTGAGCGGCCACCTGTCGGCGTGGAACGTGATGTCGATGTTCTTGAAATGCACCAGCGAGAGGTTCGCGCCGAACTCGAAGGCGGCGAAGTGCCCGCGCGGCGCCTCCTGCGTCGCATACTGGCCGATCTTGTCGATGGGGGCATCGAGGTCGATCTCAAGGTCGGAGAAGAAGAGGTTCCCGCCAGAACCCACTTCGGCCCATTCCGGCGTGGATCCAATCGTGTAACGCGGCGTCTGGAGGTACATCTTGTAGGTGGTGATGCCCTTCACGCGACGGAAGATGACGTCGGAGATCGCACAGTCGACGATGGAGCCGTCCGCATAACGGTATTTGGCCGGCTGGATGCGGATCGCCGGGTAGGCGGACACGCCCGGAAGGCGCACGAGCTCGAGATCTTCGCACAGGATGTACCGCTGCGGGCCGAAGTTCACGGAAGAATTGAGCCAGTCATAGGCGTTGAGGGCCACCAAATCGTCGCCCACCTGTCCGCGCACGTTGCGCGCGAGGACACGCGTGAGATTGCCGTTCAGGTGAAGCCCGTCCGCGAAACATCGGTCAAACGAGATGTCGCGAAAAGCGACCGCATCGCCGTCGCCCGCCTGCACGGCGAAACCACCCGTGTGATGGAACGTCGCGCCCGTCACGGACAAGCGGTTCACGTTGTTGAAGAAGAACAGGGTGGAGACGCCGAAGTAGTTTCCCATCCTGCGGGGGAGAAGGTTGAACATGCCCGTGCGCCCGTAGCCCGCACGCCGCGTGCAGCAGTCCTCCCAGCGTCCGCCCACGATGGCAATGTCCGTGTCGCGTCTGGCCGAGGCCGGTATGGGCGCAAGCGTTCCGTCCTGCGCCGAGGCGTTCCTCAGAAGCACCGTTCGCATGCCGTCGGCAAGGCGGATCGTCGCGCCTTTTGCCTCGATGCGGCGGCGGGACGGCACGACCACCGTTCCGTCGAAGAAGTACTTTTCATCCGAGGCGGGGATCGTCACGATCTCATGTTCGTCGAGCGCCTTCTGCAACGCCGCCGTCCACATGTTCGTCCCGTTCACCGCACGCACGAGCGCACGGTAGTCCGCAAGCGAGCATCGGTCGGAGAGCGTCGCCTGACCTTCGTCGATCTCGCGGCACGCCGCCTCCACCTCGCACTCAATGCGTATCTCCCCTAACGGCCTTTGCGATCCTTCAGCCGCGGCGATTTGCACCGCAGCGGCCGCCCATGCCGAACCACTCGCCAGCGCCAACACCAGTCCCGCGCCGCACAGCGCGGTTTTCATCGCCTTTTTCATGCCATTCTCCTTCACGAGAAAAGTCTCTCCGTTGAACCGGCGATATAATAGCAAAACGTCCGCCGTCGGTAAATTGCACAATATGCAATCTCGGGCGGAAAGTTGCATTTGGGGCTGTCGTGTAGTTTTCAAAACAGGACTGTCGTAGTTTTCAAAACAGGACTGTCCCGACAATCGCGAACCCCTTGATTTTATTGGGTTTTGTTGCGGAGCAATTTTGTCGGGAGTCCTGTTTTGCTCGGATTCGGCCGTGTAGTTATCAAAACCGGACTATCGAGGCCTCTTCGTCGTTGTCCCTTGGATGCTTTCGGTCCGTGAACAGAACGACGGGATATGTGCCGTGCTTCGGGTAGTCCTTGATGATTGAGTGCGAGCCGTCGGTGTGCGAACACAGATAGGCTCGGGATCCGACAGGGGCGTTGACCGTAACCTCGTCGAGGCCTATCACGACTCTTCGTCCTTTCCCGACGACCGTCGGCTCAATGACCGACCAGACGTATTCCCACCAAGGCTCCGCCGGCTTGGGCCTGAGCTTGTTCCGGCCGTCCCTGACCGCCTTGTCCCACGCCTCCAGGCCCGTCATCCCGGTTTCGCGGTTGAGATCGTGCTCCGAGTTCCACGCGACGAGAGGCCATATCTCGGAGTTGGCCTTGTCGAGGTCGGCCGGGGCGCCGATCCTTGCGAAATGGGCGGGAAGCCTGTCTTGCCATATCTGGTGCCGCCGCTCGATCTTGCCCTTTGACTCGGGGGAGTTGGCGAAGACCAGCGTGACCCCGTAGAACTTCAGCCGCGACGCGAGGCGTGTCAGATGCCTGCCGTCCTGGCTCTTGAAGAAAGAGGCCTGGTCGACGTATATCTGCAGGGGCAGCCCGAAACGCTCGAACGACTCCTTGAGGAAGTCGATGTATGCCGCCAGATTCTCGCGGGCGTAGACCTTGCCCCCGACCTGCCTGCGGCTCGCGTCGTCAAGCATGTTCAGCATCGGAAGGCATTCGGAGCCTTCCCCGAACCATCTGTACGGCGTCGCGTCGAGCTGCCACAGCTCGCCGACGTTGAGCCTCTGCCAGCGCCTCGTGTGGCACGACGCCCTGTCCTTCGGCTTCGGGCGCGACAGCCCCTGCGAGATGGCCCACAGCCTGACCTGCGCACGGTCCAGCCTCGCGGCGAGTCCAAGCCTGACGGCTTCGGATGCGGCAAAGGCGAACGAGGCGGGCGGCCTCGTGGAAAGGGCCTGGCGGAGGAAGGACTTCAGCTCCTCCGTCCACGGCGCCTTGTGCGCGCCGCCGGAACCCGAAGGCTTCCACTCCTCGCCGCGGCGGGTGGCGGAGAGCCACTCCTTCCGGATGGCGAATAGGCGGCTCCGCGAAAGACCGAGTTCGCTGCACGCCTGCTCGGATGTCATTGTTCCGGCGTTGAACGTCTCAAGCACATGCCTCAACAGCGGCAGTGCAATTCTCTGGTGTAATTGCTTGCTCATGATGGCGAGCATGGTACACGATTTTCCAGCCGGAGGGGGAGGGGCTGGCGCTCGGCCCTTCGGGCCGCCCCTTCGGGGACGCGCCCGCCCCTCCCCCTCCGGCCATGTCTACGCCAGACACCTCAATGACACCGAAAGACAGAGTCCTGTTTTGAAGACTACAACAAGTCCTGTTTTGATTTCACCCCGACAAAGTTGCATTTGGGGCTTGCGCGAAGGACGCGGATTTGGCATAATTCACATGCTGATTTTAGGAGAAGAGTGAGATGCATTTAAACGGACAATTAACCATGAGAAGAGAATCACATTGGAATCGCCGTCTGGCACTGGTCGCCATGGTGTTTGCATCTTGTGCGCACGGTGCCACGGCCACAGGCACGGCGGCGGAGAAGATCGAGATCGTGGACTGCTCGAAAGTCGTACATGAGGTCGATTCTGTGCCGCTTGCTTACAATCCGGGCTGGACATGGGTCACGAACACTCCCGGAGCGTACGTCGTAATCGAGAAGACGCTGTATCCCAAGACCGCCCGGGTGGGAGTTCCGCAGGCAGTTACCACGGAGGTGCAGCGGTTCGCCGCCGACACGGCAGGGGATTTCGTCTTCACGCCCGCGTCGGACGACGAGCGCTGCGTCACGCTCACGCATCGCGTGTATTCGGCGTCCGGCACCGAGATCGGCACGGCGCTGACGGCGAAAATCTCGGTGGGCGTGAGGTCGGCCGCTTCATCCGGGGCGTTCTACGACGACGCGACCAACGCGATGCAGAAGGTCGTGGACGCCAAGGGCGTGGCGCCGCTCGCGCACAGCGTCGCGTGGGTGCCGAACGCGGCGACATGGGCCATGTGGAACGACTGCACGGCGACGGGAGGCGGCGTTTCGCGGCGACAGGTGTCTGCGGGCAGCGACGAAGGCGTGCTGGACTTCGCAACGATTCGGTTCCGCGGCGGCGCGCATGTGCTGAGCATCTCTTTCGAGGACGCGGAAGGCAACGCGATCCCCGACGCCACGCGGACCGTGGCCTTCTGCGCGCCGTACACGGGTTTCATCCTGATATTCAAATAAGCCAAGGAGACCATACATGAACGCGAGACTTTTCGCTTTTTCGCTCGTGGCCGCCGTGGCCGCGGCAGGCTACGGGCTCGAGGTGCTGAACGTGACGGCGCGTCCGCGCTGGCCGTGGGAGAACGTGATAGACATCGACTTCGACGTGTCCGGCGGCGGACAGGGCGCGGTGTATGCCGTGGAGGTGGATGCGGTGTATTCGAACGGAACGCGGAAGGTCGCCGCATCGACGTTCCTTTCCGAACCCATCGCCGTCCCGGGCGCGAACCGCATCTCGTGGGACATCGGCAAGGACGCGAAGGACGTGGCGGCGGACGATCTGAACGTGCGCGTGGCGGTGTCGCCCGTTTTCGACGACACCCCGGTCTACTGCGTGGTCGACCTTTCGGGCGGCCACACGGCGGAGACGTGGCCGGTACGCTATACGTTTAGGGATCCGGAGCACGTCAAGGGCGCCACCAACGAACCCTGCCAGACGACCGAGATGTGGTTCCGCCGCATCCCGGCCAAGGACCGCGTGTTCATCATGGGATACTTCAAGTACCGCGGGGATGGCGTCAACTACCGCGAATACTACGCGAAGCTGACGAACGACTTCTACATCGCCATCTTCGAGACCACGCAGCAGCAGTACTACCAGATGACCGGCACGTGGCCGAGCGCCTTCTCCAACGAGCTGTACCGCGCCTCGCGTCCTGCGGATTCCCTTCTGCACAACGACCTGCGCGTGCTCGACTGGCCGACGGTCCGCGATCCCGGCGCGGGCAAGCCGATCACCATCTGGCGTCAGAAGACGGGCCTCGCGACGCTCGACCTGCCGACCGAGACGCAGTGGGAGTTCTGCGCGCAGAGCGACATGAACAACGGTTCAAGAGAATTCTGGCGGTACGGCAACATCGCCGACATCGCACGCTACAAGGGCAACAACGGGGACTGGAACGGCGACTACGACTGCGACCTCTCGGCGGGAACGGCAGCGGTGGGGAGCTACGAGCCGAACAAGTGGGGCATCTACGATCTGCTCGGCAACGTGAAGGAGATGGTGCAGGACGCCCGGTCGTCGGACAATGGGGACACCGGGACGAAGGCGTACTACCTCGCCAACGGGCTCGGCGGGACCTCCGTGGACGATCCGGTCGTCGATCCGGTGGGGCCTCCGCGCTCGTTTGCGGGCGTGACGGCCGGCAACCATGTCATCCGAGGCGGGGCGTTCAACCAGGGATCCGACTACAGTCTGGTGTTCTGGCGCGGCGGGCAGGACTGGATCCGGACGAATCGCGACGGCTTCCGCTTGGTCTTTACGGTGAAATAGAAAACGCAAGGAAGAGGTAAGCAGATGAAGAACATTCTGGCAGTGGCACTGGCGTTCGGATGCGCGACGGGCGCATGCGCGCTCGAAGTGAACAACGTGACCGCGGCGCAGCGCAAGCCGTGGGCGAACATCATCGACATCGACTACGAGATCAGCGGCGCGGCGGCGGGCGAGCGCTTCGCGATCTCGGTGACGGCCACGTACAACGGCGGCAAGACGCTCACGGCGACGAACTACGTCTCCGAGCCGATCGGCGTGGCCGGGCAGAACAGCGTGGCGTGGGACATCGGCGCGGACGCGCCCGGACTGAAGGCGGCGGACATGGCGATCTCCGTGACGGCGACCACGTTCGGCGACGACACGCCCGTGTACTGCGTGATCGACCTTTCCGAGGGCAAAAACGCCACCCGGTATCCCGTGCGCTACAAGACGTGTGCACTGCCACACGTCAAGGGCGCCACGGACGAGCCGTGCCAAACAACGGAGCTGTGGCTGAGGCGCATTCCCGCACAGGGGCGCACGTTCGTGTTCAACTACTGGAAGTACACAAGCAGCAAATTCTACGTGACCTTCTCGAAGGACTACTATCTTTCCGTGTTCGAGACGACGCAGCAGCAGCATTACCTCATCAAGGGAACCTGGCCGAGCTGGTTCTCGAACGAGACGTGCCGCGCCTCGCGCCCCGTAGATTCGCTTTGGCTTGACGACATCCGAAATTCTGCCTACCCGAAGGACAAAAGCCCCGGCAACAACAAGCCGGTGGATCTGATGCGGAAGAAGACGGGGCTCGCGACGTTCGACGTGCAGAGCGAGGCGGAATACGAGTTCTGCGCGCAGGGCGACACGACGGGCGAGTTCTACCGCTACGGCAAGAAGGCGGTGGCCGACATCGCGCGGACAAGCGCCAACAACGGCGGGTGGAGCAGCACCGTCTCGGAGAGCAACCCCGCGCCGTACTACTGCGACCTGTCGAAGGGAACCGCCGCCGTGGGGAGCTACGAGCCGAACAAGTGGGGCATCTACGACCTGATGGGCAACGTGTGCGACCTCTGCCGCGATAGCTTCTGGGACGCCAGCAAGGTCGCCGCCTACTATGCGGAGAACAACCTCGGCACCACGAAGGACACGGCGGTCTGCGACTACAACAGCCTCAGCCAGGACATTACGTCGGTGGCGAACTACAACCACTCGCGGCGTGGCGGAAGCTTCAGGCAGGGCAATGACTACGCGACGTGCTTCTGGCGGGGCCCGACGAACAATACGCGTGCCTACAACGACGGCTATCGCTTCTCGTTCACATGCGAGCGGTGACGGATTGAGGAGACATTGAAATGCGCAAGTTGATTGTCTGCGCGGCCGCGCTGTGCGCGGCGGCGTGTTTCGCGGAAAGCGCGAAGAGCGCGTACGTCGGGCTGCTGAAGCCGGGGCAGGCGTTTGCGCCTGCGGTGGAGGAGGCGTCCGGCGCAGGCCACGTGCCGGTGGTGGACACCGACGAGGTGTTCCCCGCCGCCTTCGTCGAGGACTTCGAGGTCGACGGCGACGTGACGAAAGCCGTCTGGCAGAAGGCGAAGAGCGTCCCACCGCCGTGCCCGGTGCGCTCAACCACGCCGATCCCGTACAAGACCGACATCCGCATGGTCTATTCCAAGACCGCGCTCTACGTGGCGGCCACGCTGTGGCAGGACATGTCGAAGATGGTGTGCAAGTGGGACCAGCGCGACCAGCCGGTGTGGGCCGACGACAACGTGGAGATCTTCATGTACATCCCGAGCGAGAAGGGAAACCGCCTCTACCAGTACGTGGTCAACCCGCTTGGCATCGTGGCCGACATCTGCGACGACAACCGCGCCTACTGGACGCGCGGGATGAAGGTGAAGGCAAACCGCTACGACGACCGCTGGACGTTCGAGTGGAAGTTCCCGTTCAAGGGGATACCGGTGGACAGGCCGGTGGCGGGCGACTTCTTCGGGGTGCGGTTCTGCCGGACGGTGCATGAGCCGAAGCGCGGCGTGGGGACGGTGCCGGTGCTGAAGGAGTCGGGCCACTGCCAACGCAAGCGGTTCGCCAAGCTCCTTTTCGCCGCGCCGGAGGGCGAAGGAGCCGAAAAGGCGCTCGCCGAGGGAGAGGCGTACAGGAAAGATACGTTCCGCAAGCGGTTCTACAAGCGCTATGGCGAGGCGCGGGCGAGGTTCGACGAGGTGAAGGGCTGCGCGGCGTCGTTTGCGAAGTCGAAGCATCCGCTCCACGTGAAGGCGTGGGACGGGATACGGCAGATGGACGGCGAATACGCAAAGTTCGAGAAGCGCTTCGCCGCCGAGCTTGCCGCCGAGAAGCCCGTGCCGGAAGCGGAGGCGAAGGAGCTGCTGTCGATGGCGCTGGGGTTTGAGAAGTTTGCGTCGCAGTACGCATACGTGGCGTGGAAGACCGACCTGTGGGAGGTGGGGAGCCCGGACGATCTGCCGCCTGATGGCGCGACGACGATGCCGAAGCCGATCGAGTTCGAGCAGGCGGGGAACGAGCGCGAGGCGGTGTGCCTCGACCTGCACGGGCTGCTGTGCGGGACGCGGCTCGACCTGAGGTTGTGGCCGCAGACGGTGGACGTGAAGGACAAGCCGTTCCTGTCGACGGACAGCATCGAGATATACGCCGAGCCGTTCGTGCGCGTGGAGGGCGAGGTGATCACCGCGCCGCTCGTGCGGGCGGCGGGGAACGTGGTGACGGTGTCGCCGGGGAAGACGGTGCGCGCATGGGTGGTGTTCAACTCGCGGGGGGTGAAGGCCGGGCGGTACGACACGACGCTCTCGTTCAAGACGATGAACGACCTGCGCGTGGCCGACCGCTCGCTTGCGGTTGGCGCGAAGGTCTGGGGCTTCGATCTGCCGGAGACGCGGCAGTGGCCGATCAAGAGCTTCTTCTGGGGGCCGTTCCAGTTCCACGAGGACGAGGTGGCGCTCATGGAGCTGATGCACGACTACCATGTGACCCACGCATGGACGCAGCACCACCGCTACCAGTACGGCATGAGCGAGGATCGGCAGGAGAAGAGCTACTACTGGAGCGCGAAGAAGGGAAAGGCGAAGCGCGATCCGGAGCACGACTTCGACGATGACGTGGCGCTTCACGGGAACGAGGCGTTCCTGCGGCGCGCGAAGGAGCTGGGGATGCGGTTCGTGATCGGCTGGGGCACGCCGAGCTCGCTTCCGTGGTTCCAGACGATGACCAAGCGCTTCCTCGACATGGGCTTCGAGTACGAGGACTTCGTGTACAAGGGGCTGATCAGGGACGAGTTCGCGAAGAAGGACATCCCGACCGCCGCCGCCCGGCGAGATGCGGTGTGGGGCTGGAACACGAACCTCTGGTTCCAGGCGGTGTATCTCTCGACTCCGCCGCCGACAGGCGCGACGATGGACGACATCGAGGCGGCGAAGCTGCCGGAGTTCTACAAGATGTGGACGGTGATCCGCGGAAGATGCCGCGACCCGAAGGAGGGACCGGACACGATCGGACGGCTGAAGGCGAAGGGCTGCAAGGTCTGGAGCTACGAGTGCCAGCGGTTCATGCACAACCAGAAGATACTGCCGTACTACCGGTTCTATCCATGGGAGTGCAGGATGATGAACCTCGAAGGCTGCGCCATCTGGACCATCTACTCGCCGCTGGGTGACGGATGGGATTCGCGCGACGGGTTCGACGACGGCATCGCATGGCGCGGGCTGAACCGCAAGCCAATCCCCACGAAACGGCTGGAGGCGGTGCGCGAGGGGCTTGAGGACATCGCCTACATGAATCGCCTGGAGAAGGAGCTCGCGCGGTTAAAGGCGAAAGGACGGATTTTCCCGCAGTACGAGGCGCTTCTCGCGGCGCGCGCCGAAATCGTCAAGGCCGAAGACCAGAAGCGCGTGGACGAATGGAGACTTGCCGTGGGCCGCGCCATAGACAGCCTCGCAGGCATGCCTTCCACCCCCTAATCGAACTGCTCCTTGCGAAAACAGGCCCAACCTGTTCTCGCATGTTTTAACGGAAGAACATCTTGTCAGCGTTCCGGGTCGCGGACAAGCGGACGCACCAGGATCGACTTGAAGTCCGTCGGCGCGCTTTCCGACTGGATCGAGATCGTTCCGCCGCGCAGGATCAAGTCGCCGCCCGCCGCCTCGATGAGTTTCTTCGCCGAGCCGTCGCGCGGATCGTACTGCGGCTTCTCGTATTCAAGGACGGTCCGGCCGTCGACGCGGTGGATGATCCGCTCGCCGCCGCGCACCTCGGCCTCCACCGTGGTCCACGCGTCCGGCTCGCATGTCCGCGACGTCGAGTTGAGGACATGCGGCGTGTAGAGTTTCCCGTCCTTCTCCACGTTCGTGCCCGGCGTGCAAAGGTTCGCCGTGGACCGCGCCTGTCCCTTCCGCGCGCGTGAAAGCAACTGGTATTCGATTGAGACGGGGAACGGCTGGTCAATGCCCATGGACTCCGGCGTCTGCCCGTGCAGCATGATGCCGTTGTTGTAGTTGGCCCATCCCTCGCCACCCTTCACCTGCGGCAGGGGCATGCGGTAGGTGGCGCGCAGGACGTAGTTGGAGAACGGCCGGTTGTAGAAGAGATGCCCGAAACGCTGCTTGAAGCCGTCTGCGTACATCGGGTCGTCATAGCGGTTGCAGAGGCAGCCGTCCACAACCCGGAAGGTGTTTCCCGGATTCTCGCCCGCCTTGTAGCCGCGGATCTTGGGCGTCCAGCCGGAAAGGTCCTTGCCGTTGAAGAGGTTGAGCCAGCGCGACGGACGGTCGCGCAGCGCGAGGACGGACGGCGGCGTCACGTCGCGCAGGACCTTGCCGTCCCACGCAAAGGTCTGCAGATACGCCGAATACCCGGGAACGGCGAGCCCCTGGGCGTCCTTGCGCGTGAAGGACCGCAGGACGCCGAAGAGCGTCGGGGAGCCGGGACGCTGGAAACGGCCGGGCAGGCGGTCGAAGCCGTTCGAGAACGTCTCCGGCAGCGTCGTGACGAGCTGGAGATCCTTCGTATAGACGGCGACGCCCACCGGCCCCTTCACGGGATAGAACGAGAAGAACAGATGACGCCCGTCGGTCGCGATGTCCTGCACGGCGGAACGGAATTCGAAACCGGGCTCTATCTCCACTTCGTCGATGAACTCCAGCGTCTCCTCCTTCACGCGCACGATGCGGCACCTGCGGCTGATCCCGTCTCCGGCCACGCCGCGGCCCAGGTAGAGGACGCCGTCCAGCGCGGCGATGCCGTCGAAGCCCATCGGGAACTCACGCGCGCGGATCAGGTTGAGGTCCGCGTCGTACACCTGGACGACGCCGCGCCCCTCGGACGGGTTCTTCAGCGCCGCCCCGAAGTTCGACAGCACCGACGTGTAGAGGCGGCCGTTGTGCCAGCACACGTCGCCGGTGTGGTGCGGCGCGGGGACGCCCTTGAGGCACTTCCCGGTGGCGAGGTCGAACTTGACGATGTTCTTGAGAAGGCCGCAGTAGACCGCGTCGTCCGAGATCGCGATGCCCTGCACATGCCAGAACGCGCCGTCACACTTCTCCTCGAACGCGTCCTCCTGCGTGACAAACGCCGGCGGCGGCACCTGCGCTCCCACCAGCAAACCGACGCACACGCTAAACCCGACAAACATGCGTTTGATTTTTATCATGGCAAAACCTCTTCTTCTTTCCTGTGTGTTCATAGTTTAACACGGTCGGCGGAACCCTTGTACCACACCTTCACGTCGTCAAAGACGTTCCTCATCTGATCTCGATGACCAGCCCTGACGCCTTCGGATGGAGATACCCCTCGGAGTCGATCATGCAGCCGATTCCATTCATCGTAATCTGCTTCAGCTGCGCATTCGTCAGGCCGGTCGCGTCCGTCCCGAAGCGCACGGCCTTGACCGTCGAGCCGAAAGTCCCGACGAAGTCGAGCACCGTGCCCGCCGTCCAGCTTTGCCCGGCGGAACCATCGAAAGCCAGCGTCGCACCGTCGTCCACCTCCACCGTCACATTGCCGGAGAGGACGAGCGGGCCGACCGACGACTCTGCGCCGATGCGCACCGATCCCTCGACCAGCGTCACCATGCCAGTTATGACGCAGCCTTCCGCGAACGTCGCCTTCGCCGCGCCCTGCTTGGCCAATTTCATTCCCTGATAGTTTCCAAGCTCGGCCAGGTTCTTCTCGAATACAATGTCCGCGGCGGCATCAATCGTAAACGTGGGGTTGGCGTTGCTGGCCCTCTTCACCAGGCGCACGGGCACGCCGACATGGATCTCCTCGTTGCCCTCCGTCCGCCACGTCGTGTCCACCTCGTAGCCCGTTTGTATCGAATTGATGCCGCAGACCGTCACCCCGTTCGCCAGCGTCATGTCGTTAGCATAGATGTTGCTGTTGACATGCTCCTGGACAAAAACGCCACCGTCGATGTCGATCGCGTCCCGCCGGTTGACCGCGAACGTACCGCAGTACCTGAGCGTGGAACCATCCTCCACCCGATAGCGGTTTCGCGTCAGCACGTCGAAGACGCCAGAGGCTGAGAGGCTGATCGTCCCGCCGTTCATCGCCCGCGCATCCGTCAGATCCGCCAGCTGGGAGTCCTTGATTCGCACGAAGCACCCGTCGGCCACCGTTCCGCCAGTCCAGCCCTTCGTGCCCGTCAGCACCACCTGTGGCACCGCTCGCTTCACGAACGTAATTGATTCAAGTCCGTAGCCACCGGCTTCCGCAGACGTCGCGATAGAGGCCGTCGAGCCGGTCCACCCGGCCATGTCGGAGCCAAGCGTTTCCCCTTTACTTCTATCCGCCTGACGCGTCGAGATTCCCCTGACCACCACATTGTCGCCGGACTGGGCAAGCCGAATGATCAGGCCGTAAATGTTGTTCCACCTTCCGAACTGATCCTGAATCTGCACGGTCATCGTCTTCGTCTCGAGGTTGGAGGTCACGTTATACGGCAACGCGTTCTCGTCCCTCTCGCGCCAACTGCCGGCGAACACAGCCGATACGACCTCGATGTCGAACACGTCCGCGTTCTCGATCAACGTCTGGTCGCCGGTGGTAACGTACTGGCCGAACACGTGTGTGCTCTCGACGGGCTGTCCGTTTCCGACGAACCGCAGCGCACCGTTCCCGGAGATCGTCGTCGCCACGGTCGTGTCGGCTGACACGTTCATTCGCAGCGTCCCGTTGCTCACCACGACGCCGTCTTCGTTTGCGGGGACCGCATCGACCGTCCATGTCGTGTCGCCGAACGCCTCGATGTTGTACGCCCCGTATGTGCCGGAAGAATCGGCCGTCGCAAGTGCCTTGTCAAATAGCGTGTCAGGTTGCCTCCGCCTAAAATCCGCTTCGTTGCCCAAGCCAGCCCTGTCCGCCCTCGCCACGATGTTCGCGCCATCCTGCCGGAAGTACGCGCGTACCATCTTCAGACCGCCGTTCCTCGTCTGGAACTGCACCTTGCACGAGGTGGCGGTCCGGTCGTAGATCACGCCTGAACCGACGGACGCGGTGCCGATCCAGCCGCCCTTGACCA
>JAEEGF012298685.1_pt1 | contig 16971 bp, 14 predicted proteins | sample 9134171 | NCBI WGS metagenome assembly JAEEGF01 (sample SAMN16246542, study PRJNA631951) | gut metagenome | biome: gut microbiome; feature: rumen; material: AP-attached | host: Bos | place: Iran: Karaj | collected 2018-10 | reverse complement strand
GGTCCTCAGGGCTTCTACTGGGGTGGTACATGGATCTGCGCAGCTACAGGTACAGACAATGCTAACCTTGTAGCAGACATCATGAGAAAGATGACCATGGATTCAGAAATCATGAAAGACATCGTTCTCAAAGACAACGATTTCGTAAACAACAGACCTGTTATGGAAGGCCTTGCTGCTGATGAGTCTTACTCTAACGCAGTACTTGGCGGACAGAACCCTCTGAAGATGTTCTGCGCAGGTGCTGATAAGATCGACATGGCTAACCTGACAGCTTATGATCAGGGTCTTCTGGGCGACTTCCAGACAGCTATGGGCGACTACATCAATGGCAACTATGCTACAATCGATGAAGCTATGGATCAGTTCTACACCTTAGCACTTCAGAGATATCCTGAACTTACAAAATAATAAGTTTAGTGTGAAGTAATGTGCCTGCCGGTTTTTGCCGGCAGGCAATTCTTTCAAAAAACCATTCTTAGACTACAGTATTATTTGCGGAGGTAGTAATATGGACAAGAAAAAGTCCAATTACAATGTGGTTAAGTTTAATAGATGGGGATATATTTTCCTTATACCATTTTTTGTAACCTATATTATTTTTAGTTTTATTCCGTTATGTAACACCATTTATAACAGTTTCTTTGAAAATTATCGCTCTGGATTGAAACAGATTGGACCAAATTTGGTTGGAGTCCAGAATTATGTAAATCTGCTGTCAACTCCGGAGGTTTGGAAATATTTAGGCAATACCTTAATTATGTGGGTTGGTGGATTTATTCCACAGATTTTGATTGCGCTTTTATTAGCTTATTGGTTCTCTGATCCAAGCCTTAGACTGAAAGGACAGAGATTCTTTAAAACAGTTATTTACATGCCAAACTTAATTATGGCATCTGCGTTCTCTATGTTGTTCTTTGCCCTGTTTTCTGACAGTGGCCCAATCAACCAGATTTTAATGTCTATGGGATTACGCAGCGAGCCATTTAAGTTCTTCCAGTATGTAGCTGCATCCAGAATTTTGGTTATGTTCATGAACTTCCTTATGTGGTTCGGTAATACCACCATTCTGTTGATGGCAGGTATGCTTGGTATTGATACAGCTCTTTATGAAGCTGCACAGGTAGATGGTGCTACTGCCTCTCAGGGATTTAGCAAGATTACCATGCCTATTCTTCGTCCAATCTTTGTATATGTACTCATTACATCTTTGATTGGTGGCTTGCAGATGTTCGATGTTCCTCAGATCTTGACTAACGGCCGTGGTAATCCGACGGATTCTCTGACAACCGTTATCATGCTGTTGAACAGATATCTGACCAGCAAAGATATGGGTCGAGGTGGTGCACTTTCCGTATTCATGTTTGTTGTGACAGGCATTTTAAGTTTGATTGTCTTCAAAATGAACAGTTCTAAAGAGAAATATTAAGGAGGAATATAGCTATGGATGAAACAAAAGAAGTAAGACCTCATGGCGTTCCGATTAAAGTAAGAAGAGCTGTTGCATACATCGTGCTCGTATTTTTTGCATTACTTTGCCTGATTTGGTTTTATATACTTTTAATTAACTCTACTAGATCACACTCTGAGATGACCTTGGGCTTCACATTATTCCCAAGCACGCATCTCCTTGATAACTGGACCAGCCTGATAAACGGTACCATTCCGATTGCGAGAGGTTTCCTAAACAGCCTTATTGTTTCCGGTTGTACTTGCTTGCTTTGCGTATACTTCTCTGCTATGACAGCATACGCAATCAACACATACAGATTCAAAGGACGTGATGCTATCGCAGCATTCATCCTTGCAATCATGATGATTCCGGGACAGGTTACCGCGCTTGGTTTCTTACAGTTGATTACAAAAATTAAGCTGGATGACTCTTTGGTTCCATTGATTATTCCGGCAATCGCTTCTCCTGTAACTTACTTCTACTTAAAGCAGTACATGGAAAGCAACCTTCCTCTATCTTTGGTAGAGGCAGCGAGAATTGATGGTTCCAATGAGTTCCGTACTTTTAACACCATCATTCTTCCGCTGATTAAACCGGCAATCAGTGTACAGATGATTTTCTCCTTCGTAGGAAGCTGGAACAACTACTTTACTCCAGCATTGATCCTGCATACAGAAACAAAGAAAACCCTTCCTGTTATGATTGCAGAGCTTCGTGGTGCTGACTGGTTGAGATTTGATATGGGTCAGATTTATATCATGATCGCAGCATCTATCTTCCCGGTTATCGTCGTTTACCTGATTCTTTCAGAGTACATTGTCGGCGGAGTATCTTCCGGAGCTGTAAAAGGCTAATTGAATATGTATTATTTAGAACCGCATCCATAGGGTGCGGTTCTTTTTTTGGGACTTGAAATCGCAATTCTTGCACTGTATAGGGATAGCAAAATCTGCATGGGCATAATGCACAACGGAAAACGCTAAATCTGACTTCGGGTTGTGCGTTATGAATGCTTGTACGGGGAGCAAAATGTTAAAGTGATGGAAAATTAGGTAAAAATACATCAATAAACAAGATAATAATCCGTCATTTTGCGTTATTTTCGCAATCTTGACACGAACCAGAGCAATCGTTGCAAAATAATTTTTGCAATTATTTGCAATAATGTAGACATAGAAAACGTTACATAAGTAACGTAAACGTTAAAGGAGGATTCTATGAAAAAGAAAGTTTTGGCAACATTACTGACTGGCGTTATGGCAACCTCATTACTTGCTGGTTGCGGTGGCGCAGCTCCTGCAGCAGACGCTCCAGCAGCTGAACCTGCAGCAGAAGCAGAAGCAACACCTGCAGATGACGCAGCTACTACAGACACTGCAACACCTGCAAACGGTGGCGGCGAAGGTACTATTAACCTTTGGGCATTCACAGATGAAGTTCCTGGTATGATTCAGAAATACGTGGACGAACATCCTGATTTCCCATACTCCATTAATACTACTATCATCGCTACAACAGACGGTGCTTATCAGCCGGCCTTGGACGCAGCTCTTCAGGCAGGCGGAGCAGATCAGCCTGATATGTATTGCGCAGAAGCAGCTTTCATCCTGAAATATTCCAAGGGTGATATGCAGGACTTCGCAATGCCTTATGCTGATTTGGGCATCGATGTAGACAACTTAGTAAAAGAAGCTGATATCGCACAGTACACAATGGATATCGGTTCCAACACAGACGGACAGATTGATGCACTTGGCTATCAGACAACCGGTGGTGTATTCATCTACAGAAGAAGCATCGCAAAAGATGTATTCGGTACAGATGATCCGGCAGAAATCTCCAAGATCATCGGTGGCGGTTCCGGTTCCTGGGACAAATTCTTTGAAGCAGCTGCTAAGCTTGCTGAAAAAGGTGACGCTATCGTATCCGGTGATGGTGATATCTGGCACGCAGTAGAAAACAGCTCTGATAAGGGTTGGTTAGACGCTGATGGCAAACTTCAGATCGATCCTAAGAGAGAAGCTTTCCTTGACATCTCCAAAGACCTGACTGACAAGGGCTGGTCTAACGTTACTCAGGACTGGCAGGATGCTTGGTTCGCAGATATGAAGGGCGAAGGCGCTAAACCAGTATTTGGTTTCTTTGGTCCTGCATGGCTGATCAACTACACACTTGCTCCTAACTGCGGTGGTGAAAAAGTAGGCGAAGGCACCTATGGTGACTGGGCAATCTGCGATTCTCCTATCGGTTTCTTCTGGGGTGGTACATGGCTTCTTGCAAACAAGAACATGGACGAAGCTAAGAAGGCAGCTGTAGCTGAATTGATTCAGTGGGTAACCTTAGATAGCTCCGAAGACGGCTTACAGTACAAATGGGCTAACGGTACTTTGAACGGCGAAGGCGGTACAAAAGACTCTGTAGCTTCCGGTACAGTAATGGGCAAATCCAACGGCGAACTTGACTTCCTCGGTGGACAGAATATGTTCGATTACTTCGTACCTGCTAACAAATATGCAAATGGTAAGAACTTAACTCAGTATGATGAATCTATCAACAGCATCTGGAGAGATCAGGTTCGTGCATATGCAGCTGGCGAAAAAGACAGAGATGCAGCAATCGCTGATTTCAAACAGACAGTATCTGACAACTTAGGTATCGAAGTTGCAGAATAATTTCTAGCATTGAAGAAGGGCAGGGTGTAGTTTTCTGCATCCTGCTCTTTTTTAAAAGGTTTTGTTGGGAGAGATGCAAAGATGAAGAAGAAAAAATCCTTTGGATATGCAAAATATGGCTATCTGTTTTGCCTTCCATTCACCATAGCATTCCTGATTTTCTCATTATATCCGACACTGTATACCGCAGTGATTGGTTTTACTGATTTGAAGGGAATCGGCAAGACGGATTTTAAATTTTTAACAGACGATATATTCGCAAACTATAAGACTATCCTTGCAAGTGCTACATTCAAAACAGCATTTAGCAACACCTTAAAACTGTGGGTATCTAACTTTATTCCACAGCTTGCATTGGCACTTTTATTAGCAGCATGGTTTACGGATCGCAGATTTAAGATTCCGGGAGAAGGCGTATTTAAAGTTCTTTTCTATATGCCTAACATCATCACAGCTGCTACTGTAGCTATTTTGTTCAATGCATTGTTTGGTTATCCTATGGGACCGGTAAACGATTTACTGACTCGTTTTGGTATTATAGGAGAGTCCTACAATTTCTTAGTTAAGAAAAAAATCGCCCAGGGCGTTGTCATCTTTATACAGACTTGGATGTGGTATGGTTATACCATGATTATCCTGATTTCCGGTGTGCTGGGTATCAGCCCGGAGATTTTCGAAGCAGCAGAAGTGGATGGTGCAAATGGCTGGCAGACTTTCTGGCAGGTAACCATACCAAATATCAAGACCATCCTGCTCTTTACTTTAGTTACCAGTTTGATCGGTGGTTTGAACATGTTCGATATCCCGAAACTGTTCTTACTTGGTGGTCCTGATAATGCTACCTTAACTACCGGCGTGTTCATTTACAACCAGGCATTCTCCGGAAGCTACATGTATAACAGAGCATCCGCAGCCTCTATGCTGATGTGGATTCTGATTGTGGCTGTATCTGCGGTACTGTTTTATATGCTCCGCGATCGTGATGAAGCGCAGCTTCGCAAGATCGAAAGAGCACAGATTAGAGCCCAGAAGAAAAAATTAAAAGAAGGAGGTCGCTAAGATGAGAAAAGCACAGATTTTTAAAAAGACAATCATCTTCATCATTTGCGTACTCCTCGCAATACTCAGTTTGTTCCCATTCGTGATTATGATTGTGAACAGTACAAGAAGTACCTATGAGATTCAGCAGCATGCGGTATCCCTGATTCCATCCGGATACTTCATGAACAACCTAAAAATCCTTACCGGCAAGAGTTTCAATCCGGCAGTAGGTTTTGGTAACTCTGCAATTGTTTCCGTATGCAGTACAGCACTGGCTACTTATTTCTCCACTCTGACAGCATATGGCCTTGTAGTATATGATTGGAAACTGAAAAATGCATTCTTCAGCTTCATCATGGCAGTCATGATGATTCCTGCACAGATTACCATGATCGGTTTCTATCAGATGGTTTACAAGATTCACATGACTAACCATCTGACACTACTGTTCTTACCGGCGATTGCTTCACCCTCCATCGTATTCTTTATGAGACAGTACATGAAACCGGCTTTGTCGCTGGAAATCGTACAGTCTGCTCGAATCGATGGTGCTAGAGAGTTCTTTATCTTTAATAGAATCGCATTGCCGATTATGAAACCTGCTATTGCAACACAGGCAATCTTCTGCTTTGTAAATAGCTGGAACAACTTGTTTACACCACTTGTCCTGATTACCAGACAGGAGAAGTACACACTGCCTATCATGATTTCCCTCCTTCGAGGCGATATCTATAAGACAGAATACGGTGCAGTTTATTTGGGACTGACACTGACAGCAGCACCGCTGATTATCGTATACTTACTGCTGAGCAAGTATATCATCGCAGGTGTTGCGCTTGGATCTGTAAAAGGCTAGGCCTTTTACCTAACATATGGGAAATTTATCCATTTGGATATTTTTCATTCTTTGCATGGGCCGCATCCTTCGGGATGCGGTTTTTGCATGTCTGATTTTCTTTAATTGTGTACAAAAATCAAAGTATCATTTTGGGAATTGTGACAGTTTTGAAAAAAATCGGCAGAAAGTGTTTGAAATCTGTGCAAGTTTTACTATAATCAATATAAAGCTGAAATACTTTAGATAGCGCTAAAGTATCGTAAGCTTTGATCATGAGAAAAGAGGTTATTACGTGGATCAAAAATTAAATTATAATCAGCCCTGGATTCTGCAAAGAGCAGATCCCTTTGTTTGTAAGGATGATAATTGGTATTACTTTACAGCATCTGTACCACAGTATGATGCGATTGTGCTTCGAAGAAGTAAAACCTTGTATGGACTAAAGGATGCGGAAGAAAAGGTGCTTTGGAAGAAACATGAAAGTGGTCCTATGAGCGAACATATATGGGCACCGGAACTGCACTATACCTTTGGAAAGTGGCATATCTACTTTGCAGGTGGAGAAAAAGAAGATGTCTGGCATATTCGCCCTTATGTGTTGGAATGCAAAGGGGTGGACCCTTTCGAAGATGAGTGGGAAGAATTAGGCCCTATGCTTCCGGCTTCGGAAGATGAATTCTCGTTTAGAGCCTTTTCGCTGGATGCCACTACTTTTGAAGTAAAGAATGAAGTCTACATGATCTGGGCGGAGAAAGTAGGCGTTGGGAAGCAAATCTCGAATCTATATATTGCCAAGATGGCGAAGGCGAATCAGCTGGAGACGGTACAAGTTCTCTTAACTACGCCGGATTATGATTGGGAAAGAGTAGGCTTTTGGGTGAACGAAGGACCCGGACTGATTCGGAGAGGGGAGCATTTATACATTACATTTTCCGCCAGTGAGACCGGTGTGGATTATTGTGTGGGTATGCTTTCTGCCAAAGAGGGAAGCGACTTGCTGGATCCTTTGTCCTGGAAAAAGGAAAGATATCCGGTTCTGAAATCAGATGAGAAGGCAGGTATCTATGGACCGGGGCATAATTCCTTTGTAAAAGATGAAGAAGGCAGAGATATCATGGTTTATCATGCCAGAACGGAAACGAAGATTGAAGGAAACCCTCTTTACAATCCCAATCGGCACGCTTTTTTAATGCCTGTGATTTGGGAAGACGATAAGCCGGTTTTTAGTTATGAGAATACTTGAGGTTAGAAAAGCGATGAAGTGGAAAGTATGGCTTTTGGGAGCTTTGGGAGGAAGTCTATTCCTCTCCGGGTGTGGAAATACGACACCTTTGGAAGAGACCGCAAATGGGAGTGAGCTTACAGTGGAAGAAATACAGGTTGGAAACTATAGTGCAGGAATCAGCTGTCACGATCCTCAGATTTTGAGGGATGAAACGGGCTATTACATGACCGGGTCTCATCAGGTGATTGCCAAATCAGAGGACCTAGTAAGCTGGGATTATGTGGCCAATGGAAATAAAATGTTTGATAACATTTTCTCCGGCGATTTGCCCGCCTTTTCCTACGTGGGTAAAAATGAGGATAATGGCTATTCTATTTGGGCGTCTAATTTTTATTACAACAAAACTATGGGCAAGTACCTGATGTATTTTTGCACTACATCCAGCTATATCAAATCGAATTTGACTTTGGCGGTGAGCGATACGCCGGAAGGTCCGTATCATTATACAGATACTTTTTTGTATTCCGGATTTGGAAAGACGGAGCTGGACAAAACGAATTTGCCTGAGGTGCTGGGGGAAGATGCGGATTATGACAAATACTTCCTTTATGGTGGCTATGACAATAAAAAATGGCCCAATTGTATCGACCCTGCCATAGTAGAAGACAAAGAAGACAACATATGGATGGTATATGGATCCTGGTCCGGAGGTATTTTCCTCCTGCAGATAGATCCTGAAACGGGTCTTCCCATCCACCCGGAAAAAGATGGAGAAAATGTGGATCGCTACTATGGCTATCATTTAGTGGGTGGAAAACATCATGCCATTGAGGGACCGTATCTTAGCTATGATTCGGAGAGCGACTATTATTATTTGTTTTTATCATTTGGCAATCTGCAAAGAGAAGGCGGATACCAGATGCGAGAGTTCCGCAGCAAAGAGATTACCGGCCCTTATGTAGATGCGGCGGGAAATACTTTGGATGACCAAGAGGACTTCTTCCAATATGGTCTTAAAATGATGGGAAACTACAAACTGCCCAGCTTAAAAACAGCGTATATGGCACCGGGTGGACAGTCTGCCCTGGAGGATGGAAAGGGACACCGGTTTATGTCCTACCATCAGCGATTTGATAATGGCAGTGAGTATCATGAGCCGAGGGTGCATGAAATGTTTCGGACAGCTGAGGGATGGTATGTACTTGCCCCCTTTGAATATAACGGTGAAGCTGCAGAGGTGGTGGAACAGGAGAATCTAAATGGAACCTGGTACTTTTTGAATCATGAAACAGATATTTCTTCTGTGATTCGGGAAGCTAAAGAAGTGACCTTGGATGCCGGGGCTATTGGAGGCAATGTGGAAGGAACCTTTGCACAAACGGAGGACGGTACCGTTACTCTTCGCATTGGAGAAGAGGAGTATACGGGATTGTGTATCAGACAAAAAGATGAAGCCGGCAATCAAACCAGGTGCATTCTGGCATGCGGCACAAACAATAAGACAATCTGGCTTGTTCAGTATGTAAGCGAATAAGGGAGGCTATATGGCAAAATTACACATTAACAATTCTAAGAAAAAGGCAGTGATTGCGCCGGAAATCTACGGACATTTTTCCGAACATCTGGGACGCTGCATTTACGAGGGCATTTATGTGGGGGAGGATTCTGATATCCCCAACGTGAATGGTATGAGAAAAGACGTAGTGGAAGCACTGAAGGAGATTCGGATTCCGGTGCTTCGTTGGCCCGGCGGTTGCTTCGCGGACGAATATCACTGGAAAGATGGTATCGGACCCAAAGAAACCAGAAAAAAGATGATCAATACCCATTGGGGCGGCGTAGTAGAAGACAACAGCTTTGGTACCCATGAATTCTTTGAGTTGTGCAGACAGCTGGGATGCAAAACCTATATCAACGGCAATGTGGGTTCCGGAACTGTTCAGGAAATGTCAGAATGGGTTGAGTATATGACCTTTCAGGGAGTATCCCCTATGGCAGATTTGCGCAAACAAAACGGTCATGAGGATGCCTGGAAAATCGATTATTTCGGTGTAGGCAACGAGAACTGGGGATGCGGTGGAAATATGCGCCCTTCCTACTATGCGGATTTGTATCGCAGATATCAGACCTATGTGCGTACCTATGATGCCCAGAAGCCAATCAAAAAGATCTGCGGTGGTGCCAATGTGGCAGATTATGAGTGGACAAAGACAGTGTTGGATGTGACCCATGATCATGCGCCGGATTTTGTACATGGATTTATGGATGGACTTTCTTTGCATTACTATGTGCATCCGGAAGGCTGGGATATCAAAGGCAGCGCTACGGATTTCGATGAAAAATGCTGGTATAAGACCTTGGGAAAGGCTCTTTATATGCAGGAACTGGTAGAAAGACATTCTGCCATTATGGATCAATATGATCCGGAAAAGAAAATCGGTATGGTAGTGGATGAGTGGGGCACCTGGTATACGGTAGAGCCGGGCACTAATCCGGGCTTTCTATACCAGCAGAATACTGTAAGGGATGCGCTGGTGGCCGGCATCACACTGAATATCTTTAATCAGCATGCGGATCGTGTCAAAATGGCAAATTTGGCACAAATGGTAAATGTGTTGCAGTCTGTTCTTTTGACAGAAGGCGACAAAATGGTGAAAACCCCTACGTATCATGTTTTTCATATGTATCGTCACCATCAGGGGGCAACTTTGCTATCTTCGGAACTGACGGATACCGATGTGATTTCCAGTGAAGAGTGGAACCTGCCGGAAATTACGGATTCTGTATCTGAAAATGAAGACGGCATCATCACCATTACAGTGAATAATCTATCGGCAACGGATGCGAAGAACTTGGAAATCAGCCTGGCAGAGGGAGAGTACCATGTATTAGAAGCCTCTATCGTGACAGGAGATATCCATGCACATAATACTTTTGACGCACCGGAAACCGTGGTGGAAAAGGCTTTTGATGGATACCGCGTGGAAAACGGAAAGGTATATGCTACATTGCCAGCGGCTTCTGTTGTCATGATTCGATTACAAAAGTAAGAACTAAAATATAAAATACTTTAGAAAAATGCAAAATATATATTGACACGTACCTTGTATGGCTATACAATATGCTCATAAAGGTTATATATTTTTTGAAATCTATGTGCAACATGCATATTTCGGAGAAGGGTTATGCATGAATTCAAAGTATTTTAGAACAAATAAATATATAACACCACAATGGTGTGGAAATTCTTATGTAAGCAAAAAGGGAGGATACTTGCATGAAAAAGAAACTTGCAGCTATGACACTTGCCATGGCAATGGCAGTAACCAGTTTGGCCGGTTGCGGTGTACAGACTACAGAAGAGGCTGGTGAAGCTCCGGCAGCTGAGACTACTTCTGACACCACTACCACAGAGATGACCGGTACTGGTGACAAAGAAATCAACATCCTGATTTATGCGCAGGAACACGAGAAAGCAGTTTATGAAGACTTGATTGCTGAGTTTACCAAAGAGCACGCTGATGAGATCAGCAAGGTAAACTTCGAAGTAACAACGCAGGATGAGTATGGGGTTAAGATGACTGCGGCTATGACAGCAGACGACATGCCGGATATCTTTTACATCGGTCCTGATAGCGTCAGAAGTTATGTAGATAACGGTTACGCACTTCCACTGGATGGACTTGTAGATCAGACAGCTGTAGATAACTTATGGCCGGCTATTAAGAGTGCTTACATGTATGATGGTAAGGAAGTTGGAAAAGGATCCTTATACTGCTTACCAAAGGATTTATCTTGCTTTGCATTTGCTTACAACCAGGATCTTTTCGATGAAGCAGGATTAGAATATCCGGATCCGCAGAAACCATACACTTATGAAGAATTCTTAGACGTATGTAAGAAACTTACTAAGGATAAAGACGGAGATGGAGAAATCGATCAGTGGGGCGTTGCAAATGCCAATGCCTTTGGTATGACTCCATATCTGTACAGCAATGGTGCTAGATTCCTGACAGATAACTATACGAAAGTAAACCTGACCAATAACCCACAGCTGAAAGAAGCTTTCCAGTACTATGTAGACCTGACTGCAAAAGAAGGAGTTACTCCTACTGTAGAACAGGATACAGCTCTTGGTGGATATCAGAGATGGTTAGATGGACAGATCGCTTTCTATGCTTGCGGTACATGGGATGTGGCAGCATTCATGGATGATGCAACCTTCCCTTATAAATGGAACCTTTGCGGATGGCCTGTAGGTCCTTCCGGTGACGGCAAGTCTACAGCATGGCTTGGTACAGTAGGTTTTGCTGTTTCTTCCAAGACACAGTACCCAGAGCTTTGCGCACAGCTGATCCAGAAGCTTTCCACAGACGAAGAAGGACAGAAAGTTCTTTGCGGTGAAACAACAGGTAAATCTCTGCAGATTCCTAACATTATGGATTATGCACAGACAACCTTCAAAGAGAAAGTCAATGACGGAACTATTCCATATGCTTCTAATGTCGATGTTATCTTTGGTTATATCGAAGGCAATGACAAATACAACGGTATCTTCAGTGAGACTACTTACACCTATAATGCAGAGTGGTGGGATACATTCTTAGAGGGTATTCCAAATGTTCAGACAGGAAGTATTTCTGTAGACGATTACTTCAAAGAAGTAGAGCCTAAGATGCAGGCAGCTTTGGACAACGCCATCGAACTTCAGAACGCAGCAACTAACAACTAATGGAAAGAGCCCCTTATCATAAGGGGCTCTATCACTAAGAAGAGAAGAGAAAGACATGCAAGGGAAAGCAAAAAAAGTAAAAGTGAAAATGTCGCCCATGGCAAAGCGGGAGGAAAGATGGGCGTGGCTTTTTATAGCACCACCTTTTCTGGGATTTGTTTTATTTATGGCATACCCAATCTGCTTTGCACTTTTGGCTAGTACCAGTAGATGGACAGGTATGAATTCACTGATGGGAAACCTGTCGGGACTTCGCAATTACGTAGAAATCATGGCAGATCCGAAGTTCTGGAAATCTTTGGGGACTACAGTCATTTACTTAATCGGTATTCCAATCGGTATGATTTTGGGAATTCTGATTGCTATGGGACTGAATAGGGGAATCAAAGGAAAAAGAGTTCTGACAACCATGTATTATGTGCCGGTTGTATCTTCACTGGTGGCGGTATCCATCTTATGGGCCTGGGTTTTTAACTATGACTATGGTCTTTTTAATACCATTATTAAGGCCTTGACAGGCAGACACGGCCCGAACTGGCTTGGAGACGAACACATGGTAAAAGTGGCTATGATTATCTTCATGACTTGGAAGGGACTTGGTACATCCATTATCCTTTATTTGGCTGGTTTGCAGAATATACCGAGAGACTACTATGAGGCAGCTGAAATCGATGGTGCAAACGGAGTGAAAAAATTCCGTCACATTACTTTGCCATTGCTTAGTCCTGTTACGTTCTATATCCTGATTACATCCTTAATCGGCGGTTTCCAGGTATTCGTAGAGGTACAGGTCATGACTACAAACGGCGGTACCAACTATTCCGCTGCTACGGTTGTATACTACCTGTACGATAAAGCCTTTAATAATAATCAATTAGGTTATGGTTGTGCGGTAGCTACCATTTTGGCATTGATTATCTTTTTGATTACAGCCTTTAACTTCTGGGGACAGAAGAAATGGGTTAAAACCATAGACTAAGGGGGTGAGAAGATGAGCGTTAAAGTAAAAGCAAATGCAAAAGACTATGCTAGTTCCAGAGTTATTACTACTAAAGATAAAACCATCAACGTAATCGTATTCATCCTTCTTGCACTGGGTGCTGTGTCTACGGTTTTCCCACTGATTTATATGGTGGCCACCTCTTTTATGACAAAGAATCAGATTTTGTCCGGAAGTCTTACCATCTTCCCGGATCCTATTCTGATAGGAAAGTATTCGGAAGTTATGAAGAAAGGCCAATTTATCAGTGGTATTCTGAACACTGTAAAGGTTGAGATACCGGTGCTCTTGATTGGTGGATTTACATCATCCCTTTCCGCTTTTGCCTTCGCAAAAATGAACTTCAGAGGGAAAAATGCATTGTTTTTGGCCCTTTTGGCTACCATTATGATTCCTTTCGCGGTTGTTATGATTCCGCAGTATATGATGTTTACCAAACTTAGATGGACCAATTCCTTGTTGCCACTGATTATTCCAGGGTGCTTTGGAAACGTAAGCATGATTTTCTTCTTGAGACAGAATCTTTACAGCATTCCTTCGGACTTGATGGATGCTGCTAAACTGGATGGATGTGGATATTTTGGTATCTATGCCAGGGTATTTCTACCTTTGATGAAAGGGGCTTTGGGAACCCAGTTGATGCTTTGGTTTATGGGCATCTGGAATGATTATCTTGCGCCTACTATTTTCCTGCGCAGCGAGAAGATGTGGACCTTACAGGTGGTCATTCGATCCTTTAACTCCTACTATGCGATACAGAGCGATTATGCACTGATCATGGCCGCTTCTGTTATTGCGATGGTACCTACGCTGCTGCTGTTCTTCCTCTTCCAGAGAGTGATTATCGAAAGCATTGCGATTTCAGGTATCAAATAATAACTGCCTTACCTAGACATCCTTTTTAAAAATAGCCAAGAAAAAGCTGGTATTTCAGCAATTTTCTTGGCTATTTTAGCATATAGTGATAAGCACTTTGCCATAAAATATGATACGATGAAGCGAATTTTGGTGAAGAATCAGAATTAGAATCAGAATAAGAAGGACATAGATATGAAAAGAGTACCGCTAAAATACGTGCAGGTGAAGGATAGGGCCTGGACCAGGGCGATGGAAGAAAATCTGCATTTTATTTCAGACATGGATCCTGATAGGGTTTTGGCAGGGTTCCGAAGAACTGCCGGAATTCGAACAGAAGCTGCTACCTATGGTGGGTGGGAGGATTCCATGATTGCCGGCCATGGAGTAGGACACTACTTTTCTGCATTGGCTATGGAGATTGCTAGTGGCCATGGGGATATGAAAGAAAGAGCTTCCTATATCGTAGATGGTCTGGCTGCGTGTCAGGATAAACTGGGAAGTGGTTTTTTGAGTGCTGCCAAATTGGAGGAGGATCAGAATGTATACGTGCAATTTGACAGACTTGAAGGCAAACAAGAAGGAGGCACCTGGGTGCCCTGGTATGCCATGCATAAAGTTTTGCAGGGGCTATTGGATTTGTATACTTATGGAGAAATAGAGAAAGCCTTATCCGTTGCTGAAAATTTGGGAGACTGGATTGCGGAAAGAGTGCTTCAGTGGGATGAAGCTACCAAGCGCAAAGTCCTTTCCGTAGAATATGGTGGCATGAATGATAGTTTGTATCAGCTCTATCAGCTTACAGGAAAAGAAAAATATCAAAAGGCAGCAGAACAATTTGACGAGAAAGGATTGTATCAGGAATTTGTGGGGATGAAAAACCGCTTAAAGGGGGTTCATGCCAATACAACCATTCCTAAAGTTCTGGGTTACCTTCAGGGAAATCCGGAGGAACGAGCAGAACTGGCGGGTCGTTTCTGGCAATTGGTAGTTGGGCAACACAGCTATGCTACCGGCGGTATTGGCGATATGGAGCATTTCTTTGGGGATGGTATGCTGGACGCTTCCAGGACCCAGTGCAATGCAGAAAGCTGCTGCGTTCACAATATGATGAAATTATCTCAGCTTTTATATGAAACGACTACGAATGCTTCGTATCTGGAATATATAGAGAAAGCCTTATGGAATGCCAGACTTGCCTCCATGGGACCGAAGGGAGGATACTCCTACTTCAATCCTATGGCCACCGGCTACTATAGACTGTATTCTGCAAAGAACCCTAGCGAGAATCCGTTCTGGTGCTGCGTCGGTACCGGCATGGAAGATTTTGCAAAGGTTGGAGAATTCATTTTCTGTGAAGAAGAAGGAAAAATCCGCGTCAATCAGTGGATATCTGCTGAGCTGCATTGCACCAATGGAGCGGTTCTGTCTATGGAAGTCGATTATGAAACAGGGCTTCTTCGACTTTTATCTTCAAAAGATTTGGAATTGGAAATCCGAATGCCAAAGTGGATGGTCAATCGAAATGAGTACCTTCCGGATGAGGAGACATACATGAAGGTGGCTCTTCAGGCCGGCGAAGCCTTTGATTTACCATTTGAAATGGCTGTTGCGGTGCATAACCTTCCGGATGCGGAAAATGCTGTGGGGTTCACTTATGGTCCCTTCGTGCTTTGTGTTCCTTTGGGAAAGGAACGCTGGGGTGAGACCACAGGTGCCGGCATTGAAGTGGTAGCGCCTGCGTGGAAAGTTGTCTTTGACGCGGCTGTAAAACTTGATGTGACCTATGGAAGGACGCAAAAGGGGATTTTGGACAGGGAATACCTACTGCTTCCGAAAGGAGAAACCTTGGATTCTTTTAAAGAGAATATCCGGTCTTATGTGAAGAAAGAGGATGATGGATTCATATTATATGGTTTACGAAGTGGTGACGGAGAAGAAAGAAATCTTAAACTGATTCCCTACTACCGAACAGGGGATGAAAGATATGGCATCTACTGGTATCTACAGTAAAAAAGAAGACTGCGCATAAAAAGCGCAGTCTTTTGTGTATTAAACGTAATGAATGCTAACACGGATGTCCTGGCTGTAGTTGCCGAAGGTCTTGCCGAAAATGGTAAGGCCACCTACGTGGGCAGAATCATCTAAAACACTCATCCTAAACTTCATGATGGAGCTGGGGGTGAAGTGAAAACTATCTATGGTCACATCGGAGATTTTCAATCCGTCGATGAAGGTGCCGTCGTGATTGATAACCAGTAGTTTTAAAAGACCGTACTGGTTCCAATTGGGAAACCACCAATCCGGTGTGAAAATGCCCTGGGTGTCCCCAAAGTCTCCCGGAGAGGTCCATTGGCCGAGGGGGACATCGTTTAAGGAAAAACTAATGTCGCTGGGCCAGTTATTATTGACACCGGGTGCTTCGGAAGAAAGCTCAGCTGATATGGTGATTCCTGTAATGGTGCTGTTGGATGGTACGAAGTTAGGCAGCGTATATTCTACAAAACCTCTGGTAAACCAAAGAATATCTGCATCATAACGACTGGGGTGCGCAAAGTATCTGGTATCATCCACTTCGCCGATAAGCTGGGTGGAAGTGGAAAGTCCACAGGTTGGAAAAACTTGATAATCTGTGTAATGTCCAACTTTAACTTCTGCGGTATAGGTGTTTTCCGGAATGCTCTCCGGTACCAGGTCGATTAGGATTTTATCCAGGTTCAGAGAACAGAGCTTTAAGTTGCCGTGTCCTGCTGACTCGGAGGAAATGCTGACTACGCCGCAACTCTCAAGCTTTTTGATATGACTGGTGAGCGCGCCGCCTGTAATACCCAAATTGGTGGCTAACTCATTCATGCTCATAGATTTATGAACCAGCAACTGCTTGATAATGGCAACTCGTATGTCAGAACCCAATGCTTTAAATAATTCTAAACCTTCGTCTAAAGACTCGATATGTAACATGAAATCACCCTCGGTAATCTGTTTTATAGTATGCTTTAGATATTTCTAAAAAGAACTATACCTCTAATTTACGCCTTTTTTTGCCTTGAGTCAAACTTTAATTCATATAATTCTAAATTAATTTATATAACTGTAACATGTGAAAAAGCCGGACAAAAAAATGTATGGTAGAATAGTAATGGATGAATTGGTGA
>JAEEGF011387413.1_pt1 | contig 16974 bp, 12 predicted proteins | sample 9134171 | NCBI WGS metagenome assembly JAEEGF01 (sample SAMN16246542, study PRJNA631951) | gut metagenome | biome: gut microbiome; feature: rumen; material: AP-attached | host: Bos | place: Iran: Karaj | collected 2018-10 | reverse complement strand
ATGCAAATACAAGCCAGCCGCTGACGCGGAGCATAAAAAATGCTCGCCGGTAAAAAACATCGGCGAGCATTTTTATGTTGTCATTCGGCCCTTTTTAAGCCTTTTGTATTCGCTTTAGGTTTTAAGCTTTAATCTCTTAGCTTATTTTCCCATGAGTGCGTGGATGATGAGCAGTTCAAGTTCTTCATAGTCACGATCCGCGATCAGCTTGTCGATCTTCTTCTGGTCGAGACTACGGGAGATTTCAAGCAATTCCTTGAAGACGGTGATGGAATTGGAGAGGTGCTTCAAATTGGCATTCTGCTTCTGCGTTCTCATAACTTTCACGTCAAGACCGACGGATTCGCCGTTCTTGCCGTAATTGTGCTGATCCAGAATGCGGACCTGGTTGAAGGCACGGCGGATGTCGACGGCACCGAAGGACTTGTCCTGATCGAACTTAAGGCCGTTCTGGTCATTGAGATGGACGGAGAACAGTTTCTTGTGGGCGAGGGCGTATCCCATTTCGTCCGAAGGATCGAGATTGGCGAGAATCGCATGCGCGCTTTCGATGTTGACGCCGACGCGGCTCGGATCGCGGGTCAGCATGCCGAGGGCGATGGCGTGGCCGGTCGTCGGAATGTAGGCGTGGTCGACGGGTTCGTTGGGCTTCGGCTCGATGGCGATCTTGATCTTCTTGTCGTATTCGAGCATTTCGTCGATGACTTTTGCGATGCGCTGCACGGCGACGCAGGAGTCCTTCGCTTCGCGGATGTAGGTGCCTTCGCGGGCGAGCCAGAGGACGATCAGCTTGGCGCCGAGGATGTTGGCGATGTCGATGGACTTCTTGAAGCGGTCTTTCGCGTAGGCGCGGCATTTCGGATCGTTGGAGGTGAAGCCGCCGTCGATGGTCTTCGGATCAAACCAGAGGCGCGGGGCGACGAATTCCGCGTAGAGGCCTGCGTCATCCAGTTTCTTGCGGAGCGCTTTGGCGACAGCGGTGATCTGGGCGGGCGTCTTGCCGTTGATTTCCGGAACGGCGTCGTCGTCATGGAACTGGACGCCGTCGAAGCCGAGCTTCTTGAACAGCGGCAGTTTCTGGTCGAAAGTGAGCGGTTCGCGGACATCGGGCCCGAAGGGATCCGCGCCTTCATGAATGTTCCACGGGCCAAAAGTGAATCTAAACGTGCCAGCCATGTAAATCTCCTGTGTCTTGTGATGGTTAAAACTTGAGGAAACGATTTGCCAGTCTTGAAAACATCCATTACCTTAAAGCCATAACCATCATATTTCAATAGTCGTCTGGCAAAAAATCGCGTTTGCGCGGGTGTTTTGCCATAAAATATGGAAGAATAGACATGGATGAACTGAAAAAACTTCTGAAACGGGAATGGGAAATGGTCGCGTTGGGCGGCGCGCTGCTGCTGGCCGTCGTGCTGCTGGCCGTCGTGCTGTCCCATCGTTCGACGGACGGGTGGACGTTCGGCCGCGGGGCGGTCGCGGTGAACCGCCCCATGAAACTGAAGGGGAGCGCGTTCGCGTTTTTGCGGAACGGCGGCGCGGAGACGACGATTGGGCGGAATCCGTTTTCGTCCGGTTTGTCGATTCCGGAGCCTCCGAAACCTGTGGTCGTGAAAAAGCCTGCCCCTGTCGTGGTGGAACCGCCTCCGCCCGTGGTGGAGGAGAAGGTTGAAGCGCCTGTGGTGGAGGAAGTTGTGGAGGAGCCGAAGCCTGTCGCGCCGAAGGGGCCGCAAAAGGTCGTCGGGCTGGCGAATTATTCGTTCATGAACGTGAACAACAGCGGGAAGACGGTCGCGGTGTTTTCCATCCAGACGTCGCAGACGGATATTGAGAATTTCGCGTTGGGCGTGGGGGAAAGCGGCGGCGGCGTGAAAGTTTTGGCGATTACGAACGACGCACTGTTGCTTTTAGACGCGGCCAACCGCCGATGGAAGATTCCGAAGGGCAAGCCCTGCCGGATGATGGTGGTAAAAGAATAGGGTAGCTAAAAGCTTAAAGCTTAAAGCTTAAAGCAAAGGCAGAGGTTCTGGAAGTTCTGGAAGGAAAAATCTAGAAAATCTAGAAAATCTAGAAAATCTAGAAAATCTAGAAAATCTAGAAAATCTAGAAAATCTAGAAAATCTAGAAAATCTAGAAAATCCAGAAAATCTAGAATATCCAGTAGCCTCTATCCTTTCAAAATCTCCTTCAGAAATTGGCCTGTGTAGGAGGATTTCACTTTTGCGACTTGCTCTGGCGTGCCCTGCGCGACGACGGTGCCGCCTTGGTTGCCGCCTTCCGGGCCAAGGTCGATGATGTGGTCGGCGACTTTGATGACGTCGAGATTGTGTTCGATGACGAGAATCGTGTTGCCTTGGTCGCGGAGCGTCTGGAGGACTTTCAGCAACTGCTCGATGTCGGCGACATGGAGGCCGGTGGTCGGTTCGTCCAATATATATAAGGTATGGCCGACTGGTTTGCGGGCGAGCTCCGTCGCGAGCTTGACGCGCTGAGCCTCGCCGCCGGAAAGCGTCGTGGCGGGCTGTCCGAGATGGATGTATCCGAGGCCGACGTCGCGGAGCGTTTCAAGGCGCGATTTGATTTTCGGAATCGCGTCGAAGACGTCGCAGGCCTGATTGACAGTCAGTTCGAGGACTTCATAGATGTTGAGGCCTTTGTAGCGGACGTTCAGCGTCTCATGGTTGTAGCGTTGCCCATGGCATTGCTCGCAAGGCACATAGACGTCCGGAAGGAACTGCATTTCAATCTTCTGGATGCCGTCGCCGTGGCATTCCTCGCAACGGCCGCCCTTCACGTTGAAGGAGAAACGGCCGGGGCCGTAGCCGCGGACCTTCGCGTCCGGCGTCATGGCGAAAATCTGGCGGATCGTGTCGAAAAGCCCCGTGTAGGTGGCGGGATTGGAGCGCGGCGTACGGCCGATAGGCGACTGGTCGATGACGATCATCTTGTCGATGTGCTCCAGCCCTTCGATGGAATCGTGCTTCCCTGGTTCGTCCGTCTTGATGCCGAGCTTCTTGTTGATGGCGCGGTTGAGGATGCGGTTGACGAGCGTTGATTTGCCGGAGCCGGAAACGCCTGTCACGCAAGTGAATGTGCCAAGCGGGAAGGTGACGTCGATATGCTTCAGGTTGTTTTCCGCCGCGCCGCGGACGGTGATGAAATGGCCGTTGCCCGGAAGGCGTTTCTTCGGTATGGGAATATTGCGTACGCCGGAAAGGAACTGCCCCGTGACGGAATTCTTGCATGCGCGGACTTCGTCCGGCGTGCCCGCGATGACGAGATGGCCGCCGTGTTCGCCGGCGGCGGGGCCGAGATCGACGATGAAATCGGCGGCGCGCATCGTGTCGAGATCGTGTTCGACGACGACGACCGTGTTGCCGAGATCGCGGAGGCGTGTGAGCGTGGCGATAAGCTTGTCGTTGTCCCGCTGGTGGAGGCCGATGCTCGGTTCATCCAGAATATAGAGGACGCCGACGAGGCCGGAGCCGATCTGCGAGGCGAGGCGGATTCGCTGCGCTTCGCCGCCGGAGAGGGAACCGGACTCTCGGTTGAGCGTCAAGTAATTGAGCCCGACTGACTTGAGGAAGCCGAGCCGCGCGGATATCTCTTTGATAAGATCCTTGGCGATGGTCTGTTTGCTGCCGTCGAGCTTCAGATTCTTGATGAAATCATATGCGTCGTCGATGGACAGCGAGCAGAACTGGTGGATGTTCAGATCGTTGATGGTAACGGCGAGATATTCGGGCTTGAGGCGCGCGCCGTTGCAGACAGGGCATTTGACGAAGGTCATCTGCTCCTGCAGGCGTTCGCGGACGTCCTCCGATTCGCTTTCGGCGAAACGGCGGAGGAGGTTCGGGATGATGCCTTCGAAGGGCTTGCGCCATTCATGGAGGCGGCCGTGCATATACGCGTCGAAAATGACGATTTCCGTGCCCGAACCGTAGAGGAGAATCTGCCGCGTGGCTTCAGGAATGTCCTGCCATGGCGTCGTCAGGGAGAATCCGTACTGCTTGGCGAGACAGCGGAGATAGTGGTTGTAGAGCAGGATCTGGCGATGGCCGCCGCGCCGCCACAGGGGGATGGCGCCGTCTTTGATGGAGAGCGTCGGATCGGGAATGACGGCTTCCGGCGTGAAGACGAGCTTGGCGCCGATGCCGTCGCATTCCGGGCAGGCCCCGAAGGGGCTGTTGAAGGAGAAGTTGCGCGGGAGGAGTTCGCCGAAGGAGACGCCGCAGTGGACGCAGGCGAGATGTTCGGATAGCTGCTCTTCACGCCATCCGCCTTCTGCGGTCGGATCCTCCACAAGAAGATTCAGAACGCCGTCGCCTTTTTTCAATGCGAGTTCGACGGAATCCGTGAGGCGCGTGCCGTTGGTCTTGCCTGTGACGAGGCGGTCCACGACGGCTTCGATCGTGTGGCGTTTCGTCTTGGCGATTTTGAAATTGTCGTCAAGCGATTTGATTTCGCCGTCGAGGCGGATACGGACGAAGCCGTCCTTCCGGATGTTTTCGATGATTTCGGCGTGTTCGCCTTTGCGTCCGTTGACGTAGGGGGCGAGAATCATGATTTTGAGGCCGGGGGGCAAGGCGTCGATCTTGCGGCAGATGGCGTCGGCGGACTGTGGATGGATGACACGGCCGCAGTGCGGGCAGTGCGGCGTGCCGACATGCGCGTACAGAAGTCGCAGATAGTCATAGATCTCCGTCGTCGTCGCGACGATGGACCGCGGCGAGCTGGAGGCGGAGCGCTGTTCGATGGCGATGGCGGGGGAAAGCCCTTCGATATGATCGACCTGCGGTTTCTGCATGCGGTCGAGGAACATTCGCGCGTAGGCGGAAAGCGATTCGACGTAGCGGCGCTGGCCTTCGGCGTAGAGCGTATCGAAGGCGAGGGAGGACTTTCCGGAGCCGCTGAGGCCTGTGATGACGGTCAGCGAATCGCGGGGGATGGAAAGGTCGAACCCTTTGAGGTTGTGCTGTTTGGCACCGAATATCTTGATGAATTCTGGCATGGTCGTGAAAAAATGCAAACGTCTCAAATAACTATATTAGGAAACCACGGAATGTCTGGAGCGGTCTTGCTGCATCCAAGACATTGATTAAGAACCACGAAAGGACACGAAAGAACACGAAAATTTTTTGATTGAAGGCACCACAGAATACACAGATTACACTGAATGCCTCGCCGCCGGGCCCCTGCCTGCTAAATGTCTGTATTTGCTTTCAGCTTTCAGCTTTAAGCTTTTAGCTCCGCGAAAGCGGCTAGGCTCCGGCGGCTCGGCGGTTGTCATCGCTTCGCGAGGCGGGAACGACATCATGCGAAAGCTCGAAACCATAACTATATACGAAAGAAAAATTTTTGCGAAAAGCAAGAAAGAGAGTCTTGCCGTACAGGTTGGCAATAGCTGAAGCTTTTTGTTATAAATGATATACGAATAAATGACATTCATCGTCCCCCCGCGATAAGGCTGTTTTTGAAAATCATGGATAAAGGTGAGAACCAATCACTTCTGGATGCGGCGGCTAGTTGTAGCCTTCGAAGAAACGAAGGCTTTCAGGGCTTTTCAGTTTCTGGATGGCGGAGACTTCGATCGCGCGGGCGCCTTGCTTGGTGATTCCGAGCAACGCCCCGATCTGCTGGAGGTTCATGGGCTCCTTTTCGTCCAGCCCGAAATGCCTGATGATGACGAAACGCTCGCGGTCGTTCAGATTGGCGAGCGCCTTCTGGATGGAGGCCTTCAGGGAGGCGAAGTCGGCCTCCGCGTTGGGCACCGGCGTGTTCGTGTCCGGAATGGTCTCCTCCAGATGCTTGTTCTCTTCTGTCGTCGCCTGGAGGGAGATGGGCTGCTCCGCCATTTTCAGCAAGGCGCTGACACGCGACTGCGACAGTCCGACGACGTCCGCGATGGCTTCCGGCGTGGCCTCCGCCCCTGTCTCCTGCTGGATTTGCGCGGCGGCCGCCTTGATGGCGGAGATCTGCTTCAGCGTGCTGGCGGAGATGCGGATGATCCGGCTGGTGTTCGTCAGCGAACGCGTGATCGCCTGCGTGATCCAGAAGGTCACGTATGTGGACAGCCTATTGCCCAGGCGGTAGTCGAATTTTTCGACGCCTTTCATGAGCCCGAGATTGCCTTCCTGGATGAGATCCGACAGGGCGACGCCGTCGCGGACGTATTTCTGGGCGATGGAGATGACCAGACGGAGACTGCGTTCGACGAGAATGGAGGAGGCCTCCTTGCGTGATTTTTCGCATGCGTCCAGGCGGCTTTTGACGTCTGGCCAGTCGTTGTCGGAAATGAACTGGCGGCGGATTTCATCCTGCTGGAGAAGCTGATGGCAATGTTCGTAGAAGGCGGGCCGCAACGATAGCGCGCTGATGATTTCATTGAAACGGGCCGTGTAGTCGCCGCCTTGCGGTAGCGCCGTCAGTTGGCCGATGACGAGCGGGAGCTGCGTCCGGGCGTACGCGGCGTCATGCGCTTCCGTCAGGTCGATGAAGTTTCCGATACGGACGTCGTTTTTCCGTGCGTCCAGTTCCTGCAGGGCATGCAGGACGAGCCCCGTGTGCTTTTTCAGCTCTTCGATGAAGCCTTGCGTCTGTTCGTAGAACTGCCGTGTGTAGTGGAGCTCCTCCTGTTCCGTCAGGCGGGGGTATTCGGCGATCTGCCGCATGTAGATGTCCTGCCCGCGTTTGGAGGACGACGTGCTTCCGGCCGATTGCTGGTTGTCGTCGGCCGGAAGCTGATTGGGATTTTCCGCGGGGGGGATCGTCACGGGAGTAGTTGGCTAAAAGGTTAATGCTGAGTGATTTGATAGAGGACGAGGCCCATGACGATGAAAATGATGATGACCATCGCGATGAGCGTCACCATGAGGATGTAGCCTCCTCTTGAGACGGAGGATTTCTGATGCATCTTGGCCTGGGCGATGGCGCTGGCCGAATTCGTCTGCATGCGGAAGGCTTCGACGAGCGTGACGGATGTTTCGGCCATGGTGATGACGTCTCCCACCTTGATCTGGACGGGATCGGTCCCGATGACTTGCTCGCCGTTGATGAAGGACGGGTTGTCCGCGGCGGCGTGCCGATAGGTGATTCGGTCGCTCAAGACATTGATATATCCATGGATGCGCGACACGTCCGGCATGCGAACGGTGATATAGTTGTCATTGGACGCGCCGATCGAGTTCAGGCCGGGCCACAGGACGGCGCGCTGCGGGCCTTCCTCGCCCTCGATGTCCCATGAGATGTCATAGGGGGCGGGGCGGGCGGTCGCCCCGTAGCAGAGGAAGAGCTTGGTGAAACGGATGATGTCGCCTTCCTCCAGTTCCGTCGTGACGTATTTGATGCCGGACTTGAACATGCCGAAACGGCTTTTGTTGGTGACGGTCCACTTGTTGAGCATGCGTTCCATGACGAGATGCTCGCGGCTGACGGTGGTGTCCGCGATGCCTTTCAGGCTGACCGTGCATTTGGAGGAGCGTCCGATCGTGATGACCGGCCCCATGGTGGTGGTGTCAAAGGTGGCCAGGAGATTGCCCAGCGAATTGTAGATTCGGCATTCAGTCATAATCTGAGCCTCTGGTATTTACTTAAGGATAAGGGTGACCTTGATGGGGCGGTGGTCGGAGGCGACCAGTTCCTCGACGACTTTGGTTTCGGCGACTTCCCACGCCTGTTTCGGGAAGGTGAAGCAGTGGTCGATGGATGAGCGCGGCTTGCCGGCGGGGAAGGTCGGCAGCGGCTTGTCGCCCCATGCGGCGTCCCACGTTTCCGCGAAGGCCTTGTAGGGGGCGGATTTGGGCTGGCAGTTCATGTCTCCGACGAGAACGGCGGGCTTGTCGAGCCCCTTGACCCATTCCGCGATGATGGCGGTGGATTTCAGGCGATTTTCATCGGTAAGACACAAATGCGTGCAGGCGAACACGAACGGCGTGCCTTTCGCGCTTTTCGCCTGGATGGCGAGCATGCAGCGAGGCTCATTGCCGGGCAGCGGAAGATGTTTCACAACAACGGCTTCCGGATCCTTCGCGATGATGGCGTTGCCGTATGCGCCGCCGGTCAGCGGGATGGACTTGCCGAAGAACGGCTTGTAGCCGGTCAGCTCGCCGAGCTGCGTCGCTTCGTCGATACGGCCAGACCGTTTGACGTTCACATCGACTTCCTGGAAGGCGACGACGTCCGGATTTTCACGTTTGACGACATCCGCGATGCGCTGCAGGTCAAGCTTGCCGTCAAGGCCTTCGCCGTGGTGGATGTTGTATGAGAGGACGGTGATGGTGTCTTTCATGGTTTCCTGTGCGATGATGGTTAGTGACAGTGAAAACAGGGCGATCAAGATAGGACGCATGATTTTCAGACGTTGTATTTGTCAAGTTCCGCTTGGATTTGCTGTTTGATGAAATCGACGACGCCGTCGAGGCTGATAAGCTGGAAGTTCTTTCCGTCTTCGCGATGCTTGTATTCCGCCTGGTTGTTCGCCAACGTCTTGGGGGAGATGGTGATGCGGAGCGGGGCGCCGATGAGGTCGGCGTCCGCGAAGGCGAAACCGGCCTTTTCGCCGCGGTCGTCGTAGAGGACGTCGACACCGGCGGCCAGCAGATCGTCGTAGAGCTTCTGGCAGGCGGCCTGGACTTCGGGCTGGTTGTGGTTGAGGCCGATGATTTGGACTTGGAACGGGGCGATGGTCATGGGCCAGATGGGGCCGTGGTCGTCATGGCACTGTTCGATGACGGCGGCCATGGCGCGGCCGACGCCGATGCCGTAGCAACCCATGATCATGGGCTTCGCCTTGCCGTCCGCGTCCAGATAGGTGCAACCCATTGGTTCGGAATATTTTGTTCCGAGCTGGAAGATGTTTCCGACTTCGATGCCCTTCAGCATCTGCAGCGGCTGGCCCGTGACGGGGCAGGGGTCGCCTTCGCGGACGGTCGCGATGTCGTCGACGATGATGTTCGCCTTGTACTCCGCGGGAACGTCGCGGTCGTAGTTGAAGTTGAGGCAGTGGACGTCCTTCTTGTTGGCGCCGACGACGAGATTGGAGGATTCGGCGGCGGAGTGGTCGAGGACGATGCGGATCTTGTCCGTCGGCTTGATGCCGAGGATGGACGCGAAGCCCGGAACGGCTCCGGCGGCTTCGATCATCGCGTCGTTCGCGAATTCGATTTCGGGGGACTGGGTGATCTTCTTGAGTTTCGCTTCGTTGATTTCGAGATCGCCGCGGATGCAGGCGAAGATGAGCGTGCCGTCGAAGTGCTTGTAGAAGACCGCCTTGCAGGTCTGTTCGGGCTTGATGCCGAGGAACTTCGCAAGGTCGTCGATGGTCTTGCAGTTGGGCGTTTCGACCTCTTGGAGCGGCTTGGGCTCCTCTTTGACGTAGTTGAGACGGGAGGTGGCGATTTCGCGGTTGGCCTTGTATTCGCCGTTGGGGGAGACGAAGATGGTGTCTTCGCCGCAGTCCGCGATGGCCATGAATTCATGGGAGATGGCGCCGCCGATCATGCCGGAGTCCGACAGGATGGAGAGGCAGCGTTTGAGGCCGATCCGCTTGAAAATGCGCGTATAGGCTTCATGCTCCTTCGCGTAGTGCTCCTCCAGGGAGGCCTGAGACGTATGGAAGGAATAGGCGTCCTTCATGGTGAATTCGCGGACGCGGATGAGGCCCGCGCGCGGGCGCGCCTCGTCACGGTATTTCGTCTGGATCTGATACAACATCGCCGGAAGCTGCTTGTACGACGTCAGTTCCGTTCTGGCGACCTGCACGACGGCCTCTTCGTGCGTCATGCCGAGGATCATGGCCTTGCCGTTGCGGTCCGTGAAGCGGAGAAGCTCCTGGCCGACCTTTTCATAGCGGCCGCTTTGCTGCCAGAGCTCTGCCGGAAGGACGACGGGCATCAGGATTTCCTGTCCGCCGATGCGGTTCATCTCTTCGCGGATGATGGCCTTGATCTTGTCTGTGATCTTGTAGCCGAGCGGGAGAAGGGTGAAGAGGCCTGTGGAGACGGGGCGGCAGTAACCGCCACGGATCAAATAGATATGGGAGATGGTCTGCGCGTCCCTGGGGGCTTCCTTGAGGCGCTGTCCGACGAGTTGGGAGAGTTTCATGGCTAGGTGTTTGGTAATTGGGATGTTGACAGGTGGTGTTTCTTTACCACTATAAATAATGTAAAATCGAAATTAATAATATAGTGTTTTTTTCCGTTGAGACAAGTTTTTTCAAGTCGGAATGACGTGGATGGTTTTTCCGTGGAAAATCGAGCATATTTTGCAAAACGGACTATATTATTTGTTTTCGTTAATCTGAACGGTTTTCGATGCAAGCAATCCAGCGTGACCATTGGAGGTTCCATGTTCAATACCATAGAAGAATTAGCGGTTGATTTGGCCGCCGGCAAAATGATTGTGCTGACGGATGATGAGAACCGCGAGAATGAAGGCGACTTGATCATGGCGGCCGAGAAGATCACGCCGGAAGCGGTGAATTTCATGGTCACGCATGCGCGCGGCCTCGTGTGTTCGCCGATGACGCGTGAACGGGCGTTGGAGCTTGGGCTGCATGAGATGACGCGAAACACGGATCCATTGGGAACGTGTTTCACCGTCAGCGTCGATGCGAATGACGGGACGACGACGGGCATTTCCGCATACGACCGCGCGAAGACGCTGTCGAGCTTGGCCGATCCGCGTTGCATGGCGGACGCCTTCCATTCTCCGGGCCACGTCTTTCCGTTGATCGCGCGCGACGGCGGCGTATTGGTTCGGGCCGGCCATACGGAGGCGGCCGTGGATCTGATGCGCGTGGCGGGGCTTTCCCCAAACGGCGTCATCTGTGAGATTTTGAACGAAGACGGCACGATGGCGCGGCTGCCGCAGCTGGAGGTCTTCTGCGAGAAGTGGGGGCTGAAGCTCGGCAACGTGGCGTCGCTGATCGAATACCGCCGCCGCACGGAAAGTCTGGTGGAGCGTGTGGAAAGCGTGAAGCTTCCGACGCCGTATGGCGAATTCGAACTGTATTGCTTCGTCGCGAAGCATGACGGCCGCGAACATTTGGCGTTGGTGTATGGCGAAGTCTCTGGTAAGGAAGATGTTCTGACGCGTGTTCATAGCGAGTGCCTGACGGGCGACGTCTTCCATTCGCTGCGGTGCGACTGCGGACAGCAGCTGGACACGGCGATGAAGCGGATTGTCGCGAACGGTAGCGGCGTGATTGTCTACATGCGGCAGGAAGGGCGCGGCATTGGCTTGGCCAACAAGTTGCATGCGTACCACTTGCAGGAGCGCGGACTGGACACGGTCGATGCGAATCTCCGCCTTGGCTTCGCTCCGGATCTGCGCGAATACGGTATCGGCGCGCAGATTTTGAAGAATCTGGGCGTGAAGAGCATCCGGATTCTGACGAACAATCCGAAGAAGCTGGTGGGGCTTGAAGGCCATGGGCTGAGCATCACGGGGCGCGAGCCTCTGGTCATGGAGCCCGGCGAGTTCAACGAACGGTATCTGAAGACGAAAAAAGACCGCATGGACCATATGATCTGACCACTGCGCGGAGCTGAATGCTGAATGCTGAATGCTGAATGCTGAATGCTGAATGTGGTAACAATTAACAATTGATAATTTTCGATATACCATAAAAGACAAGAGGTGAGCCATGAATGCAGAAGTGAAGTCTTACGAAGGGAAACTGAATGCCGCCGGATTGCGTTTCGGCATCGTCTGCGCGCGTTTCAATGAATTTTTCACCTCCAAGCTGCTGGGCGGCGCGTTGGACACGCTGCTGCGGCATGGGGCGGCGGCGAAATCGATCGAGACGGCGTGGGTGCCCGGCTCCTTTGAAATTCCGCTGATCGCGCAGAACATGGCGGCGAGCGGAAAATATGACGCGATCATCGCGCTGGGCGTCGTCATCCAAGGCTCGACGGCCCATGCGAACTACGTGAACGCCGAAGTCTCGAAAGGCTTGGCGCAAGTGTCGCTGCAGCACAACATTCCGGTGATCTACGGCGTTGTGACGACGGAGAACATCGAGCAGGCCATCGAACGTTCTGGCTGCAAGGCCGGCAACCGTGGCTCCAGCGCCGCCGAAACGGCCATCGAAATGGCGGACCTGCTGCGGCAGATCAAGAAGTGACAACGGCGTGTTTTTACGGATCAACGGTTCTTTGACAGGCATGACGAAAGCGGATCGCCAGATCCGTGCATGATAGACAACAGGAGGCGACACGGTTTATGGACGGGAATCGAAAGAAGCCTGACGGCAGGTTGCAATTCCAGAAGGAGCGCTTTTTCTCGCGCTTTTGCGCTTTGCAGGTGCTGTTCCAGCAGGATTTCCAGCCGGAAATCGAATGGGACGCGCAGCGTTGGTCATATTATCTGTGCATGATTTCAGACGTTCTGGACGAACAGGAGGAGTATCTGCCGTATAGTCTGGAAAAGCAGTTAACCGAATTGAACGACGTGTGGAAACAACAGAAAGCGGCGGAGAAGGCGCTGGATGACTTGGAGAAGTTGAAGCAGGACGAGGCGGCGTTGCCGGAAGATGAGCGGACGGTCGAGGAGACGATGCTGGAGGAAGCGCGGCACACGGCTCATACGGCGGCATTCAAGGTGGAAGAGAAGGTCGCCCGTCTGCTGAAGCATTCGTGCCTTCTGTTTGCGCAACGTCTTGTCGATGGCGTGATTGCGAAAAAGGCGCAGATCGACGAGCAGATTCTTCTGGCCGCGAAGAACTGGCGGTTGGAGCGCATGGGGCGCATGGATCTGAATCTGATGCGGATCGCGGCGTTCGAACTGCTGAACAAGCCTGAACCGCCGGCGGTGCCTACGCCGCCGGCCACCGCCATCAATGAGGCGATTGAGTTGTCGAAAGTCTTCTGCCAGGCGGATTCGCGACGTTTCGTCAACGGCGTCTTGGACAAATTGCGCAAAAACAACCAAATCGAGCGGAAGGCGGAAAAGCCTGCTCCGACGCCAGAAGAATCTCCGGCTGAGGAGGATGCGGCTGAAACGCAACCGTCGGAAAAGAATTTGGAACAGTAATGACCTCGACGAAATCGTTGATTTCGTGAACTGCCAATGGACACGATTGGACACTAAAGTCTCGACGCTTTGCCGTTAATTTTCTGAAGATTTTGTATATGTAATGAATTCTGGATTTTGAAAATCAACGGCTTCGGCGGTTCAGCGTTTTCAATTCGCTTTGTGTAGGGGGGGGACGGCGTTTATGATTTCAAAGAGAATTTCTTCGGGAGGATGAAGATGAAGATGTGTCCTATAGTCGATAGCATGGTTAAACTTTGAGGGGACCATACTGTCGTTCTTGCCACTGTATATTGTCTTGTGGAATCGCTTGCTTTTGTGGAAAATTAACGCAACCGCCCTTTGTCTTCCTGTTTGTCTTGCTGGAACCAGACCATGTCCACGGCAGGAGTGGATGTGGCTTTGCCGTTGTCGAACACAAAGTTGACAGGACGCAACCGACGGGCTGCGCAAACCTCAGGAGCCCTTACAGTGAACGCATACTCTTCGGAACTCTCAAAGGCTTTGACGACAGGAACTTCTACGGATTCTCTGTCATAGAACCAACCATCGGGCAGACGTAACGTTAGTTGGCCGCCTTTCAGCTTGCCAGGCGTAGTATTGAATACTTTGACTTTAAACGTCATTGCTTGGCCAGGACGGAAGTCAGGCAGCCCGTAGGAATCCGTCGCCTCTCCGCTTTCCGCCATGACGGAGACTAACGGATATTTTTGGTTTTGAATCAACAGCAGGTTGCCGAATACACGGAAGGCGGGCACTTGGCAGTTTATGGCGTGCAAAGACTTGTCATAGGTGAAATCCAATTGTGTGATTTCGCGTGAACGCTCTTTGGTGAACAGCAATAACTTTGGTGGTTTCACGCCTTTCGGCAGGAAAACACGCGCATGGAATGGACGTAGTTCATGGTCGGAGAAGTTCGTGAAAACGGAAATCATGTTACCTTCGGAATCAACCAATGGAGAGCCATAGCGGACATGGATATGCTCTTCCAGATCGGTGGCGGCATTCTTTTTCGCTCCGAAATAATCCAAGAGTGCGTCGAAGAAAATGTAAGGTGACTGGTCCGAATGTGCGTCACGCCATTCATACTGCGTGCATCCCGAACCGAAAATCGTGCCGAGATAGCCTGCAAAATACGAAGCGGAGCCTTTTCCGATGGGGCGGATATTCCATCCGACTTCACCATTGTTCCCCAAAATGATGTTTTCGCCGTCAAGGCTTTTGACGTTTTGGGCGCCGAAGGCTGAAATCATGATTTTGCCGGCAGCCTTTGCGACGGGATGTTGCGTATCTCGCTGATGGAGATATTCACGCATTGTCAGCCACAGTTCATCTGGATTAACAGCTTCAAAGGCCTGTGAGCTATAGCCAAAAGCAAGATTTTCGGCGGCTGCCTCTGAAATGCGTTTGCGCTTTATTGGTTCGATTCCAAGAAGATTAAGCATCTTGCGGGAGGGGAAGCCGTGGTCATCGTAGCATCCGGTCTGTCCGTCCGCCACGATATGGCCGCCTTTGCGAATCCATTTGTCCAGCTTGTCAACGACGGCGTCATTGATGTATTGGGCGTCCACGAAGAATATTGCTGAAATTTCATCCAGTTTCTTGCCTTCTAGAATCTGCCGTTCCGTGATGATGGTACAGGGATAGCCACAGCTACGGATGATTTCGAAGACACGCATGTGGGAATCGGGTGCGCAGTCGAACATGGAGCCATAGCCACGCTCTTGAAGGACGTTGCAGGTCTGGCTGTAATAGATGGCGACTGGCTTGCCGACCGGTCGGCGGCGTGCGTAGGCAAAAAACGGCTCGATATGCTGCAGTGCGCGGAAGCAGTCTGAGACGGCTGCGAGTTTTGGGCGCGGGGCCATGTCGTCGTCCGGATTGCTCATGCCGAATTTTCGCAGTTCGGGTTTTGGCGATTCCTGCACGGTGAAGAAAGCCATGCCGCGCATGCCTTCGCCGAAGAGATTGTAGAATGTCCTGACGGTGAGTTCGTTGCCGATAGCGTGGATGTTGCCTTCCTTGATCATCGGTATGGTCTGGTCGTCGCTGAAAGAATACCAATGTTCAAAGGCGGTGGCGACAAGATCATCGGTTCCGTAGATATCCCAACCCATTGTACCCGATCCCTTAAGTGTGTATTGCATGGAGTCTTCAAAAGAGACAGGACGCCAGCGGAGCCAGCAAATGGAGCCGAGATTGTTATTGGAATAGGCTGATGACATATTTCGGTGTTCTGGGTCATTTTCCCGAATAGCCTTGCTCTTCAGCCCCAACCATGTGGCATATGCCTTTGAATTGAAATCACGGAAATCGATGAAGCTGGCTTTGGCACGGGCTAGTTCAAGACCATCCGTCTTCTTATTTTTACCTACGCAGTCGTCATGGTTGGCAGGGACGATTTCATCAAAGGATTTATAATCGGTATGCCATGCCTTGTTTAGATTTTCAAGCGAACCGTATTTGGCGGGCAGGTATTCGTTGCGGAAAGCATTGACGGAAGTTTCCCCGTAGTCGTAATTGCCGCACTGCTCCCAGGCGGAATACCAGTTCAGGATGGCGCGGTTCTCTTCACTCGCGACAATCCTCTTCACGCTTTCGACGGCCGATTGGTAACAGGCTTCGCGATATGGCTTGAACGAATAGCTGTAACTATGGCTGTATTCACCACGGTAATTGGCTGATTTGCCGATATTTCCAGGATATTTTTTTGCAAAATCCTTTCCAGACCCGAAAGAGCACCCTTTCGTGATGGGGGTGTCTTTCTCATCGAAATTCCGCAAGGCGTTCTGCCCTTGCAGGTTCATGTTGACACCGAGATTGACGGAATTGGCGAAGTCCTGGTAATAGGAATAGCACTCATGGAGACAGAGCTGCAAGCGGTCATGTGCGGGAAGCGCGGAGTTCAGCTTGGCGCTTACGGGATGGGATGTGGCCAATATGAAGCCTTCAGCGGTTGGCTTGCTTATCAAGGCTTCTGTTTCAGCTGTCGGCTTAAGAGGTGAAAATGAAGGCACATTGGAAAGCCACACGTCGGAGACGACTGGAGCAGCGGCACGACCACCCCACTGAACACGACCTTTGCCGCGAACGCCGTAGCAGCCCGTGATTTCAACCATATAGCCGCCAGGCATTTCGAAATTGACGGGAATGACTGCCCATTTGGCTTTTGACGGGGCAGTCATGTCTTCATAGGGCCTGCTGGGAACGCCTGGATATTCCGATGTGTAGTCGATAAAGCCGAAACGGATCGTCTCCTTGTCAGATAACCGGTAAATGCGGTACTGGACATTGTCATGCGCGTTTTTCAGCTGAGCGTATTTGAAGCAAAGCTTGTAGGCCCCTGATGATTTGACGGTGACCGGCAGCCAGACACCAGGGCAGCCAGAAGAGCCATCTGGCAAATCTGTCATTGTCGGCAATTTTCCGCGGAAATCGGAGGATGCTTTCAGAACCTCCACGGTGGATTGAAGCAGGTTTTCTGCGCTGAAATGCTGCGTGTCCGGCAAAGCGCCCGACGCCCCGCTAACGGTCAGCAACCACGATATGGTTCCGATGAGCGATATGACGGCTGGTTTTGCAACCCGTCCACTCCTTGCAAGGAGATTCATGTTTGTCCACATGGTATTAACAGCTCCCGTGTTCGTTTGTTCCCACTAGATCGTATATGCCATTGTAGGCTTTGAACGTCGGTGTCAGTTTGACGACCGACACTTTCGGCGTGAAGTTTTCCAACAATATTTCGAAGGATGTGCGTACGCGCGTCACGACATCCACTTCGGTTATGGCGGGGGCGACGGGGAGATGAGCATAATACATGTCGTCGTTCTGTCCAGCCAGACTGATATCTTCCGGTATGCGTAACCCCGCTCTTTGTAATACTTTGCAGGCAGCTAACGCGCCTTGTGACGTGGTGAAGACCAGCGCCGTAATCTTGTCACG
>JAEEGF011652566.1_pt1 | contig 16975 bp, 7 predicted proteins | sample 9134171 | NCBI WGS metagenome assembly JAEEGF01 (sample SAMN16246542, study PRJNA631951) | gut metagenome | biome: gut microbiome; feature: rumen; material: AP-attached | host: Bos | place: Iran: Karaj | collected 2018-10 | reverse complement strand
ACGTGATGTTTGCAAACGTCACACTAGTAAATTGCAATCGTCACACTATACGCTTGCAATCATAACACTATACGTTTGCAATCATAACACTATACGTTTGGAATCTTCCCACGTTATGTTTTCCGACTTGACACATTAAATCAGGTGTCGTCATCTTTCGTTTGTGTCGCAAAAGCGCGCCATTCTTTCCATTCAGGCAAAAAAAAGAGCTAAGAAAGTGCAACCTATCAAAAAAAATGCTAACTTTGCCCCGCTTTATGTGCGCAAATTTGCACGCGAGCTTGACAAATGAAGCAATTTAATATGATAAAACTGATGATCCGCAGGCTCATGCTCCTGCTCACGATCCTGCTGACTCCAACCATACTCCAGGCATACGATCCGGCTGTAGATCAACTCCTTTCCGGTTCCATGATATACTCTGGAAATGAGGCGAAGGCTGCTCTGGCTTTCGATGGAAGCGCGTTAACTTATTACAGCGCAAGTTCGAGCGCTTTTCAATGGGTTGGTCTCGACTTGGGAGAACCCCACGTCATCACTCGCATCCTCTACACTCCTGCACCAGGTTCTCAAGGTGCTGACCGCATGTTGCTCAGCCTTTTCGAGGGAGCCAACAGTCCTGACTTCATGGATGCGGTTCCCCTCTATCTCATCAGCACCAAGCCGAGTATCGGCACGGAGACTACGGCGGAAATCAACGTGAGTCGCGGTTTCCGCTATGTTCGTTACGTAGGCGGCACAGGTTCATACGGCAACGTGGCCGAGTTGAAGTTTTATGGGCATGTGGGAGAAGGCGACGACAGCCAGTTCTACCAGATAACAAACCTGCCCACACTCAGCATTCATGTGCAAAACAACATCCTACCGATGAATCGTGGCGAGGATTTCGAGTCGCAGTCAATGCTCATCTACGACGGAGGAACACTCATTCAGGAGTATCCCATCCTGTTCCGAGTTCGTGGCAACTATTCCGCATCGCACGAGAACAAAGCCTTCCGCATGAAATACAACGACGGAAAGAGCCACCATGTAATGCGGGGAAGCAAGAACGAATCACCCACAAAAGCCAAGAAATGGGTGCTTATCAACAGCTATCGCGACAAAACCTTGATGCGAAACCCTGTTGCTTGGATGATGTCGAGGCGCGGAGAGAGGGACTTCACACCTTGGTTCCAGGTCGTGGATCTCGTTGTTAATGGCGACTATCGAGGCACTTATACCTTGGCCGACGCAGTTTCCGTGGATGCGAAACGCATCAACATAACCGAAATGTTGGACACGGACATCGATGAGGAAAGCATAACTGGCGGCTATCTTATCGAGTCGGATAACAATTATAGCCGTGAGACATATCATTTCCTGTCTGGTCACGGCAACCAGATGTCTGTGCATGAACCTGATGAAGACATCATGCAACCCCAACAGTTCAACTACATCAGGAACACATGGAACAGCATGGAGAATGTTCTCTTTGGTTCGAACTATACCGACAGGGAGAGTGGACTGCGCTCAGTCCTCGATATGGAAACGTTCCTCAAATGGTTCCTCATAAGCGAGTTCAATGGCAATACCGACATGATTTGTCAGGTCTTCCATTACAAAGAGCGTGGTGACGACCACTTCTATACAGGCCCTATTTGGGATGCAGACCTCGCCCTCGAGAATGACCAAACCACATATCCTGCAAACGAACGCATGGATTGGACCTATAAAGTACGTCAGGCTGGCAATTACGGACAACTTGTCAGCCGAGTTCTTTCCGATCCGTCTGTCTTTGCCAACCTGCAGGAGTTGTGGGCTAAACTTCGAAAAAAGGGCAACTTCGAGCCTGAAGATGTGGCGGCAGACGTTGATTCGCTTCGAAACGAGGTACGCGCATCTGCCAACCTCAACTTTATACGTTGGCCTTACCTCAATCAATGGCTCTCGCTCAATCCTGCAGTTCCTGGCTCTTGGGAAGCGGAGGTTGACCGTGTTCGCGACTACGTTCGTGACAGGGTCGCATGGATGGACGAGATGCTTTCTTATGGAACAATTCGACAGGAGAATGGTATCTATCAGATTGGCACAGCCCTCGATCTCTGTATCTTCAGCCAACTGGTCAACGAGAACGGTATGATAGATGCAAAAGCCGTACTTGTTGGCGACATAGATATGATGGACTATAATGAAGAGTTCAAGCCTATTGGATTGTCTTCTGCTGCTTTCGCTGGTAACTTCGACGGCAAAGGACACACCATTCGCAATCTCCATCTCAGTGGTGGCGAAGCAGTCGGACTCTTTGGCTATGCAGGAATGTGTACTTTGAGCAATATTGTCTTCGACGAGAGTTGCTCTGCTGAGGGCTCGAGGTACGTTGGAATGCTTGTCGGCTATGCTCGTAACGGCACAGTCAATGTGTCAGGAATCGAGAATCACGGCTCAGTTACAGCTACGGACAGTTATGCTGGAGGCATCATCGGCTCTGGCAGACTGTTGGCAACCTTCAATTTGACTAATTGCAGCAACACGGGAACGATTACTGCTCCCACCAGTGCTGCGGCTCTTGTTGGCCCGTCTGCAGGCAAGATGACTGTGGTGAACAGTTATAACATAGGTACCGTAAACGGAGCAGTCGAAGGGAAAGAGTTCGCATTTGCAACGAAGAGTCTTGTCCTCAACAATTGCTGGGACTACACTTCCACGCAGACCAACAACATGACACCCGCTCAAGTGGATAACGGCTACCTTTGCTATCAGCTCAACTTCAACGGTGGTGGCGACAAATGGCGCCAGAATCTTGACAATGGAAGACAGCATGACCCATATCCTGTCCTGCGAAAGATTTCCGGAACAGTTTTTGAAAAGGAAGGAAGATACACCAATATAAACGCTGAGGCATCCACGTTCCGCTACTATAAACTAGTGGTAACCTATCTGCAAGGCGGTGGAAGTTGCATCCAGTTCTCAGAGTTTGACATTCTGAACGAAGGCCTCGAGGAAATCCCTGACCTGTCAGTCTATGCCGGAGGGCCTGAAGGATTCAATAACGAGAACTGGGAGAATGCGGCTGATAACGCGACTTATACCAAGTATTGCGCTTCATTCTCAGGTTATGCTTACTTCCTCTTCGATGCTGGCAGCGAGGTAGATCCATACGGATATCGCATTTATACTGCTAATGACACGCAGAGCAATCCTGGCCGCAACCCGAGTTCATGGAAACTTTACGGCAGCAACACCCAGCTTTATGATCCTGAAGACAGCGAGTGGGTGCTTATTGATGAGCGCGAAGGCGACTGGACGATGCAAGCCACGAACTATACACCTTACGACTTCTATATTCCTCATGCACTTGAATCGCTCGCTTTGGACAAGCATTCGGCTATGCTCGAAGTCGGTCAGGAAGCGCAGCTGGAGGCAATCCTCACGCCTATCATCATGCAGAACATTGGCCTGCAATGGACTTCCACCAATGAAGATGTTGCCACAGTCGACCAGAACGGACACATCGTGGCAGTAGGTTTGGGTACGGCAGACATCATCCTTTCCGCTCCCAACTACAGTACCTTGCAGGACACTTGCAAAGTTACAGTCGTAGAAGAACTGCCAGGACACCGTTACTATCAGTTTGCGATAGAGGCCATTCGGAATGGTGGTACCATCCAGTTCTCGGAGTTCGACCTCCTTGATGCTGATGGCAATGAGATAGATCCACTTACTCTTTATGCTTGGACAGGGAACTACGTCAGCAATCATCCGCAAGCAGACCTCTTCGACAACTCTCCCTACACTAAGTATTGCGGCAGTTTCAGTGTGGGCACTACATTATATATATATGTGGATGCAGGGAAAAAGGTCACACTTTCAGGCTATCGGCTAACGACTGCCAACGATACCAACAAGTATCCTGGCCGCAATCCTTCTTCGTGGTCACTCTTTGGCAGCAACACCAAGAGTGAAGTTCCTGACGATGAGGTGTGGACTCTCCTCGACCATCGCGAGAATGATAACACGCTTGGAGCTGTCAACTATACACCTTACGACTTCTTCTTCAGCTATCCTCAGCCAGTTATTCCTGGAGATGTGAATGGCGATGGAGAGGCGAATATGCTTGATTATGAGGCTCTTAAACTCTATATCGTGGGCAAACCGGTAGAGGGATTCGTCCCTGAAGTTGCCGATCTCAATACAGATGGAAAGGTAAATGCACAAGACTTGGTGCTGCTGAGAGATATGATAATGAACTGACGGGCAAAACGTGGGCAGCGTCGTTGGCAAACGTAACACTATACGATCGCAAACGTAACACTATACAATTGCAAACGACACACTATACGATTGCAAATTTCACGTGTGACGTTGAGCAATTTCACGTGTGACGTTGACAAAGTTTCCGTGTGACGCTGAACAGCTCACCCAATTGAACAAGAAAAGACCGGCAGATATACTTATTTAACCAAAAGCAGTTAAAAAACGTTAACAAAAGAGAAATAAGTGTCAACGAAAGCAAAAAGACTGAACGAAAATACTTATCTTTGCTTGCTATTCGCCACTAAAATGTGGCAGAATCCGGCAATTGCGACGTAAAAACAAAGAAAATCATATTAAATAAACCAATTTATTAACTTCTAAAACCAAACAAAAATGAAGAAAGTAATTACATCTTCACGCACTCTTTGGTTCGGCCTCCTCACTATGGTGATGATGCTTGCCAGTCAGAGTGCATTGGCGGAGTACGTTCCACTCACCGCTTTGGAAGGCGTTGATGCTTGGTCTGGTGGTGGCGAAACCCACAAGAGTCTGGTCGATGCAAAAGTCGGAACAAAGTGGGGTTGCTGGTTCGACCCAAGCCTTAGTGATGCGGAATCGTGGCCTACGAACACGGACAATTCCAGCAACATCTGCTATATTATCATTAAGGCAGAGAAGGCTGTAGTTCCCGAGTACTATTTCCTCGTTACAGGCAATGACACAGGTAAAAACCCTGGCCGTAACTGGGCTACATGGAAGATTTATGGCGGTAACTTCGCAAGCGACGACTTGGCTGTTCGCAATGGCGAAGGATGGACACTCATCGACGATAAGGAAGATGAGCCCCTGCCGGCAGCAAACACCAAGGAAATCACACTCGACTTCAGCGAGCCTACAACAACCGCTTTCCAGTATTTCTGGATTGAGATTGAGAAGACTGTGGAGAATGCCGATGTTTATCAGCAGATGAGTGAATGGGGTCTTGGTTCTTATGGTGACTTCCAGAAGTATCTCAAAGACCTTGCTGATGCTGGTACTGGCATTGACGAACCTGTACGTCTCAATGTTCTCGAGGGAACTAAGATGACAGGTAATGAAAACTTGCCTATGCTTTTCGACGGCGATGTAACGACCAAGTGGGGTAATAGCTTGACCAACAGAAATGAAGGTGAGACAGCTAATGGCGCATACTTCATCGTCAAGGCTTCTCGTTCTATGCTGCCCACATACTATGCTCTGACTACAGCCAACGATACTCAGCAGTATTCTGGCCGTAACTGGAAGCAGTGGCAGATCTATGGCATGAATGCCGATAGCGATGATGCTGTAAAGCGTGATTCTGAAGGTTGGGTTGCTCTCGACAAGAAGTACAATGTCGGCAGAGATCAACTTCCTGCAGCTAACTTTACTCAGGTCTTCTTCACCCTTTCTGAGGGAAGTGAAACGGAGTACAGATACTTCAAGCTGGAGCTCGACCAGATTATGACTAGCGGCGATTACATGCAGATGGCTGAGTTCGCTTTGGGCGACCAGTACACACTTGCATTGGATCTGGCTGCTATTGCTTCGTCTGCAGAAAGTGACTTCGATCCCGACATTTTCGCAGAGAAAGCTCAGCTCGACAAGATGGTTGAAATCATAGCAAACGTAAAGGCTTGCACCGATCCAGCGCAGTTAGGTTCGCTGAGAACGGCTATCGACAATCAGAAAAAAGTGATTGAACAGTCTGCTGCAAGCTATGCAGAACTGATCACTGCTCGCAATCAGATTGTCAATGCCATCGATGGCGGCAAGCTTTCTGACGAAGCTGTCGCTTATCTGACAGCATGGATTAGCGAGACTGATCCTATCGCTCCAAATGAGGACTATCCTGTTGGTAACCTTGCTTACCTCAAGGCTAATCGCCAGATTACCGGTGCTGAAGCTGTGGCTGAGGCAAACCGCATCAATTCTTACCTCATCAACAATAGCGAAACAGATCCTGCCATCTATGCTACATACGAAACAATCGTAGATGCGAAAGGTTTCAACGAAGGTGAGTACGGACATGGTCTTATTGATGGTGACCGTGATGGCACCAAGTGGTGTGCAAACACCAGTCACCAGCCATGGGTTCTTGTCTTCAAGGCAGACACTCCCATCCAACCTACATACTATGGCCTTGTGACAGGTGGTGACACCTCCAGCTATCCTGGCCGTAACTGGAAGAGTTGGAAGATCTATGGCGCCAACTTCGATGAGCCTGTGGAGCCTGTCATGATGGACGATCCAGACTTCTCGAGCAAGGCTGATGCTATCCGCAACTCCGACGCTTGGGTTCTCATTGACAACAAGGTCAATATCGGCAGCGACATTCTCCACACAGAGAGCCTGTTTGAGAGCTACCTTTATCTGTCCGAAGGTTGTGCAGTTCCTTATGAGTACTTCAAGATTGAAGTTTCTGCAGCAGGTAGTGGCGACCTCATTCAGATGAACGAGTTCACATTCTACAACACAGGTAACCTGTTCGAATATCGTGAAAGCTTCGTAGAGGAGTTCGTTGATTATAATCCAGCAGAAAGACTTGCTTATGGCGAGGACATCGATGCTTATAAAGAAAAGTTCGAGGAACTGCAGACCACTGTCAACGCTCCCGATGTGATGAAGCTCAGGAACGAACTGACAGCTCTCCAGAGCCAGATTGAAGCATCTGCTGACAAGTACGAAGAGTACGAGGCTGTTTACGAAGAAATTCCAGGTCTTGACATTCCTTCTGAAAGCCTGACTGCTTGGCAGACTGGCTACACCACAGAAAATGTAGCTCCCGGCAGCATGTACATTCGTGGTACTCACGACAATATCGTTAACACCGAGACCAACTATGGTTCTCTCGATAACGATCAGCTCCAGGCTGAGATTGATTACCTCCAGTGGATCATCAATGCAGTAGACGAAAGCAACGATTGTCACTACATCCTGCTTGGCGGTAACACAGTAAGTCAGTTTGGTGACGGCTTCTATGGTCACCTCATCGATGGTATCGCACTGAACACAACAGAAATTAATGAAGAGACAGGCGAAGAAGTTGAAGTCAAGGCTACCAAGTGGGGCGGTTCACCTGATCCCGATGGTAACACCTACATCATCTTCCGTACCCTCGACAAGACCAATCCGTTCTTCTACACTCTGACAACAGGTAACGATGCAGCTTCTTATCCTGGTCGTAACTGGGGCACTTGGTACATCTACGGCGCTAACTTCGAAGGTGACGGCGACGCCACTAAGGACGCTGAGGGATGGGTTCTCGTTGACGCTAAGGAAGACACAGGTCAGGACCGTCTGCATCCCGTAAATGCACAGCCTTCTTACTTCGGCTTCAGCACCGAGACCACCGAAGAGTATACATATTATAAGGTAGTCGTAACGAAGGCTTACAACGGCTCTCAAATTCAGATGAACGAAATCTACTTCGGTACAGAAGAAGAGTTTGAGGCAATCAAGGCTGAGTACACTGCTGCTGCTCAGGAATTCAACACTGATGTTACAGCAGAACAAGCTCTCATTGACGAGTACGAGGCAATGATTCCTGACATTGACGAGTGCGCTAACATGGAGGCTCTCTTCCGTGTGAACTACGCTCTTGAAACTCTCCGCGATAAGATTGAAGCAAGTGTTGCTACATACGAGAAGTATCAGAACACAGTTGAAGAAGCTAAGGCTTACCTCGCAGAGAATGGCTTTGCTGAAAGCGAAGCTCTGACAGTCTTCCAGAACTACCTGAATGGTGATGTTGCTGAAGGCCCATCAGAACTCTATCCTAATGGTGTTGCTGCTTACATTGTCGACGAGCACACATTGGCAGACAGCGTTATTCTCGAAGAAATTGAGTTCCTGGAATCCCTGAAGGTTGCTGCTGTTGCTGCAGGTTATGGTCCTGGCATGGAGATTACTCCTCTCATTGTCAACCGTACCTTTGCAAAGGCTGGTGACATGCTGAAGGATGAGGCCGGTAACAACGTTGGTCGCGAGGCTGAAGGTTGGGACGGCTACATCTATCGTAGCAATAACGATGGCGAAAGCGACGTTTACGCAGCTGAGTTCTGCAACGTAAACGCTAAGTTCGATGTCAGCCAGACACTCACAGACATGAAGCCCGGTTACTATAAGGTAACTCTCAATGCCGGCTATCGTGCTAATGGCGACAACAAGATGCTGAGCTACAACTATGCAGCTATGGCATACGCTAACGAAATCGCCACTTATGTTCCTGTTATTCGTGAAGGTGCTGCTGACGACGAGCAAGCTTGGAAGGGCGCTTATGCCGACAAGCAGATCTACAGTGCTGACTCTACTGAAACATTCGGTTGGGGTATCTGGGGTTGTGAAGGTGCTGCCCACGCATTTGCACAGGGCCGCTACGCAATCACCATGGTTGCTAAGGTAACTGATGGCACTCTGACTCTCGGCGTGAAGAACGAAGGCACTCAGGGCAACGAATGGACCGGCGTAGGTAACTTCAAGCTCTGGTATCTCGGTGAAGAAGCAACTGCAGAGGCTCTCGAAGAGGCTGCTGCATACAATGCTGCTCGCGTTGAAACGTTGGCAAAGTATCTGGAAGAATCAGAAGGTACAGAGGCTGAGAACTACAGCTTGGCTCCTGGCTTCGGTGCTGTTCAGATGACTACACTCCAAGAGAATGGTGCTGCTACCTATGAGGCTGAAAAGATCATCGGCGAGACCATGCAGTCTATCTATGAGACGAAGAAGGCTTACCTCGCTCTCTACGAGGCTTCAGAAAAGGTTTACCTCCATTGGGTTGACTTCGCATCAGCACCTGATGCTCTTGACGAAGCAGTCTTTGGCGTAAGAGATAACCTTGACGAAGGTGCATATGCTGATGCCGAAGCTACTCTCGCAGCAAAGGCTGAGCTCTATGCAACATGGCCCGACTACCTGCAGTTGAAGGCTGCCACAAAGGTTGATGTATCACAGTCAGACTTCACATTCGACCTTGTATCAACTGGTTCAAGACCTAACCTCGACCTTGCAAACATCTATGAGCCTCTGGAAAAGGATGAGACAATCCTTGCCTTCGACTATACTGCTGAGCAGGATATCGAGAATGGCGTGATTATGTACAATACTCCTCAGCTGATGACTGATGTCAGAGAGCAACTTGCTACTCTTCCCGCAACAAGCGAAATGACTACAGTTTACGTCAATGTTGCAAAGGGTATTAAGCAGCTCGGCTTCGGTACTGCTGTAGATCATGGTATCCGTTGGTACATCAACTACAATGCCGGTGCAGAAGATGTTCTTAAATTAGTTGCCCAGAACTTCCGCTTCATTACGAAGGCAGAGATGAAGGCAGCTGGCGGCAAGCCTCTGAATGGTGAGGTTGGTGACGTGAACGATGACGGCGAAATTACAATTGCCGACGGTGTAGCTGTTCTGAATGCAATGGCTGGTGAGGAAGTTTCTGGTGATGCTGATGTGAATGGTGACGGCGAAATTACAATTGCCGACTTCGTAGCAGTCCTCAACATCATGGCAGGACAATAATCTCTCAGACTACTCTATCATTCTCTTGGTCAGGCCTCGTGCCTGACCAAGAGAATATCTTTAAATTAAGTAACACCTATTTATATTACAACAATGAGGAAGCTCATTCTTACACTCTCAACGTTATTCTTTATCATCTGTTCTTGTACGGAAGACATTGATACATCTGCGCGCTATGTCTTTACGGAATATACAGTTGCCAGCTATCTTGAGGCACACGCAGACTATTCACAGTATCTCGAACTGACAAAGTTAGTGCCTGTGAGTGGTAGGAGTAAGTCTTCCGTCTACCAGCTCCTGACGGCGCGTGGTAACTATACATGCTTTGCACCCACTAATGAAGCGATTAATGATTACCTGAAAGACTTGGTTGAACAGGGACTGATTAACGAACCTTCTTGGGATGCTTTTACTGACGAAAGGAAGCTCGACTCTATCCGTAAGGTTGTCGTGCTTAACACGGTTATTGATGGTGGCGATATGGAATCGCAGCGATACACCATCAACCTTATTAATTCAATTGGATACGGAAAAGAAAATGCAGAGTTCCCTCTGCCTAATATATATGATCACAAACTGACTGCCAGCAAGAGCAAAGGAGATACAATCTACCTTGACAAGGAGTGTCCTATGGACCCTGTCAATTGTGACATTCCTGTCATCAATGGTGTCATCCACCAGTTGCACAAGGTTATTGCTCCGAAGGACGAGTCTTGTGCCCGCTATTTGCAAATTATCCTCGATGAGAAGCGAGAGGGCTATCTGATGATGGCAAGGGCGTTGCAGGCTTGCGGCTTTATGGACACGCTGAGCAAGGTGCGCGATGAGGCTTACGAAGCGCTTTACCAAGCAGAAGGTGAAAACCTTGACATGAAGGATTACCAGTCGAAGGGCGGTGGCGACATGTCTGCTACGGCTGGAGACCCGGATGCACATGCTCCAGAGCACAGAAAATATGGTTTCACGATTTTCAGCGAGACAGACGAGTTTTGGCAGTCGCAAGGAATTGATCCGACGGCTTCTGATGCTATTGAGAGGCTGCAGAACTGGATTGTGACAAACAACATGTACCTCAGCGATGGTGGTTATCAGGCCGATAACAACTACACTTCTCCCAAGAACATGTTGTATCAGTGGGTTGCCTACCATGTGTTGCCCATGAGAATTCCTGCCAACAAGTTGGTGCACCATTGCAACGAGTTGGGTTATAGCTACAGTGCTCCTACCAGATACTCCATCCCTGTCATGGAGTGGTATCCGGTGTTTGGAGGTGGCCGTTTGCTTAAGATATACGAGAGCGCTGAGAGTAATGGTATATACCTGAATACTTTCCCTGAAAGAGACAATGGTATAACTGGAACTGGACACGAGAGCTATTGCGCTCCTGAGAAGCGTGGCGTTCTTATCCAAACAAATAGTGAGAAAGCGATTGTTACTGACATTGTCAATGCCTGCATCTATCCCATAGACAAGCCTCTGGGATATAATGATGTCACGCGTGATGACTTAGGCAAGGAACGTATCCGCTTCGACCTGTTTGCCCTCTTCCCCGAAGCCATTACCAATGGCATTCGTCGTGCTGACAGCCCGCTCGGCAAGTGGCAGCATGTCTTTGTGTCTCTCTACAACAGGTATAATTATTTCGACAACATGAGAATCATGAATGAGGAAACGCACTTCATTCATTATAATGGTTACAAGACGCCATGGGCTAACTACAGTGGTGACGAGGATAAGGCTTTCGGACATTTTGATATCATTTTCAAGTTGCCTCCTGTTCCCAAACGCAACACTTACGAGTTCCGCTACAAACTGCTTGCCACTGCTGCTCGCGGCATTGTGCAGGTTTACTTCGGTAACAATCCGGACAAACTCCCAGTAGCCGGCATTCCTATTGACATGACGAAGAATGTGGAAGTCTTCTTTGGCGAAGGTGCAACGTGGGGAGACTTGTCGGACAACGGCAAGGATGAAGACCAGATTATCGACATTGACCACAAACTCCGTAATCACGGCCTGATGAAGGCAACGAAGCACGAGACAGAGATGAGCGCCACTGCTACTGCCCGTTCGAAGAACAATTGTAGTCGACACATCATTGTGCGTCAGACACTCGATCCTAGCGAGACCTATTATGTCCGCTTCAAGTCTGTGCAGCCCGACCTGACACGTCCTGAACTGTACCTCGACTACTTCGAGTACTGTCCGAAGGAGATATATGACAGCCCCGAAAAACCGGAGGATATCTGGTGATGTAAAGAGCTGATTATCAAGCAGGCGTGCTTTTATGTAGGTAAGGGCACGCCTTGTTTGTGAACACAGCGTGGATAGTTGTCAAACGACACACGTGTAATTGTCAAACTTCACACTAGTAAATTGCAATCGTCACTGTAGTTGTTTGAGAATGACTCATAAAGCATAATAAATATAAAGGTATGAAACGAATATTTTTCCTCTTTTCCCTCTTGCTGACAGCCTTGTTGTCGACAGCTCAGCAGAAGTCTTTGCGCGAGTTGCAGCAAGCCTTTGTCGATTTGCGTTTCGGCATGTTCATCCATTACAACATGCCCACCTATTCCATCGAGGACTGGCCCGATCCCGATATGCCTGTGTCGGCTTTCGCTCCGACAAATCTCGACTGCCATCAGTGGGCAAGGGCTGCCAAGTCGGCAGGCATGACCTATGGATGCCTCACGACCAAGCATCATAGTGGTTTCTGCATTTGGGACACGAAGACGACCGACTACAATTCCCTTCAATCACCAGCCCATGTCGATGTGGTTCGCCAGTATGTTGATGCTTTTCGCCAAGAGGGACTTGCCGTGATGCTGTATTTCAGCATCCTCGACACCCACCATCGCATCCGTCCTGGGCACATCAAACCTGAGCATACCAAGTTCATCAAGGCCCAATTGAAAGAGCTTCTCACCAATTATGGCGACATTACGGCACTCATCATCGACGGTTGGGACGCTCCTTGGTCGCGCATATCTTACGACGAAATCCCTTTCGAGGAGATTTACAACTACATCAAGAGTTTGCAGCCCAATTGCCTTGTTATGGACCTTAATGCAGCCAAGTATCCTCGCGAGGCACTCTTCTACACCGACATCAAGTCGTATGAGCAAGGTGCAGGACAGAAGATAAGCACCAGCGAGAACCGCCTTCCTGCTCTTGCTTGCCTGAGTATCCAGCGCACTTGGTTCTGGAAGGAGTCTATGCCGACAGACAGACTCAAGAGTGTTCGTTGGCTTGTCGAGGAGAATATCCGTCCCTATAATGAAGCTTATTGCAACTTCATTCTCAATGTTGCCCCTAATCGTAAGGGCTTGATGGACGATAATGCCGTTGAAGCGCTTCGCCAAATCGGCCAGATCTGGAGGCATGAAGGTCCTACGAAACCCGTCCCAGAATGTGATGCCCCCATCATCAAGCACAACTTCGCCAAGCGTCAACCCACAGAATACAGTTGGAGCTACGATTACGGAATAGGCGATTTCGCCAACGATGATGATTTCGCCTCTGCTTGGACCTCGCATCCGACGGTCGAAGAGCCGTGGTGGGAAGTCGACTTGCAGGGCAAGAAACGCATTTCGCTCGTGACCATTGTTGAGGAAACGAAAGGCAGTATTCAGACATATAAAGTGGAATACAAGAAGGGAAAACGCTGGCACACCATCTTCGAGGGAATAGCTCCCGAGTGTCGTGTCAAGCAACATCACTTCTCGCCCGTCAAAGCAGAAAAAGTCCGCATTACCATAAAACGGCATCATGGCAAACTTGCCTTGGCCGAGGTGGGTGTGTACTAAATAACATTCCTCTGTTGCCCTTTCTGTTCAGATAATGACAGATAGGGCATTTTTTTTGTCGATAAGCATTGATATCCCAGTTAAAATTCGTATCTTCGCGCCGTAATTTGCATAAATACACATAAAGACTAATGGAAAAGATACAAGAACTCACCGAAAAGATCCTGCGCGAGGGCGTGGAAAAGGGACAGGCTGAAGCCGACCGTATCATTCGAGAGGCAAAAGAGCAGGCAGAGAAGATTCTGCAGGAAGCTCGTCAGCAAGCTCAGGATATCGCGGCTCAAGCACAGAAGAAAGCAGCCGAAACCGATGCGAACACACGCAACGAACTGAAGATGTACACAGGTCAGGCACTCAGCGCACTCAAGAGCGAAGTGACAAATGTACTGACTGACGGCGTGGTTAAAGAGGCTGTCGAGGGTTTGAAGGCAAGTCCCGACTTTCTCGGAAAGTTTGCTGTTGCTCTCGCAGAAAAGTGGTCTGCCAACGAGCCCATCGTCATCTCCAGCAACGAGGCTGAGAGCTTGAAGGCTTACTTCGCAGCCAAGGCAAAGGCTCTCCTTGACAAAGGTGTCACCATCAACAAGGTGAATGGCAAGGACACATTGCTCACAATTGCTCCCGCCGATGGCAGCTACAAGGTGAACTTCGGCCAGGAAGAGTTCGAAACCTACTTCAAAAACTTCTTGCGTCCACAACTCGTGGAGATGCTCTTCTAGCATAAAGGCTGATGGCAAATTACTATTGCATGATAGCCGGCTTGCCGGACATCGACCTGAAGGATGCAAAGCCGGGCCTGAGCATTGAGGAGATGCGGGAGCAATGCGAGGAGGTGCTCACACCGGGGGACAGGAAGTTGCTCTTCTACTTCTTCTTGCACTTCGATTGCGTCAATTTGGTCAAATTGCTCAAGAACCCCGAGGCAGACATCGACCAATGGGGCAACTTCACACTCGACCAGTTGCGCGACCTCATTACCAGTGCCACGGAGCTCAACTTCAACGTGCATCGCTACCCAGCTTTCATGAGTATCTTTGCCCGCGAATATGCCTTCAACAAGGACAAGGCAGGCTACTTCCCCGAGGACGAGATGGCTTATCAGTTCTTCGATTATGCCATCAAGACTTGCCCCAATCGCACGATGCGTCGTTGGTACAAGTTGAATCTCGACATCACTAACATCCTCACAGCCATGCTGGCACGCAGCCAGGGCTGGAGCGTCGGTGACTTCATCAAGGGAGAAGGTGAGGTGCAGGAGATGATACGCGAGAATAAGACCAAGGATTTCAACCTCGGACTGGAGTTTGACTACATCCCTCAACTCATGAAGATAGTGGATGAGGAAGACCCTGTCCGCAAGGAAAAGATGATTGACGCCTTCAAGTGGATCTGGCTCGACGAGCGTACTTTCTTCGAACCCTTCAGCATGGAAGCTGTCTTCGCCTATCTCTGCAAACTCGAAATGCAGGAACGTTGGGCAAAACTCGACGTCGAACAAGGCAAAGAGACCTTCCAGAGGATAATTGACGACCTGAGGAGCGAGGCACAAGTGCCTGAAGAATTCAAGGCTCCAACTATTCACAGATAAAAACAAACACAAGATAAGAACATGACAAAAGGTATTGTTAGTGGCGTAGTTGCCAATATGGTCACGCTCCGAGTGGACGGTCCTGTGCTCCAAGGCGAAATATGCTACATCACAACTGGTGGCGACCGATTGATGGCAGAGGTCATCAAAGTGGTCGGACAAGACGTATATGTGCAGGTTTTCGAAAGCACACGTGGTCTGAAAGTCGGTGCCGAAGCAGAGTTTACGGGACACATGCTCGAGATTCAACTCGGCCCGGGTATGCTCAGCCACAACTACGACGGACTTCAGAACGACCTCGACAAGATGGAAGGTGTCTTCCTGAAGCGCGGAGAATACACAGAAGCGCTCGATGGCGAACGCCTTTGGGACTTCGAACCGCTCGTGAAGGAAGGCGACAAGGTGCAGGCCAGCGACTGGCTCGGCAAGGTGGAGGAGAACCATCAGCCCTTGAAGATAATGGCTCCCTTCCAGATGAAAGGCACAGCCACAGTCAAGAGCATCGTGGCGAAAGGCCAGTATAAGATTCACGACACCATTGCCGTCCTGACCGACGAGCAAGGCAATGACATCAAAGTCAATATGGTGCAGCACTGGCCCGTGAAGTTTGCTATGACCAATTATCGCGAGAAACCACGTCCATTCAAACTGCTTGAGACAGGCGTCCGCACCATCGATACCTTCAATCCCATCGTGGAAGGTGGCACAGGCTTCATCCCCGGTCCTTTCGGTACGGGCAAGACCGTGCTGCAGCACGCCATTTCGAAGCAGGCCGAGGCAGACATCGTGATTATCGCTGCCTGCGGTGAACGTGCCAACGAGGTCGTGGAAATCTTCACCGAGTTCCCTGAACTGGTTGACCCCCATACAGGCCGTAAGTTGATGGAGCGCACAATCATCATTGCCAACACCTCTAACATGCCTGTCGCAGCTCGCGAGGCTTCCGTCTATACAGCCATGACGATGGCAGAGTACTACCGCTCGATGGGACTCCGCGTTCTGCTGATGGCTGACTCGACGTCACGTTGGGCACAGGCTCTTCGCGAGATGTCCAACCGTATGGAAGAGCTGCCAGGACCCGATGCATTCCCAATGGACCTCGGTGCTCTCATCAGCAATTTCTACGGACGTGCCGGCTATGTTTACCTCAATAACGGTGAGGTTGGCTCCGTCACATTCTTGGGAACTGTATCACCTGCCGGTGGTAACTTGAAGGAGCCGGTAACGGAGAACACCAAGAAGGTTGCCCGTTGCTTCTATGCACTCGAGCAGGACCGTGCCGACAAGAAGCGTTACCCTGCTGTCAACCCCATTGATTCTTACTCAAAGTACCTCGAGTATCCCGAGTTCGCAGAGTATATCAAGGAGCACATCAACGAGGAGTGGATTCCGAAGGTACTTGCCCTGAAGACTCGCATGCAACGTGGTAAGGAGATTGCCGAGCAGATAAACATCCTCGGTGACGACGGTGTGCCTGTCGAGTATCATGTTACCTTCTGGAAGTCAGAAGTGATTGACTACGTCATCCTGCAGCAGGATGCTTTCGACGAGGTGGATGCTGTGACGCCGCTCGCACGCCAGGAAGAAATCCTCAACCTCGTTACGAGAATCTGCGACAAGGAAGACTACAAGTTCGACACCTTCCTGCAGGTCATCGACTACTTCAAGAAGATGATCAACCTCTGCAAGCAGATGAACTACTCCCTCTACCAGAGCGAGCAGTACTACGACTACATCAAGCAAATTGAAGCAATGTTAAATGCATAAGAAAGATGGCTACAGCATTTCAGAAAGTATATACAAA
>JAEEGF012368432.1_pt1 | contig 16976 bp, 13 predicted proteins | sample 9134171 | NCBI WGS metagenome assembly JAEEGF01 (sample SAMN16246542, study PRJNA631951) | gut metagenome | biome: gut microbiome; feature: rumen; material: AP-attached | host: Bos | place: Iran: Karaj | collected 2018-10 | reverse complement strand
CATATGCGGGGTGCTTCAGATATTTACTTATGGTATATCAATAGTAAATATGGCTATGGTTGCGGTTTCTGTAAGTCTTTATATATTCACATATCTTGATATTAATAATACGGTGGAAAGGGCTCATGATATCGAGATTCAGAATATGGAAGGCGAGAAGGAACGTATGCAAAGGCTCTTCGACCAGACTGCCAAGGCCTTTGTATCTGCTGTTGAGAAAAAAGATGATTTTGTCAAAGGTAATGCTGTTAAGATTGCGGAGTATGCCAGAAAACTTACGGCGCGCTGCGGCCTTGACAAGGAACATTGCGATATGGCTTACTACGCAGCTCTTCTTCATGATGTAGGTCTTATCGGTATCCCTGACTCTGTTATCAAGAATGAAGATGACCCCAATGCATGGGATGCTGAGGCTTTCAGACAAAAACCCATTATAGGAAGGGAGATTCTTTCCAATATCAAAGAATATCCTTTTCTAAGCGAAGGAGCATATTACAGTCATGAAAGATATAACGGAACAGGATATCCTGAGGGCCTAAAGGGCAATGAAATCCCTGAGATAGCAAGGGTCATTGCAGTTGCTGATGCATATGTGACTATGACTTCTAAGAAGAGGTATCGTGAGGCAAAACCTGATTTTGTTGCAAGAGAAGCTTTTGTTAAGGGTGCAGGTAACGAGTTTGATCCTGAGTTTGCAGAGCTGATGGTCAAGATAATCGATGAAGAGTCGCAGGACAAGAACCACGACGATCTGTCTGTTATCGAAAAAGAAATAAGCTGCAAACAGTATAGGAGCAGTATATCAACAGGTATACCTATTGAAGGAAATGTTATCAAAGTGAAGTTTAACTGCGAGCTTTCTAAAGATGCTCCAAATGGCTTTAGCGCTCCTTCTATCATACTGTTTGATTCATATGACAGACGTGTGCATGTGGACAAGAAGGCAATCACAGCATACAACTATCAGGAGTTTGCAGAAGTCTGGTTTGATGATCATAGTATAAGTACCCGTGCCAGAAGAATCAGGGAAATAAAACTAGATGCGGCTGATAAATACGATAAGCTAAATCCCGGCGAATATGAGATCATAGCCTCCAAATATGATGATCATATAAGACTTATCATGAGAAGCTATGATTATGAAAAAGAAGATATCATATCACTTACAGACGGATCCACTTCCACCTATATAGGAATAACCGGTGAGAACTGCGATATATCTGATATTACAATAGACAAGACAGATGAGGTAGTTCATTCCGAAGATATACCAAGGATATCGGATGAGATAAGTTATATAGATCACATGGAATCTGATATCAAGAATATACAGATAAGTCAGACCAGAAGCTCGACAACTGATGGAGTAGAGCTAAGAAACAAGCTAAGGCTTAATTTCCACGCCATGAGCCTTCCTGTAGCCAACTTCATCTGGCACTGTCCTTATATCGTTATATATACCTCTGACAACGGTCAGGTTAATGGCAATAATTATCGTGAATATGCCCTTATCAAGATAAATGGAGAAAGCGACCTTAAGAAGGAATATGCAGACAATAATATCATAATGAAAAAGAAAGACACCTTCCCCGGATGGGATGAATGGAAAGCTCAAAACAAAGAGGGTGTTGAATGCGAAGTATCTTTTGAGAAAAAGAATCTGACTGTAATAACAACTACAGAAAATCTTGGCATATATATTGAGAATACGACTGTTATCAATGATACTCCCGGCAAGATCTATGTCGCACTTACAGGTGACAGGTGCGCGATAACGGATATACGTGTAAGATAGGCAAAACAACTGAAATAGCCCCGAATGGTCCCCCAGGGACCATTCGGGGCTATTCGGGCTACTTTGGTTGTCTATGCCATTATTTGAAGAATACCAGAAGTGCATGGTAGAGATGAAGCTGCCATGCCTTTATATCATGTACTCCTCCCGGGATTACGTAGAAGGAAAAGTTTTTATCCGGAATCAGAAGATCTGAAGCTTTTACAGCCTTTTCCATGATATCCTTGTGTTCTTCATAAGCTATATCCTTGTCTCCGTTACCACAGAACATGTATTTAAGATCGTATCCTTTAGACTTACCTTCAGCAAGAGTCTTACAGATTCTGTCTACTTCTGCGTCTCGGTCACCAAAAGGTCCGCAGCAGCCTGAGAATGGTCCGTACCATGCAAAGAGGTCGAAGTTATTATAAAAAGCAGCACGGTAGGTTGTCATAGAACCAAGTGAAAGACCTGCAAAAGCGCGGTGGTCTCTTGTCTTGATCAGATTATCTTCTGATACATCATCGTCTGTATAGCATGCATATTTTTGCTCTATAAAAGGGATGAGGTCATTACGAAGTTCGTGCTTGAAGTTCTCGCATCTTGACTCATCATGTGTATGCTGATCCTCTTCATCGTAATAGAAAGTAGGTGTTACGATTATGCAGGGATCGCAGATCTTGTCAGCAATCATATTGTCAAGAATCGTTACAGTGTCCGGGAAATCCTTGAACCAGTAATTGTGATTGCAGCCGCCTCCGTGTAAGAGATACAGAACATTATATTTACTGTTTTCATCATAACCATACGGAAGATATACAAGTGCTCTCTTGTGAAGAGGTCTTGAATCCTCATCATAAGTCTGCGATTCATATTCGGCAACTTCTATACGTCCCCTGTTTGTAGCCTGTTCCAGCATTTTTGCCGGCATTTCATAGATGTAGTCCATACCCTTTTTTCTCCTTCTTGTGGTGTCTGTAATTTTGTGTCTATAAGGCCTTATAACGGCCTATACCCTATAGATGTAATTATAGCGAAGTAATAAAAGCATTCTCTATTCATTTTTTTACATATAATTCTCAAAAAGTGCGCTTTTTTGCCCTCCGGGGAACTGCTGAAAACGGAGTCGGGGAACCATTTTTTCTTTTGGAGTGGTGCTAGAGTATGGTAAGGAATGATGTTGCGTATAAAGATTTCTTGTTGAAGTACAGGTGGGAAGCTTATAGAATGGTAGTGATGCATTAAAAATCATGCTTAAAGATTGAGAGGTATATTAGATGAAAAAAAGCGTTAGATTGTGCATAGCAATAGTTATTTTGGCAGTATCATTATTTTTCTTTTTCGGAAAAGTAATCCAGTTCGATTTTGAAGCTAGCATAAGAGAAAATATGATAACTGAAATGCTTGCTGAAGTCACAGGTGATGAAGACTTAATTGAAGAGGATATATCTGTGAAGGAAGCAGTAGATGCTGCTGTCGAGGCTATAGATGATGGTATGGCAGATGATTCTATGGAAGAGATCCTTGATGATAATGATGATCTTGAAGAAGGCCTTAATGATTTTAAGGCAGTTATTAAGACTATAAGAGATAGCGGATTGTCATATATGGAGCTTGGCAGACTTATGAACTTCATGAACAAATATGACAGTTTTATTCCATTAAGCTCTCAAGAACAGGCTACTGTAGACGGAATCAAGATTTTCTCCTATATCATGGTCGGTCTTGCATTATTCTGGGCAGTAGTTGGAGTGCTCCTTGCACTTGTTAATAAAGGCGCGGGTTTTGTATTGTATATGATACATTCATTCCTTAATCTTATCGTAAGCGTTCTGTTAACAGTTATGTTTAAAAGCGCTGATAGTGACGTGATAGTAACACAGCCTATCGCACCGATATGCTGCGTTGTTATTTCTTTGATCCTGGTTATATTCTGGTTCAGCACCAAGAAGAAAGTCGTAGAGTGACCCTTAGGGACTTAAGCCTTGGGACCATTAGTTAGGAGTTTTATATGATCATTAATACGGGACAAAGGACTGATATTCCCGCATTCTATCCCAAGTGGCTTGCCAACAGGTTTAAGGAGCAGGTAGTATGTGTCAGGAATCCATTTAATAAGGAGCAGGTCAGCAGATACAGACTTAGTCCTGAAACAGTGGATGTCATCGGGTTCTGTTCCAAGAATCCTGCGCCGTTTTTTAAGTACATGGATCAGATTAAGGACTATGGGCAGTACTGGTTTGTAACTATCACTCCCTATGGAAGGGATATCGAGCCGCATGTTCCTGACAAGCATAAGATTTTAGAAGATTTTAAAACGTTGTCTACTATGGTCGGTATTAACAGCATAGGTTGGAGATATGACCCGATACTTGTCAATGAGAGGTATACAGTAGAGTATCATCTTAAGGCTTTTGAGCAGATGGCAGCAGCTCTTAGCGGCTATACGCAGACTGTAGTTATCAGCTTTATCGATCTATATGAGAAGGTTAAGCGCAATTACCCCCAGGCAAGAGCCGTATCAAGAGAAGATAAGCATTATCTTGGCAAAGAGATAATAAAGATAGCCAAGACCTATGGTATGGTTGTGAAACCATGCGGTGAAGGGCAGTTCTTATCAGAATACGGCGCTGATTGCAGCGGCTGTATGACAATTGCAACTTATGAGAAAGCTATAGGACAAAAACTTATAGTCCCTAATAAGAAGCCTGCAAGAAAAGAGTGTGCCTGCTATCTTTCAGGAGATATTGGAGCTTATGATAGCTGCGGCCATCTTTGCAGATACTGTTATGCCAATAATGATATAGAAGCTGTAAAAAGAAATATGAAACTGAATGATCCGAATTCTCCTTTCCTGATCGGTAATTACAATGAGGCAGACGTGATTCATGATGTTGAGATGAAATCCTATATTGATAATCAGCTAAGCTTCTTTTGAGGCTTTGAAACTTCGCACTTGGATGGCACTTGGTCGGGACCATGCCCGAGAAAACCTCACCAATACAGTCAGAATATAAATCTTTGCCACGTTGTTAATTGTTTTATAAATTCATGGCATGATATCTGAACCTTTTTATTCTGGGGTCCGAAACTCGCTTCGTTCGAACATGCGGACCCCGGGCAGAATAAAAAGTTTCATCTATCACGCTCATGAATTTTATAAAACAATTAAAAAACGTGGCAAAGATTTATATTCTGCCTGCCTTGGTGAGGTTTCCTCGGGCATGGTCCTGACCAAGTGCCATCCAAGTGCGAAGTTTGAGTGAGATATTAAAAACACAGACGTAGAATTGACTTACATGTTAATTTTGTGTCTGTGTTTTTTTCTTAGGGAAAAGATAACATCTATTAATTATTAACATGCATTAACCGATATATAAGCAAAGATAGTACGGATGTATGAGTATGTTGGATATAGCGAAAAATGTAGAATCAGAATACAAGTGGATACAGTGTAAAATAGCAGATTCAGAATATAGGTGGATACAGCGAAAAACAGCAGATTCAGTATACGGGTGGAGCTATGACCAAAGAAGAGATGTTACCAAGTGAAAGTGAATGGATGATCATGGAGACGCTTTGGAGATGTGGGCATGATCTTACGTCGGCTCAGATATGCGACAAGCTTCCGAAGTCTTCGACTATGACTCAGAGAATGGTCAGGGTTTTGATCAACAGGCTTTGTAAGAAGGGGATGCTTACATATACCATAGATCCTGCTGATAGCAGGTTTTATCATTATATGCCTGTAAAAAGCCGGGAAGAATGCAGAAAGGCCAAAAGTAGCGCTTTTGCAGAAAGCTTTTTTGAAGGCAATAGATTGTCTGCTGCATTTACTTTACTTGATGCAGGGAAACTGTCGGATGATCAGATTAAAGAGCTTGAAAACATACTATCAAGAGCAAAGAAGAATAAGTAGACAGCTCAAGGATGAGCAAAGGGGTTAATATGCAGGGAACGCAATTATTCTTATCTAATCTATACTACTTTTTAGAATTTGTATGTGTCTATTTTGCGACCATACTTGGTTTTTGCGCTATTATGTCTGTATTTGTTGCAGGAATCATTTTGATACTAAGAAGCACTGTTTTTTCAAAACATATTTTTGGAAGAGCAGCTCTATGGTGTCTTTCGATCCCTGTTATTTTTTGCGGAAAACTGCATATGTATTATCAGACGTATATAGGATTTAAGCTATTCTATTGGTGGTATGAACTGTGTGTTACCAGATGGATAAGCGTATTGTATTGTGCTGGTATAGCGGTTACAGGTCTTGTGTTTATTACAAAAAGAAAAAGACTTCGCAGAAGAGTTGACCATTTGTATGATTCCAAAAGATTTAGTTCCAAATATACGATCAAAGAGTATCCGGGGCAGGTGTCTTCTTTTTGCACAGGATGCATTAAGCCGGTCATTGTCATACCGGAAGATATTGATGATAGTAGGCTCTTTGTAGTTATAAGACATGAAGAGACGCATATACGGCTTGGACACTTGTGGATACTACTTGCATATGACATTCTCAGAACACTTCTGTGGCCCAATATATTACTTCATATATGTGTCAGGTTTTTTAAAAGAGATCTTGAGGATGTATGCGATGCAGTTACCATCCAGAGGGGCAGGATAAATGCATATGATTATGGAGAGGCAATTATTGGATGTGCGAAGGGTATGCTTGATATCAGGAAGAAACTTGGACTTGAAAACGGGATGTCTTTTGCTGTAGATGATAGTTTTAAGGCACTTAGAAAACGCCTTGAAAGGATCGCTTGTCACAAAGCTTATAACACAAGAACACTTACGGCCTTGATAGTGGTGACTATAATGCTGGTCGTAGCAGGAATAGGCCTTGTTAAGGCAGGTTCTTACGAAAGAATCAATTACAATGGTGAAATCAGCTCTGTATGCTTTTCGAATAATTTTAATGATATTAGTGATATCTTTGTAGACTATGACAAGTCTGTAGTAACCGGTTATGACGATGTGTACATCTATGTTGATGCAGATGCACTATTTGAAAAGTATCCGGAAGCAAGAACCGGGGGCGGGTATTTTTATTTTTCAGTAGGAGGATATTATAAGATTCCCGGAATCGGTGGCGGCGGAGGCTGGGGAGAAATTGATGCAGGTGATATAAGTAGCGGCACTATAACAATAATCAATCATACTGAAATCGATATCTGGAATCGCATCATCATGTGGCTGTAGCTACTGCAATGCACCCAAAGTGACCCCTAGACGGAGTCAAGGGGACCAAAACGCCCTCAAAAAGTTGGCGATTGAGAAATAAAATATAGACGCATAAGCACTCATTACCGGGATTGTATATACGATCATTGGATCAAGGAAGATCCGGCACGTACTCCCATGACAGGAGGTGGTCATATGAACGGATGGGATGTCACTGTGAGTGGCAATACAACTCATTACAGAAAAAGACTCTATGATGCATACGGCAATCATGTCGGAACCATCGGAATCTGCAGACCTACCAAGCAGACCGGTAAGAAAAAGAAACCGGCACTGTACAGTTTTAAGCAGGTTTCATCACAGGTCTTGCAGGCTAAGACCTCGACAAAAGCAATGCAGGTGTCTAACAGCATCAGGGCGAAAATAGGACTTTTGAAAAAGCAGCTAAAGAACGGGGACGTTGATGAAGAAGAGGTACTGAGGGCAATTCTCCATGCCGAGATGGTTCAAAGAGCCTGCGATAAGAAAAAGAAGAACCTGAAAATGGAAGAGACTGCGGAAAGGAATATCAAGGCTGAGGAGGAAATGCCTGTTGAGCCGGAGGAAGCGCCTGATGAAGCAGAGTCCGAGGAAGAGATCAAAGAGCTTGAGCAGGCCGAGTTTGAAGCCCTTATGGAAAAGCTTGAACTCAGCGCTGATGAGATGATGGAGATGGCGGAAGAGACGGTAGAGCTGGACGAGGAGCTTGATGAAATGGCAGAGGCTCTCTCCGGATCCATGACGCCGGAGGATTTAGAACAGCTTAAGGTCAAGCATAGATCAGATGAAGCAAGAGATATATTGAAGGCAGATCTTAAGTATCTCAAGGCGCTCTTTGACAGGCTCCAGTCGGAGAAGGAGAATGCCGGAAAAAGCTCTTTTGCAGGAGCTGGGGCATATGATAGCGGAGTGATGCTATCGCTGGGAGGTGTGGATATGACTGTGATGGATACAGGAACGGCAAATACAACTGTAGAAATAGGCGGAGCGTTTGATGCAGAGGTGTGAGGTGTTTTTTTGGCATAAAGATTAACAGTTGTTAACAAAATGGTCCCAGGGACGGAGTCAAGGGATCAATTTGCAGGGTGCTTAGAGGAGGTAACACATATGAGCATAGGAATTAACACTAATTATGGAACAAACAATTATATTGGCGTAAATGGGAACACGGAGCCTGCCTGGACCAAGAATGATGATAAGGGAAAAGAAAAAGCTGCATCTGTAGCACAGTCCGGAGTTATCTATGACAAGCAGGATGCAAGTGCGCAGGCAGCAAAGAGTGAAAAAGCTGATGAAAAGGCTATCTATAAGAAGTCCAAAGAAGACAGGGCTGCCATAGTCCAGCAACTCAAGGCTGCAGAAGAGCAACAGAGAAACAATCTGATCTCAATTGTTCAGAAAACGCTGCAAGGTCAGGTGGGAGCTTATGGAACAGCTAAGGAAGATGACTTCTGGAGGCAGCTTGCAGGTGGCAATTTCAAGGTGGATGCTGCGACCAAGGCTCAGGCGCAAAAGGACATCTCAGAAGATGGCTACTATGGCGTGAAGCAGACTTCCCAGAGACTATTCGATTTTGCATCAGCTCTTGCCGGCGATGATGTAGACAAGATGAAAGAGATGCAAAAAGCTATGGAGAAAGGCTTTAAGCAGGCTACCAAGACCTGGGGAAGAGAACTTCCTTCAATCTGTAAGGAAACAATGAATGCGGCGAATAAGCTGTTTGAGGACTACTACAGTTCAAAAGAGAAAGGAACAGAAGTATGAAGATTGATGACATGTCTATAAGCTACTAAATTCTTTAAGCCGATATAACAGAAAAGGAGTTATGTCGTTCAAATACACGGAGGTTATGGTTATGATCGGAATCAATATTACATCGCTGGATAGGAAGGTAAAAGACATCGGGCAGGAAATTTACGCTGCTAAACAGCAGCGAGATGAGATGCTGGCTAAGTCTTCGCCTGAAAATAAAGATGGTGGATTGCAGAAAGCCATCCATGAGAAACTTAGTGATAGATCAAACGTAGTTTTTGGTGACACGGCAGCTACGCTTTCTATCTCTGCGCTTGGAGCAGAAGAACTAGAGAAAGTCAGAGATTCCTGGAATAACCATCCGGTAAGTTCACTGTACAGAACAGAGATTCCGATCAACAAGAATGCAGAAGGTGCGTACAAGATAGGCGGAGTTTCTTTTACCGAAGAAGAGCTGGGCGCGGCCAGAAAGCTTGTTACAGGTGTCGGAAACCAGCTGAAGGCAGGATATCTAAGCTATAGAGACTACGCCAAGATGGAAGTCGCGCAGAAGGTTGTGGAAAACACCGCTGCTGCGGGATTTAGCGAAGATCAGGCCAAAGTGATCGGCAAGGCTATGAGAGATTACAACAATGATCTGGTGGAAAGACAGAGCGAAATGCTTTTGGGCAGAACGACCCGAGTGAACGATGATCCTGAGTCAGGCAGATACTTTGGAGTGGAGGTTCTAGTGCCTGGAAATGTTACACAATCAGGAAGTGCCAGATATGCCAGCACCGATATTGCTACTGATAGTGAGCTGATAAAGACGCTTCGCGACAGTATAAGGGCAGTTGATATTACCGGCAAAAACGCTGCTTCTGAGCTTAAAACTCTGTATCAAGACATTATGAAGCCCGTATATGCTGCGCAGTACCCATTCCAGCGAGAATCGGCTATAAATGATGCTATGGATAAAGATATAAAAGAGCTAATTGCGCTAATGGATATAGAGAAACGTTAGAATATCTGCTTTTGGAGGTGAATTATGAAGATACAAAAGCCCCCATTTCAGGGTAATGACAATACACAGTTAATCACTGGCGCTACAAATAAAACTAATAAGAATGGCAACATGAATTCGATCTCAGGCGCCAATCTTAAGGGTGAGAGCCTGATAGATCAGCGCCGTGGGCTTGCCAGAAAGCAGGCTCTTAAGGTTGTCTCCGATGCCTTTGGAGGCGAGAAGAAGCTTGACGCGCAGATGCAGGGGATCAAGGATGAAATCAAGCGCCTGCAGGATGTGATCAATGAGAAGAGCACTGATACCAGGGACAATGATGCTAAGTTAAAAGAGCTTCAGGAACAATATGGGATAGACCCAGACAGCGAAGAAAATAAGAATCTTGACCAGCTTGCTCTTAAGATGAATCATTCAAAAGACGGTCTCTCAGATGAAGAGATGGGAAAGCTCTCGGAGTATCAGCAGCAGGCTCTATATTACGTTGCCAAGAATCAGCAGAATGCGCTTGATATCGATCAGGCCAAAGCTCAGCAGGCAGGGAATGTTCAAGGATATGCTGACATGAAAAGAGAACGTCTTAAATCCCAGGATATGCTCAAAGCACAGGATGCAGCTGAGGAAATCATGGAGGCTTCGAATGATGAGACGGTAGCTCTGTTGACACAGGAAATGATCGAGCATGTGGATGAAGAGCAGAAGGAGCGTGAAGAAGAGGCAAAAGAGGCTGCGGAAAAGAAGAAAGAAGAGAAGAAGGAAGAGGCAAAGAAACTTGAAAAAGAAGCTATGCAGCAGGAGATGATCGAGAACATCAAGGAACATGCTGCTGAGAGTCAGAGGACCGGCGCAGATGCCAAGAGAGCTGTAGCAAGGCGTGAACGCGCTGAAGCAGATAATATCGATGCTGAAAGTATGCATAAGATGATAATCTCAGACGGAGCGTCTATGGAGGATACTCAGGATGCAGTTAACCTTGAGATTAACAATATTCTCAACAAGCTGAGTCTTCTATCAAACGATGTAAAAGGAAGTGCTATAGATGATCAGATTTGACCTGGTAGATTGTGTAGAACGTAAATTCAATCTCAGAGGAGGATTATTATGTTAGAAGTAGGAACCAAGGCACCTGATTTTGAACTCCCTGATCAGAACGGGACAATGCATTCTCTAAAGGATTATAGAGGTAAGAAGGTTATTTTGTATTTTTATCCTAAGGACAACACTTCCGGTTGTACTAAGCAGGCTTGCGGCTTTTCAGAAAGGTATCCTCAGTTTAGGGAAAAAGGCGCTGTTGTACTTGGAGTTAGTAAGGATACAGTGGCATCGCACAAGAAGTTCGAAGAAAAATATGGCCTTGCATTTACTCTACTAGCCGATCCTGAGCGTAAGGTGATAGAAGCTTACGATGTATGGAAAGAAAAAAAGAACTATGGAAAGGTATCCATGGGAGTTGTCAGGACGACATATCTGATCGATGAAGAAGGAATCATTATCAGAGCTGATGATAAAGTTAAAGCTGCAGATGATGCACAGAAGATGCTTGGACAGCTATAAATAGAGATAGTGAGTTTACTGCCACCTATGACAAGCAGATTCGTAAAAATACCGAAACATCTGCGAAAATATGCAAAATGTATTGACAGTCTAACTAATTCATGGTAACTTCTATTACCGTAGTGTGTAACTTGTAACCAATCAAGGCACGAACTATACATAATAACTTTTAGTATTTATGTGGGTTCGTGTCTTTTTTTATGCCCTAAACCCATCACAAGCATTAAAAAGACAATTTCTAATCCTCATAAATACGCAATAAAAATTTTCATGTATAGGAGAATTAGAAAATGAAAGACAAATTATTCGGTGTATTGCAGCGTGTAGGCCGTTCCTTCATGCTTCCAATCGCAATCCTTCCGGTAGCAGGTCTGCTTCTTGGAATCGGTGGTTCATTCACCAACACAACTATGCTTGAGACATATGGTCTTACAAGCGTTTTAGGCCCTGGCACAGTAGGTAATGCTATTCTTACTGTTATGAACGAGGCCGGTAACATAGTATTTGCCAACTTGCCTATTATATTTGCTATTGGTGTAGCAATCGGTATGGCAAAGAAAGAAAAAGAAGTTGCAGCTCTTGCAGCAGCTATCGCATTCCTTATCATGCATGCTTCAATCGGCGCTATGATCACAATTCACGGTGGTCCTGAGGCCATGCTTGATGGTGCAACAACATCAGTTTGCGGTATCACTTCATTACAGATGGGTGTATTCGGTGGTATGATCGTAGGTCTTGGTGTTGCTTCACTTCACAACAAGTTCTATAAGATCCAGCTTCCGCAGGTATTATCATTCTTTGGTGGTACAAGATTCGTTCCTATCATCTCAGGTCTGGTATACACAGCAGTTGGTATTTTAATGTTCTTCGTATGGCCATTTGTACAGCAGGGCATCTACGCAGTAGGTGGTGTTGTTCTTGCTTCCGGCTATGCAGGAACATGGGTATATGGACTTATGGAAAGACTTCTTATTCCATTTGGTCTTCATCACGTATTCTACCTTCCTTTCTGGCAGACAGCTCTGGGTGGTACCCTGGAAGTTAACGGTCAGATGATCGAAGGTGCACAGAACATCTTCTTTGCACAGCTTGGTGCACAGAACACAATTGATCACTTTGCAGTATCAGCTACAAGATTCATGTCCGGTAAGTTCCCATTCATGATCCTTGGTCTTCCCGGTGCAGCACTTGCTATGTATAGAACAGCTCTTCCTGAGAAAAAGAAGGAAGTAGGAGGTCTTCTCCTTTCAGCAGCTCTTACATCAATGCTTACAGGTATCACAGAGCCTATCGAGTTCACATTCTTATTCGTAGCTCCTGCTCTTTATGGTATCCACTGCGTATTCGCAGGTGCAGCTTACATGCTTATGCACATCCTTGGAGTTGGTGTTGGTATGACATTCTCAGGTGGTGTCATCGACTTGATCCTCTTTGGTATTCTTCCCGGCAATGCTAAGACAAGCTGGGTATGGGTTCCTGTAGTAGGTCTTGGTTATTTCGTAGTTTACTACTTCCTTTTCAGCTTCCTTATCAAGAAGTTCGACCTTAAGACACCAGGTCGTGATGCTGATGAAGAAGTTAAGCTTTACAGACGTTCTGATTACAATGCAAAGAAGGAGTCAGTTTCTGACAACACTTCTGAGAAGATCACAAACGGTCTTGGTGGTAAGGCTAACATCTCTGATGTTGACTGCTGCGCAACAAGACTTCGTATTACAGTTAAGAAGTCTGAGCTTGTTAATGATGCAATGCTGAAGGCTACAGGAGCTTCAGGTGTAGTACACAAGGGTAACGGCGTTCAGATCATTTACGGACCTCACGTTACAGTTATCAAGTCAAATCTTGAAGATTATCTTGAGACAGCTCCAAATGTAGAATATAATGAAGCAAAAGACACAGTTGCCACTGAGGCTAAAAAGGAAACTTCTAATGAGCCTACAGGCAAAGTTGTAAAGACAGTTATTCTTGGTAGCCCGCTTTCTGGTGTTGCAGCTGATCTTTCAGAGACACCGGATGATGTTTTTGCACAGAAGATGATGGGTGATGGCGCGGTTGTAACTCCTAATGATGGTAAGGTAGTTGCTCCGGCAGACGGAACAGTAGTATTTGTATTTGATACAAAGCATGCGATCGGATTCAAGACAGATGATGATGTAGCTATGCTCCTTCACTTTGGTATAGATACAGTTAAGCTTAAGGGTGAAGGCTTCAATGTACACGTAACTAACGGACAGAAGGTTAAGAAGGGTGATGTTCTTATGGAGGCAGATTTAGATTTCATTTCTAAGAATGCTCCTTCAATTGCAACACCGGTTCTTTGCACAGAACTTAAGCCTAATCAGAAACTTCGTCGTATTGGGGATGGCAGTATAAGTGTCGGCGATGATTTACTTGCAGTAGATTTTTACGAGTAAGCATATTTTAGGAGTTTCAAATGTATAGAGTTGAGAAGGTGTTAAATCACAACGCTCTTATCGGAATACCTGAGAATACTACACAGGAATATTTGATTTTGGGCAAGGGAGTTGGATTTGGCAAGCATGTTAGTGAGACAATAGATATCACTGATGACTGCAAGATCTATTCCTTAAAAGAGTCTACAGAGCGTGGAGATAAAAAGGATTTAGCTACTAGTATTGATCCGGTATATCTTGAAATCTCCAACGAATTATTAGATGGGGCAGAGGCAGAATTTAAGACTATCGACAGAGACGTTCTGCTGCCTCTGGCCGATCATATTGAATATGCTGTAAAAAGAAGCAAAAATAATGAACAACTTAGAAATCCCTTGACTGACGATATTAGAGTTCTATTTCATGCTGAGTTTAAAGTCGCAGAAAAGTCCAAAGATATCATATATGATCGTCTGGGCATAAATCTGACTGATGATGAGATAGGTTATATCGCACTTCATATTCATTCTTCCATTATGGATCAAGCTGTCTCACAGGCTATGCAGATGGCAGAGGCAGTCAGACAGTGCGTCAATCTGGTAGAAGCTGAAACTGGCAAGGGGATTGATATTCAATCATTGTCGTACAATAGGTTGTTAAATCATATTAGATATATGATCGCTCGTACCCTTAAGGGCGAAGTTATAAAATTAGATATGAACGATTATGTTAATGCTATGGCAGCAAATTCATTCAAAATGGCTACTAAAATTTGTGATGAATTAGGTAAGAGTCTTGGTAAAGTAATCGATAGTGCAGAAATCGGATATCTCGCTTTACATATCGAGAGAATTGTTCGCGATGAGATAGATTGATCTGTATAGAAAATAGCTTGCTTATTAATTAGGCAGGCTATTTTTTCGCCGATCTTTGGATGAAAAGACTGCTGATGCTCGCAACGATGATGCAAAGTAGTGGCCTAATAGTAAATGAGATTTGTAAGTTAGCAATCCATTCATTACAAATATATGTCCATTCATGACATGTGTGGTTCAGGCATTGGGTAAAACAATATAATAAGTGTTAGGAAGCGCATTGTTTCAAAGGAGTGAGGCCTTTGATACAATGCGTTTTGAATTAATAGACATGGTAAAGGTGGAATTATATGAAGCGCTACTGTTTTGTTATATGTGATGATGAAGAACCTATAAGAATTCTTCTGCATGAATGGCTTAGTGAAAGTCGGTATGATGCTGAAGTGAAAGCTTATGCTTCAGGTGAAGAGCTTATAGAAGATATAGACGCAGGATTAGCTGTAGATGTGCTTTTTCTAGATATTGCCATGGGGGAAACGGACGGAATCGACACAGCAAAAGAACTGGTTAACAGGATAGAACAGTCCGGAAAAAGCATGCGCGCATCAAGACCGCTTATTATATTTGTCACAGGTATCCCAGACAGGATGGGAGATGCCTTTGGGGTAAGGGCATATGGATACCTGCTAAAGCCTATAACACGTGAAATGTTCGAAGCTGAGCTTCAAAGAGCAGTAGATGAGCTGTCAAGACTGGATGCGCAGATGGTTTGTAAGACAGTTAATGAGGACAAGGAAGCTGAGAGCATAACCCTTCAATCCGGGAGAATAACTGTAAATGCAGCTCTTAAGGATATCCTCTATATTGAAAGTAGTGGAAGAAAGACAGTGGTGCATCTTAAAGATAATACATATGATGTTTACAAAAAGATGGAGGAGTTTGAGAAAATACTGGGTAGATCATTTTTCAGGATTCATAGAGGATTTCTGGTTAACATGCAGCATGTCAAGGGGTATTCAAGAACAGAAGTATACATGGACAATGGTGATTTTCTTTTAATTTCGAAGTATAAGTATCCTGACTTTACCAAAGCATACATGGATTTTATATCATAAAATCGTTGGGAGTTGATGGCTTATGTCAAAAGAGCTTTTTTCTGTGTTTCAGGATGGCTATGGTTATGCCATGATCCTGGTTAGAGGTATATTTCTAGGGTTGATGATAAAGACATTTATCAGTGACTCTGTACTTGATAAAAAGAAAAACATAATTCTTTCAGCAGTAGTGACAGTAGAAGGCTTAGTTTTATTTTCTCTACCCATATCAACAAGAGGTATATGGACATATATAAGTCTTATCACGGTTCTTGCTGTCTTCTTTTTCTATAACAGGCAGTATATGCCGCATATCGCTTTTGTATTGCTTCTATGGACCAATGTTTTCTATGTATGGTTTTTGATAAATACAGTGACTAATGACATTTTTAGTGACCTGCTCATAGAGACTTTGAATTATTCATCAGAAAATGTAATGGACGAGATGTATGGTAGGATGGCGTGGCTGTTTGTCATCTCTATTCTTCTTTTGATAGTTTTTTCTATGATCTCGCACTGTATTATTAAAATGATATGCAAAAAGAAATATGATATGTCCTGGACAGAAGCCTTGTATCTTTCTGCATATTCTATAATCTCTTACTTCATGGTGTATATGATCGCTGAGGTCATGATAGTTCCCTTGGAAAACGAGGTCTTTATACTTTTTGATGAAAAGAAAGATCTAGAATGGATGATGCCAGTTCTGGCAACTCTCATTTTTATAGGTGAAATGTCAGCCATTGCAACATGGCAAAGATACAGAAGATTAAAGGAAGAAGATCTTTTGCTTCAGGAACAGGTGCAGGAGCAGGGATATATAAGAAAAAAGATAGAGTACACAGAAAAGTATCAGGAACAGATAAGAACGCTCCGCCATGATATGGCTGGAAAACTAATGATCCTGAAAAGCTTTCTGGATGGTGGCAGATATAAAGATGCTTCTAAGTTCCTTAGTGAAATGGATATAGAACTTAGTAGTGGCGCAGTTAAGTACTCTACAGGGAATGCAGTTACCGATGTTGTCATAAATGAGGCAGCAGCTATCTGTGAGAAAAAGTTATGCATATTTGACTGCGATTTCTCTTTTACCGAAGATAAAGAAATCACGGCTATAGATATGGCAATTATTCTTAACAACCTTTTGGACAATGCAATAGAAGCTATCACAGCTATTCCTGAAGATGAGCGATATATAAGACTTAGTGGAGCATCAAAGGCTAATTTTTATCTGATTAGAATCGAAAACTCATATGATGGAGAGGTGATTCGGAATAATGATAATGGAATAATCAGCAAAAAGAAAACTGATCCTGACTTGTGTCCTCATGGCATTGGGCTTAAGAGTGTTGCCAGTATAGC
>JAEEGF011062270.1_pt1 | contig 16976 bp, 12 predicted proteins | sample 9134171 | NCBI WGS metagenome assembly JAEEGF01 (sample SAMN16246542, study PRJNA631951) | gut metagenome | biome: gut microbiome; feature: rumen; material: AP-attached | host: Bos | place: Iran: Karaj | collected 2018-10 | reverse complement strand
GATCCTGCCACGGATTACAAATGATTGATTTTTCGCGCAGGTAGCGCGATGATCGCAGTGTAGCCGCATCGGGCCGGGACGGCAGTGGAAGCGTCCCGGCCCGAAAAATATTTTGAGTTTTTTCGCGCCACCCCCTTGACTTTTCGCAAAAAGGTCTCTATAATATGAGACCTATGATTAAAAAAAGAATGTCGGCTCCCTACAGGGAGGTGTCGAGCAGGCTGAAGCGCCTGCTCTCGGAGGGCGGCGTCATCGAGGGGTCGCTGTACAGGGCGGACCGCGGGAACACTCCGCGCCACCAGCTGTCGGACCGCGCGACGGGGAGGTTCCGGAGCATCTACGTCCCGGCGGACTTCGCGCCGCTCGTGGCGGACTGGTCGGCGAGGTGGGCGGAGGCGAAGCGGCTCCTGAAGGAGATGAGCGAGGTCGCCCGCGCGGAGCTCGTGGAGGCAATCACGGAAAGAACCGGAAGGAAGACCGTCATCCGCGCAGGCGCACCGGCAGGAGGCCGGCGGAAACGCCGGACGGCGAAGAGGCGCTCGAAGAGCTGACCGGATTCCTTGCGCGCTTCTGCAGGATACTGAATCCCCTGTTCGACGGGATACGCAAGAAAAGGGATCTCGCGAAGTGCCTCTACGAGGGGAGGACGTTCCTCTGGACGTTCATCCTGGGGTTCTTCGGGCGGATGGGCTCGCGCAACTCGATCGACGCCCTGCGCAACGACGAGCGCTGGGCCGACGCGGTGCACAAGCTCGCGGGGCAGGACTGGTGGGTCGAAGGCGAGAGTCGCACGGCCCCATGCTCGCTCAGCGTCTGCAACTACCTGTCGCGCGGCTGCACCGCGGTGCTCGAAAAGGCGCTTGTGGACATCGTGACGCACATGATGAGGCTCAAGATGTTCGACGGCGCGCGGTTCCGGGGCATGTTCGCCGTCGCGGTGGACGGCACGAAGCAGGAGCGGATCCGCTGCTGCCGGTGGCTTGGCAACCGCGCCAACAGGTATGTCCTGGAGGCGAAGCTGGTAACCCCGTGGGGCTCCGCCTACTCCATCATGTCGGTCCCCATAAAGCCATGGCACGACGGAGACGAGGACGAGAAGCAGGACAGCGAGTACCACGGCTTCCTGCGGCTTGCGCCAATGCTGAAGGCGGCGTTCCCGCACCTTGGCATGTGCATCCTCGGCGACGGGCTCTATGCCTGCGCCCCGCTGATGGAGCTGTGCGAGAAGTATGGATGGGACTACATCTTCACCTTCAAGGAGGGGCGCACGCCGAGGGCCTACGCGGAAGCGCGCGACCTGATGGAGCAGAACCCGTCGAGCTCGGGCAAGCTTGTAAGACACGACTCCCACGGCAGGCGCGTGGAGTGCGGCAGGGTCGCGTGGGCGACAGGCGTCGAGATCACGCGGGGCGCGGACCAGTGGCATGTGTTCAACGTCGTGAAAGTCGCGGAAGACGACAGCAACGGGGCTCCGTACAGCGGGCAGTTTGCCACGAGCCTGGAGGTGCGCGACGGGAAGGAGGCCGACGACATCGGGAAATGGGGGCGTCGTCGCTGGGACATCGAGTCGAGCTTCCACGTCGAGAAGAACGGAGGGTACGGGCTTGAGCACAACTTCTGCAACAAGGCCAGGACAAGCCGCAACATCTACCTGCTGATGCAGATAGCGCACAACCTGTGGCAGCTGTTCAACAGCGGATGCCTACTGCCGATGCAGAAGAGCGAGAAATACCGGAACATGACGCAGATGAAATGGGCGGAGCTGATCCGCTATACGATAATGCGCGTGGGAATCGTCCTCTCGCTCGACGAAATCCCTCGCAGGTACATCTCAAGGGAGTTCCTTAAGCTGTGACATGCAGCGGGCGTCTGGGCTGCCCGCAAGATACGCCCGGGAAGGCCCCGTCGGCAGCCCGTCGGGTGGCCGCGCATCGCCTGGAAAAGGCGCATCTGGCGGTGGCACACCCTCCAAACAGATTCCAAATATCCCGCGCGGCGCGGCAGAGCAGGGCTGCGCTGGTCATTTGTAATCCGTGTTCCTCCCCCCCTCTTGCGCCCGTCGGCGCGATAGGTTATAATTCAGCCGTTCCTTCGCAAAGGGAACGTTGTTCCTTGACATACCGGCGGGCACCCAGCCGCCGGGCCGGTCGCCACATCGGTAGGGTCACGCGTCCCGCCTTCGCCAAAGCTGCGGCGAACAAGCCCGCGTGACCGCAAAGCCGCGCGCGTTGAACGTGCAGGAGGCGCGGATGACTGATTTCCGCGCCATGTTAAGTCCCTTTGTCGCTGCGGGCACCTGCCTGGTCGCCGCGTTCGGCGTCTATTGCCTCATGCGACTCGCCGTAGAGCGGCTACATCGCATGCGTTTGCGCCATCTGCCAATCTGTCATGTCGTGTCGCTTCTCGTCCTCGCCGCGTCGCTGACGCCGCTCATAGCCAAGCGAGAGCAGAATGCTCTGGGCGGAAACGCGGGAGGGCGGCTGTCCCCAGCCGCCGCAACGCCGCGCGACGGTTCTGCCGAGACGCCGCGCGTCACAGCCATTGACGTGGGCCCTGCGGGCGTTGATCTTCTGCTCTTTCGTCCTGAGGCCGATTCCGCGTCCGCCGCGAATGTGACTATCGCCGCATGCATCGATCTCTCCGCGCGCGGCAATTGGTTTGCGCTCGCCGGCGCCACGTTTCTCGCCGGCGACACGAACGTTCTCGTGTCGATCACACGCGCAACGCTTGCCGCCGCCGGCATAACTACTCCCGCCTTCTTCTCGTTCGGCGGCGCTGGCGACACCGACGGCGACGGCCTTCTCGACTGGGAGGAGCATTTGAACTACGGCACCAATCCTTCGCTTGCCGACACCGACGGCGATGGACTCGACGATGCGGAGGAACTCGCCTTGGGGACAGACCCCGCTTCGGCCGACACCGACGGCGATGGACTCGACGACGGTGCCGAAATAGGTTGGTTTGAGGTGGGTACGCAGCTACCCCAGTTCGATCTTACGTACGGCGAGTACTTGTTCGGCGGGCCAGACGCTGTTGTCGGAGTCGATGCCGGCTGCCGCAACGTCAATCTGCCGTTCACGGCCAAGCTCGCCGGCTGTTTCTCCAGAAAAGTGCAGGTGGACGTTGATGGCGTGGTGGGCTTCTTAACTTTCAGTGACGAGGGCAGCAACGACATTCAGGGCGGGGGCTTGTTCCACAATCTCGCGGACCTCACGGAACTGCCGCACGGACTCAGCCAGTATCATAGTGTTGTGGCTGCGTACTGGAGCGATCTCTATGCACGATCCGAGTCGTCTGCCGGCATAAGAACGGGCACGGTAACAGTGAACGGAGTGCGCTGGTTCGTGGTGGAGTACCAGAGAATGGTACGCAATGCAGACCGCTTTGTGCTTAATCCTCCGAGAATCACGTTTCAGGTGGCCGTAAGCGAAGCAGACCCGTACACGGTTCATGTGCGCTATGTAGCGCTGGACGTCCCGCTTGACGGCTTTGACGCCTCCATAGGAGCCCAGGGGCCGGACCGCGAGCCGTCGTTTCCCTTCTCGTGCAATTTGGCCAGTCTTGCAACCGGTATGACGATTTCGTATCATTTCGGTACGGGGTCCAACCCGCTCGTTGGCGATACCGACGGCGATGGCCTTTCAGACGGCGCGGAGGTGGCCATAGGCACAAGCGCGCGCAATCCTGATACTGACGGCGACGGCATGGGAGATGGATGGGAGAATCAGTATGATGGTTTTGATCCCCTTGTTGACAACTCCGGTGACCTGAATCCGGACAACGATGCCGACGCCGACCCGGACGATGACGGCCTCACCAACGAGGACGAGTTTGACGTCGGTACGGATCCATTGAACGACGACACCGACGATGACGGAGTCTCCGACGGCGACGAGGTACTTGGCGGCACCGACCCTCTTGATCGCGCGGACAAGATACCCGTGAAATGGGTGACGGTAACTGGCGACCTCGGCATGGGTGTGGAAAAACAGATTTCGGAAACGGTGACCATCCCCGCCAATACGGCCGCAATGGTCTGCGTTTTTGTGCATAGCGAAGAATACCCCACGTTCACGGGCGAGGCCTCGATATACAACGACGTTGTGACGTGGAATGTATCGGCGCAGGGGAACGCGACGCTCAGCGGACTTCTGTTCGTAAACAACGAAGACGGGGCGTGGGATGCTGCTGCGGCTAACGGGCAGGTGCTGGATGACTATGACCCGGTTGTTCTGAAAGCTGCTGCTGTGTACAAGGCCGGAGCCTCGGATCTGCAGGTGTCAGTGGCTCTCTCGGCCACGAACGTGAGCGACGGCCGGCTGCCTAGTACAGTGTTAGTAGGTGTGTTTCCGCTGAATGTAGTTCAGGCGAACATGCCGCAGGGTGTGGGCGTGGGCGGCACAACGGACGGCGGAGTGTCTTATGTTCGCGAAGCCATTGCGGAAAGCGGAGTCGCCTATATCACCGCCCAACCGGCACCCCCGCAGCTTTTCGCCAACTTCAAGGATCTACCAGGCTGGATACGTGTTAGATGGAGCTTGGCGCTTGGGAGCGAGCGGGGTGAATTGCGCGTTAGCGGAATCGATGACCGCGCCATTGCGCCAGTGGAGATCAGCGGCTTTTCGGACTTCGCAATCACTTCTGATTTGCACAACGAGATAGTGGGTGGCTTGTGCGCGGTGACCATGCAGCTGGCGTGGCCCTTGACCACCGCTTCCGCCGTGTACAGTTTCTCCATTCGCGGAAAGAATCCGCTCGACGTGGCGGCGCGCGCATACATCGACTCCAACGTGGACGAGGATTTCCGCGGCTATGCGTGGATGATCGCAAAGCATGAGAGCATGTCGGGCGGCAGGGTGTACAACCAGTTCAACCCATCCGGCCAGCATTCGGAAAAGCCCAACTGGGGGTATCCGCACGGATGGGGCATGGCGCAGATTGACAGGGGGGCGAATGGTGACACCACGGCGGAGGTGTATGACTGGCATGTTAACATACAGTCCATGAACCAGATTCTGCGTCAGAAGCGAGAGCGATATAATGAGATTATTCAAATGTATCGTAATGCATATCAGAACGATCCATCTACACATTGGTCAGAACCGGATAATGTCACGATAATTGTATGTGGTGTAGAGATTTCGGCCCGTCAATGGGTTGTCATGACTCTATACAATGGCGCAGAGGGAACTTATCCTCTCCCGTTCGCGGATCATGCGAATGAAAGTACTCCAATACATTTTGATCCAGAAACTTCCCAATGGAGTTTGTACAATAACAGCAGAAATTACGTGCCGAGAGTGTTTGAGGACTGCAACGCACAGGAGAATGATTGAAAATGAAATACTGTTTAACATGTGTGTGCGCATTGTTCGCATCGGTGGAAATTGTACATGGTGTACAATTCGACAAGGGAACTGGGCACGCCGACTTTCTTCGGAAGCATTTCGACGTCTCGTATTGGAAAAGCACATGGACTGACGACACATGGCACATAAGAGGCATTTTCGTGGACATGGATGGAGATGGCGAAGATGAAATGATAGCAGCAACAACGTCAGAGGAGGACAGAACAGGGGATTTCTGGAAAATATGGATGTTAGGCAGCGACGGCAAAATGCGGCAAGTGATTCATTCGGGGGAGGTGTATTTTTCGTGCCGTGCCGAGTCATTCTACAAAATGAATCTGCAGAATGGAACCAGCATCGTGTTGGGATTGGGGTTGAATGCCGGGCGTAGGGATCTTGAGGGACGTCGAATTACGGCACCAACGCCGGATTGTGCTTTCGCGCTTACGAAAGACGGGAAGTATTCTCTGCATGAGATCAGTCCTGACGTGGATACGGCTTTCCGCGAAAAAACTGTTGTGAGCATTGAAAGATTGTATCCGGAATGGTATTTCGGCTTCACCTTCACGCCGCCCGCCAATATGCCGCACGATCCGTGCACGATGCGAATGCCGTACCGGATTCCGCGAGGAAACATTCAAGTGCGTGGCGGTGTTGAATGCCCTAAAGGCTTTGCTGCTTTTGCCGCCGAGTACGGGCGAACGGTACAGAAGCGTGTAATTGTGGAGGGTGATGTGACGGTCTATGCCGTATTTCTTGACGCTGACAATGACGGTGACGTGGACTGCTACGTTTCATGCAGTGCGGAGAAGGCGTCGGCGGAAACGTTTAGGTGGAATCTCTTCCTGCGAGACCAGGACAAACTGTCCAAGGCGGATGCTGTCGTGTATCCAGTTGCTCGCAAAAAAAACATTTGTCGGCTCAGCCCTTCTGTAATTGCGTCAAGAGATGCTTTTTGCCGAATTGTGCGGTATGACGTAGAACCATTCTTCATGGTGCTTGACAATAAAACCACTGGCAGGCAGGTGCGTGATTCTATAACGCACTATAGTGCGCATTGCATTGAGAAGCTTTCCTGTGCTGAAATTCGAGTGTCTGATGCATTCTGAGCAGTGGAGATTGCTTTCTATGTCGCTTATTAGAAAGATACTCGTTATGACTATTTGCGTGTTAACCATCTGCCATACGGCCCATGGCCGCGACTGGGACAAGCTGCGGGACGGTATACGCCAACTGCGCGCCGACCTGGCGCGGCAGGACGTGTACACGTTTGTGATAAATTTTTAATCAAAAAAGCAAAACAAGGAGAACAGCAATGGAAGAGAAGAACGAGAGCGGAAGCAGGGGCGGCGCGATCGGCGCCGTGATCGGCACGATCGTGCTGGCGGCGGCGTTCGCCACGGGCGGCTGGATCGCGAACGACATGTGGTCCAAGATCGTGGCCGAGAAGATGAAGGAGGCGATGGCCCCGAAGGAGCAGCCTGCCGCCACCGTTAGCGTGAAGACGGTGGAGGAGCGCGAGTACAACCTGCCCGAGAAGTTCGTGGCCCACGCCGAGGCGATGCAGGAGGTTGACCTGCTGCCGCAGGTGGACGGCTACATCAAGGAGATCCGCTTCAAGGAAGGCGACATCGTCGAGGCGGGCGCGGTGCTCTATGTGCTCGACGACGAGCGCTACCGCGCGGTCGCCAACCAGCGCAAGGCCGACCTTGAGGCCGCCGAGGCGGAGGCCCGCCGTGCCGAGCGCTACTGGGAGCGCATGCAGAAGGCCGACTCGCGCGGCATCACGCAGCTCGAGCGCGACAACGCCGAGGCGGGCGCCGACAAGGCCAAGGCCGCCGTACTCCAGGCCAAGGCAAATCTCGTCGTCGCCGAGTACGACCTCAAGAAGGCGCAGGTGATCGCGCCCATCAGCGGCCAGATCGGCAAGACGAGCGCGCACGTGGGCGACTACGTGGCGCCTTCGAAGGGCGCGCTCGCGCGCATCGTGCAGATCGACCCCATCCGCGTCTCGTTCCCGCTCACCGACCGCGCGTACGTGGGCTGGCGCGCGGCGCTCAAGAAGGGCAAGGCGCCCGACTACCGCATGCGCCTCGTGCTGCCCGACGGCTCCATCTACTCCGGCGAGGGCAAGTGGGACTTCGACGACAACGAGATGAGCCGCGACACCGCCACTATCATCATGCGCCTCTCCTTCCCCAACCCCGACCGACTCCTCATCCCCAACAGCTACGTCACCCTGCTCACCGACTACAAGACCCCTCCGAAGCTCCCCTGCATCCCGCAGCAGGCCGTCTTCGACCTGGTGGGCGGCAGCCAGGGCGTGTGGGTGCTCAAGGACGACTCCACCGTCGAGCAGCGCGTGGTGGAGGTTCGCGAGGTTGACAGGGGATGGACGCCCGTCGTGAAGGGTCTCGAGAAGGGCGAGAAGGTGGTGATCTCCGGAATCGGCAAGCTTGCGCCCGGCATGAAGGTGACGGAGGTGGAGCCTTCGCCGAACGAAGACATCGACCCCAACTACAGCGCGAAGATCGACGAATGACCGCGTCCAGTCCCACGAGGAGCTGAAGATGAAACTTGGAATCAGAGAGTCGATCGACAAGATCAAGACGTTCTCGCGGATATTCGTGGAACGTCCGAGATTCGCCATGGTCATCGCCATCGTTCTGACGATGGCGGGCGCGATGGCCATATTCAAGCTGCCGGTATCGCAGTATCCGCGCATCACCCCGCCCTCCATATCGGTGAGCTACGCGTATCCCGGCGCGAACGCGAAGGAGGTGCTCAACACCATCGCGATGCCGCTCGAGGACGAAGTGAACGGCGTGGACGACATGCTCTACATGACCGGCCAGTGCGGCGACGACGGCAACTACTCGCTCAACGTCACCTTTGAGGTGGAGAGCGACCGCGACATGGACATGGTGAAGGTGCAGAACCGCGTGGCGCAGGCCGAGGCCAAGCTCCCCAGCGAGGTGAAGCAGCTCGGCGGCCGCATTCGCGCCCAGAACTCCGACATGCTCGGCTTCATCGCCGTGAAGTCGCCCAACGGCTCGCTCTCGCGCCTCCAGATATCCGACTACATCTACGCGAACATCCAGCCCGTGCTGCTGCGCGTGCCCGGCGTGGGCGACGCCACGGTGTACGGACCCAAGCTCTCCATGCGCGTGTGGCTCGACCCTCAGCGCATGGCCGCGCAGGGCATGAACACCGAGGAGGTGATCGCAGCCGTCTCGAAGCAGAACATCCAGGCTTCGCTCGGCTCCGTGGGCTCCGCGCCCACGGGGGCCAACGCCGCCCACACGATGTCGCTGCTCTCCAAGGGGCGCCTCATGAGCCCCAAGGAGTTCGACGAGATCGTCATCCGCCGCGACGCGAACGGCGGCGCGGTGAGGCTCAAGGACATAGCGCGCACCGAGATCGGCGAGCAGAACTACATGTTCACCGGCCAGCTCGACGGCGGCAACGCCGTCTCCATCGCGCTCCAGCAGAAGCCCGGCGCTAACGCCATCGCCACGATGGCGGCGATCAGAAAGGCGATGGCGCAGCTCAAGGAGTCCTTCCCGGCCGACATGGACTGGGTGATCCCCTACGACGCCACGGAATACGTGAGCACGTGCATCAGGGAGATCGTCTTCACGCTCGGCCTGACGTTCGGCCTCGTGGTGATCGTGTGCTACCTCTTCCTCCAGGACTGGCGGGCGACGCTCATCCCCTGCCTCACGATTCCAGTGTCGCTCTGCTCCACGTTCATCCTCATGGCGCTTCTCGGCTACTCCATCAACATCCTCACGCTCTTCGGCCTCGTGCTCGCGATAGGCGTGGTGGTTGACGACTGCATCGTGGTGGTGGAGCGCGTGCAGTTCCTCATCGAGACGCAGGGCCTCAACGCGAAGGAGGCCACGATCCAGGCGATGAGCGACGTGACGAGCGCCGTCATCGCGACCACGCTCGTGCTGCTCGGCATCTTCGTGCCAGTCGGCTTCATGAGCGGCATCACGGGGCGCATCTACCAGCAGTTCTCCGTGACGCTCTCGGCGGCGGTGTGCTTCTCCACGGTGTGCGCGCTCACGCTCGCGCCGGCATTGTGCTCGCTCATCCTGCACGAGGCGAGGCCATACAAGCACGGTCCGCTCGCGTGGTTCAACTGGATGATCAACGCCTTCAAGGGAATGTTCGTCAGGGCGGCGAAGTGGCTCGCGAGCCGCATCTTCCTCGCGGCGGTGCTGCTGGTGCTCACTGTGATGCTCACGGTGCAGATGTTCCGCTCCACGCAGACGTCGTTCCTGCCGGACGAGGACCAGTGCGTTGTGTTCGCCGCCCTTGAGATGCCCGAGGGATCCACGCGCGACCGCACGCGCGACGTGTCGCTGCGCGCCGTCGAGAAGCTCCTCAAGGACGTGCCCGAGGTGCGCAGCGTGCTCACCATCACCGGCTTCTCGATGGTGGGCGGCCGCGGCGAGAACCAGTGCATGCTGATCGTCGACCTCAAGGACTGGGCGAAGCGTCCCGGCAGGGACCAGTCGGCCGCGGCCATGGTTGAGCGCCTGCAGAAGATACTCGCCACGATCCCCGAGCCGTCGTGGAAAGTGTTCATGCCGCCGGCGATCCCCGGCCTCGGCATGACGAACGGCATAAGCGTGAACATCCAGGACAAGGGCTCGGCCGACCCGCTCCGTCTTGAGGAGGTGCAGAACAAGCTGCTTGCCGAGCTCAACGACAAAGAGAAGCATCCCAACATCATGATGGCGTTCTCGGGCTACAACGCGAAGACGCCCCACCTGCGCTTCAACCTCGACCGCGTGAAGGCCGAGATGTACAAGGTGCCGGTGGCCACGGTGTACGCGACGCTGCAGAACTACCTGGGCTCGCGGTACGTGAACGACGTGAACCTCGGCACGCAGGTGAACCGCGTGACCGTGCAGTCCGACTGGCAGGGACGCTCCACGCCCGAGGCCGTGACGCGCCTGTACGTGCGCGGCGAGAACGGCGCGATGATTCCTCTCGGCTCGCTCGGCACCATCACGCACGAGCTTGGCCCGCGCACGGTGTACACGCGCGACAAGTACGTCACCAGCCAGCTCACGATCATGCCGATGCCCGGCGTGGCCACGGGCCGCGTGATGGACGAGCTGCGCGACACGTTCAAGAAGCTGCTCCCATCCGACTACGGCTACGACTGGGCCGCGCTCTCCTTCCAGGAGGCGCGCAACGAGGGCGGCGCCGCGCCGCTCATCGCGCTCGCAGTCCTCTTCGGCTACCTCTTCCTCGTGGCGCAGTACGAGAGCTGGACGATTCCGCTTCCCGTGATGCTCTCGATCTTCGTGGCGGTGTTCGGCGCGCTGTGCGGCCTCAAGTGGTTCGGCGTGTGGCGCACCGGCGCCCCGTACCCGCTATCGATATACGCGCAGCTCGGCCTCGTGCTGCTGGTGGGCCTCGCCTCGAAGAACGCGATCCTCATCGTGGAGTTCGCGAAGGACAAGCACGAGACCGACGGCTACTCGATCGTCGACGCCGCAGGCGCGGCCGCGGGCGAGCGACTGCGCGCGCTTCTGATGACGGCGCTCACCACGCTGCTCGGCACGCTCCCGATGATGATCGCCACGGGCGCAGGCGCCGCGAGCCGCAACCACCTCGGCACCACCGAGTTCTGGGGAATGTTCGCCTCGGTCGCGTTCGGCATCCTGCTGGTGCCGGGTCTCTACGCCCTCTTCCAGACGTGGCGCGAGCGCATCAAGCGCTTCTTCGCCTACCTCTCGGCCACCGCCCGCCGCAACCGCGACCTCAAGGCCCGCGCCAGGTGAGCAGAACTCTGAACTTTGAACTTTAAACTCTGAACTAAACTGGCAAACTCATGAAACTGACAAATCAAATCTCACTGGTTTCCGCGCTTCTTTTCGCAGCTGGCTGCGGTATGTGGGCCGTAGGGCCCGATTATGAAAAGCCTCAGGTCTCGATCGAGCACCTTTCGGTGCCGGACGCGGGATACCCCACCACCAACCAGACCGCGACCGGCGAGTTCAAGGCGGCCGCCACCAACGACGATCCGCGCGCCGTCATCACGGCCGAGATGATCTGCGCCTGGTGGGCGCAGTTCAAGGACCCGGTTCTCACCGAGCTCATCGACGCCGCCGTCTCGAACAACGTCTCGTACCTGATGGCGCAGGAGCGCCTCGTGCAGGCCCGCTGGACGCTTGTGGGCAGCGCCGCCGCGTTCATGCCGTCCGTGACGATGGACGGCACGTACACGCGCACCGGCGCGCACCGCTTCACGAGCTCTCGCTGGGCCACCGGCAGCAACTACCACGGCGATCACTTCTCGAGCGGCTTCGACGCATCGTGGGAGATCGACATCTTCGGCGGAGTGCGCCGCTCGTACGAGTCGGCCGCCGCTTCGCTTGACGCCGCCGCGGCCTCTGTGGAGAACGCATGGGTCTCGCTCGCCGCCGAGATAGGCAGCCAGTACATCACGCTGCGCACCTCGCAGGAGCGCCTGCGCGTGGCGCGCACGAACCTCAAGCTGCAGAGCGAGACGTACGACATCCTCAAGTCGCGCCTCGACTCGGGCATCGGCGACGAGCTGGCCGTGAAGCAGGCGAAGTACAACGTGGAGCAGACCCGCGCCTCGATCCCGAACATCCTCGCAATCGAGGAGAAGTGCATGAACGGAATAGCGATCCTCGTGGGCGTGATGCCGGGCTCTCTGCACGAGAAGCTGAGCAGCCTGCCCGACCGCGACTGGCTCGTGGCGCCGCAGCGCCTCGCCGAGATCCCGCTCGACGCGATCCGCGCGCGGCCGGACGTGCGCGCGGCCGAGCGCTCGCTCGCGGCGCAGTCCGCCGCCGTCGGAGTGGCCACTAGCATGCTCTTCCCCAAGTTCTACATCAACGGCTCGCTCGGCCTCGACAGCGTGGAGGCCGCGAAGTTCTTCCGGCGCGACTCGTTCCTCGCCTCGATCGGCCCAAGCTTCAGCTGGCCGATCTTCCAGGGCGGCAACCTGATCGCGAACGTCAAGAAGGCGGAGTCGAAGATGAACGAGCTCGCCCTCGCGTACGAGCTCGCGCTGCAGCGCGCCGTGGAGGAGACGCGCAACGCATACAGCGCCTACACGCAGGAATACCACCGCTACCAGTCGCTCCAGGGCGCCGTGGCGGCGGCGCGCGCGGCGGTTGACATCTCGAAGGACCTCTACAAGAACGGGCTCAAGGACTTCAACAACGTGCTCGACGCGCAGCGTTCGCTGCTCGTTCTCGAAGAGGCCCTTGTGGTGAGCAGAGGCACTATTTCCACTGATCTCATCGCCCTCTACAAGGCCCTTGGAGGCGGCGTTGAGCCCCTCCCTCCGGAAAAGTCCGAAGAGGCCTCCAAATAAATTTTTCTATTTTCCCATTGCCAAATCGGGGAAATTCCTTTATCATTATAGACCGTGAAGGCCCGCACCAGGTTGGCTCGTCTCCACAAAGAAGTTCAAACGAGGTTTAAAAAAAGATGAACAAGGCATTGCATGCGCTCGTGTACCTGATCCTCGCGGTCTCGGTGGCCGCTCTGTATTTCGAGTACAATCTGTACGGAAAGAAGGAGCTGCTGAAGGACCGCAACCGTCAGTTGGAGGACTGTCTGGTCACTCTCTCGAAGACAATTGAGAAGGCTGACCCGGCCAAGCCCGCCACCGTGCCCGAGGCCCGTAAGGACGTCTCGCAGATCGAGGCGAAGGCCGTGGAGTCGCCCGAGACCGAGAATCTGCTCGAGGACTACCCCGCGCAGTTCGAGGAGCAGAACCTCGACAAGCTGAACTGGGGCGACAAGGAGCGCATCCAGTCGCGCCAGCTCTACAAGCTCGACGGCGAGGGCAACAAGATCCCCGATGCGGCCAATCCCGGCGACTTCGTGAAGAAGGGCCCCGGCACCGCGCAGGAGCTGCTCGACAAGATCGTCGACCGCGCGAAGGCCCAGCAGACCGCGTTGAACAACACCCGCGCCGAACTCGCCAACGTGCGCAGCAAGCTGGAGAAGCTCGTGAGCGACTTCAACAAGCTGCCGCCCGAGATGCGCCAGGACAAGATCACCATCGAGGAGAAGAAGAAGCAGATCGAGGAGCTCGAGGCGAAGAAGACCGAACTCGAGGAGAACATCAGCAAGCTCAAGACGCAGATCGAGGACCTCAACACCGAGATCAAGTCCGTCAAGGAGGAGCTGCAGGCCTCCAAGGACGAGACCGAGCAGGTTAGGGAGGAGCTCGCCAAGGAGAAGAAGAAGACCGACCACCTCAACAAGATCATCCAGGAGATGAACGCCCGTCTCCAGGGCGGCCAGGGCCAGACCTCCGCCGGCACGAACGTGACCGCCGGCAACAAGGGCAAGATCGTCGACATCAACACGTCGTACATGTTCGCCGTCATCGAGTTCACCGACGAGGCCATGAAGGAGCTCATCGGTCCCGAGCGCAACGGCGTGCTTCCGCAGATCGAGATGGGCATCCGCCGCAAGGGCTTCAACGGCCCCGCCGGAGAGTTCGTCGGCCGTGTGCGTCTGCGCCAGTGCGTGGCGGGCAAGAACTTCGTGATCGCCGACGTGCTGGGCGACTGGCAGCAGGCGGTGGCCCAGAAGGGCGACGATGTGTTCAGCGAATAATTCCCGCTCGGCATGGCGTTGGGCGTGCGCGCTTGCGTGCGCCCTTGCACTCGGGCTCTTCGCCGGGTGCATCGCCGACACGGCGGAGGATTCCGATCTGCCATGGTCGACGAACAAGAACTGGGAGGGGATGGGACCAGTCCCCTCGACGCTCATAGACCGCTATGATTGAGAACGACGAGTTTGTGCAGAACGAAGGCGGCGTCCGCTTGGACGCCGCTTTGTTTTCCCGCTATCCCACCTCCACGCGCGCCTTCTGCCGCGAGGCGTGCGCGGCTGGCGACGTTCTGGTGAACGGCTGCCCCGCGATCAAGGGCATGAAGCTTCGCGGCGGCGAGACCGTGCTTGTGAAGGCGCTCGCCGAGGAATGCGACAACCGCGTGGCGCCCGACAGGTCGGTGCCGCTCGAAACGGTGTTCGAGGACGACGCGCTTCTCGCATTCAACAAGCCATCCGGCCTTCCCGTGCAGCCTCTCTCCCGCACCGAGCTCGGCACTCTCATGAACGGCGTAGTGGCGCGTCACCCCGAGTGCGCCCCGCTCGGCGACAGGCCCCTCATGGCCGGCGCGGTGCACCGCATTGACGCCGACACGTCCGGACTCGTCCTCGTTGCGCGCACCGCCGAGGCTTTCGAGCGTCTGCGCGCGCAGTTCGCCGCCCAGACGGTTAAGAAGACCTACCTCGCCCTTGTGGAGGGATCGGTTGCCGTTGGAGGCACTCTCGAGAACAACCTCGTGCACGATCCCACTCTTCCATTCTGCAGGATGATCGACATTTCGCGTGCCCGCGCCAAGGTGCGCGCCGCGCCGATGCGCGCCGTCACCAACTTCGTGCCCGTGGGCCTCACGCGCCGCGGCAACGCCGACCTCACCCTCCTTGAGGTGACGATCTTCACAGGCGTCACCCACCAGATCCGCGCACAGCTCGCGCTCGCGGGAATGCACATAGTGAACGACAGGCTCTACGGCGCCTTCGCCGTGGAGGGGCGGCAGGGACACTGCCTGCACGCGCTCGCCGCGCGCTTCGAGCATCCCCTCACCGGCGAGCCAGTGGAGATCCGCACTCGCTACCCCGAGTGGGCGGCGTTCGCCACATGAAGGAGCTTGCATCGATGAAGTCGAAGGCACGTAAATGGAGACGCTTCAGGATGCTGATCCTCGCCGCCGCGGTCTTCACGATTGCAGGATTCTTCGTACGCTTCGCCGAAGATTCACAGGTCGGCTACACCAACGACACCTCGATGTGGATGTTCGGCATCGCCGGCATCTTCGCCTGGCTTGCCTTGTTGCAGCTGGTCACCCCTAGCGCCCCTAGAAATTCTTCGAAGATTTCAAACTCCGAACTTTAAACTCTGAACTCTAAACTTTTAACTCTAAACTTTGAACCCTGAACTCTAAACTCCAATGACCTTCATCGTCACAGCAGGCCCCACGAGGGAGTACATCGATCCGGTGCGGTTTCTTTCAAACCCGTCCACCGGGCGAATGGGCTTTGCCGTGGCGCGCGCCGCGCATAGCGCAGGGCACGATGTGGTGCTGGTGGCGGGTCCTGTGGCGCTGAATACGCCGCCAGGCGTTGAGAGGGTGGACGTCGTCTCTGCGCGCGACATGCTCGCCGCCGTCACCACTGCGCTGCGCGAGCGCGCTTCGCGCGGACCAGTGGCGCTCGTGATGACCGCCGCGGTGGCGGATTGGCGTCCCGCCCGCTGCGCCGCGCGCAAGCTCAAGAAGTCGCAGATGTCCGGCGTGCTGAAGCTCGTGCGCAATCCTGACATTCTCAAGACGCTGCAGCGTGAATTCTCAGCCGGCTATCTCTCTGCCCCTCACGGCATCGTGCGCGTGGGCTTCGCGGCCGAGACGGGCGCACCCGCAGCCGAGGCTGCGCGCAAGTGCCGCGAGAAGGGGCTCGACCTTGTTGTGGGCAACGACGTAACCTCTCCCGGCAGCGGCTTCGGCACAGCCACCAATCGCGTCACTTTCGTATTTCCAGACGGCTCGGCGCAGCCCCTGCCGCTGCTTTCCAAGCTCGCCGTAGCCCGCCGTATTGTTGATTTCTGCGTACGCGCCTGGAAAAGTGATCCATACGGTTCCTATAATAACAACGACAGCAGATAATAACAACGACAGCAGACAGCAAAGGAGATTCCAATGCCAGCAAAGAGCTTTCTTCACATGATGGCGTGCATCGCGCTCATCTCGGGTTGCGCATGCGCAGGCGAGGCGCGTGAGCCGGTGGACTACGTGAACACGGGCATAGGATCGATCAGCCACATGCTCGTGCCGACGTTCCGCACGGTGCAGCGTCCACACGCCATGTTCCGCTTCAACGCGCCGTATGGTGACTTCACGCAGGACGCGGTGTCCGCCTGTTGGATACAGTATCCTGCGCATCGCCAGTCGCCGGTGTTTTCGTTCCGTCCATACTCCGGCGACGCCGAGGGCGCGCTCGGGCGCTGGCGTTCGTCATGGGACCAGCCCCACGCCAGGCCCTACCGCTACGACGTGCGTCTCGACGCCTACGATGTCGTCCTCGCCGTAGCACCTGGCGAGCGCAGCGCGATATTCTCGTTCTCCTTCGAGCGCGATGAGGTCCACGCCGTGCAGTTCGGCCTCCAGAGGGAGAAAGAGGGGAAGTACACATGGGATGGACGTGTTCTGCGCGGCGAGGACGTCTGCGCCGTGCGGTCAGGATTCCCCGTGCGCGTCTATCTCCATGCCGAGTTCGACGCCGCTCCCTCGGACGTGCGCAAGGCCGGCGCGCGCACGGCGGTGTTCTTCGGCAAGAAGGCGGAGACCGTGCGGATGCGCGTGGGCATTTCCTACGTCTCCGCCGAGCAGGCCGAGCGCAACCTGCGCGCCGAGATTGCGGACTTCGACCTCGAGCGCCTGGCCGCAGGCGCGCGCGACGCCTGGAACGGCACGCTCAGGCAGATCGAGGTGGAGGGCGGCACGGACGACGAGCGCACCGTCTTCTACACCGCGCTCTGGCGCATCCACG
>JAEEGF010707449.1_pt1 | contig 16979 bp, 19 predicted proteins | sample 9134171 | NCBI WGS metagenome assembly JAEEGF01 (sample SAMN16246542, study PRJNA631951) | gut metagenome | biome: gut microbiome; feature: rumen; material: AP-attached | host: Bos | place: Iran: Karaj | collected 2018-10 | reverse complement strand
TATAAAAATAGCCGTAATATTCCAGATACAAATCCACAGTGCGATACTTATTATAGCATTTTTAAAAGTATAATTAGTTTTGTAGAAAACTACATACCAAGTAAATTAACTTCCGAATACTAGTAAGTGAAAAAATCATTAAAATTTATGTTATAATTATTTTGTAGATAAGATTCGCGTGAAAAACTTTTTATCTTATGAGAGGAGATACAAATGGAAAATAATGAAAATGTAAAACAAGAAAAAAGTGAAATAATTACACAAGATAGTATTAAAGATAATAAAGAAATTGCATCTGATATTATGTTAGAGGAGATTATTTCTAAAGCTATTCAAATACCAGGTGTAAAAGTCGATAGAAATAAATTTTTAGCTGAAGGATTTTCTTCCAAAGTTGATTTATTGGAAAGTATAATAAATAATGGTCCAATAGAAGCCGGTATAAGTAGAGAAGAAATAAATAATATAGCTAACAAATTAATTATAAAGAGAACAAGTCAATCTTCAATTGCTTCGTTTGCAGCAGGTATTCCTGGAGGATTAGCAATGGCTGCAACGATTCCAGCAGATATATTGCAATTTTTTGGAATGTCATTACGACTTGCACAAGAACTATCATATTTATATGGAGCTGATGATTTATGGCAAAATGGACAAGTTGCTGATGAAAAAGTTAAAGATCAATTAATATTATATTGTGGTGTTATGTTTGGAGTTTCTGGAGCTGTTTCTGGTGTAAGAGTATTATCAACACATGTTGCTAAAACTGCACTAAAGAAGATCCCACAAAAAGCCTTAACAAAAACATTTTGGTATCCAATGATTAAGAAAATATGTTCATTTGTTGGTTATACACTTACAAAGAAAACATTAGCTTCTGGAGTGTCTAAGGCAATTCCTATTATTGGTGGAGTAATATCTGGAACAATTAATTTTGCATCAATGATGCCTATGGCAAGAAAATTAAATGATACTTTAGATAAAGCAATATTTGATTATTCAGATGAAGAATTTGAAAAAGATATTGAATCGTTAAGTAATGAAACTGGTGAAGTTTCTGAAGAAGAAAAGCAAAATTTTAAAGAAAAGTTTGCAGAAGGATTTAATAAAACAAAAGATAGTTTTTCAAATTTATTTTCTAAGGTTGGAAATAATAAAGATAAAATAAAAACCGATCCTAGAGAAGAAATAAAAAAGTATAAAGAATTATTAGACTCAGGAATTATTAATCAAGAAGAATTTGATAAAAAGAAAAAAGAATTATTAAATCTTTAATTTATTAAAGTAATCGTCATATTAAGATATTGTGATTGAAAAAGCTGACATGTGTTGGCTTTTTTCTTTTAAATAAAATTTTTAGGAAGGTAGGTGATATTTATTGCAACATGTGGTATATGGAAAATTAGTTCCAACTTAAAACAAGTAATTAATTATATTTCAAATGAAGAAAAGACTATAAAACAAAATGATTTTATCAAAGAATTACATAATACTATTAATAATAGTGATAATAATGAAGAAGTAAATCATTTTATAACAGGAATTAATTGTAATCCTAAAACTGCTTTTAAAGAAATGCAAATAACGAAGGAATCTTTTTCAAAAGAAGATGGTATTTTAGGTTATCATGCATATCAATCATTCCCAAAAGGTGAAGTGTCAGCAGAATTATCTCATCAAATAGGAGTAGAGCTTGCAAATGAGATGTGGGGAGATAGATTTCAAGTATTAATTGCAACTCATACTAATACTGAAAATGTCCATAATCATTTTGTAATTAATTCTGTATCTTTTCTTGATGGAAAAAAATGTGAATATTCAAGAAGTTCATATGCAGAATTAAGGCATCTTAATGATTCTATATGTCAAGAATATGGATTATCTGTTTTAGAAGAAAAAAAGACAAGAAAGAATATAAATTATGAGAATTATTTGAAAAAGAATTTAGATGGTAAATTAGATTATTATTCATTAACTAAATTAGATATTGATTATTGTATTAATGAAGCTGTATCATATAAAGATTTTTTGAATTTATTAAGAGATTTAGATTATACTGTGTATGAGAGATATGATAAATTATCGGTTAAAGGAAATTCTTATAAAAAAATAATTAGAATTGAAAGAAGATTTGGAGAAGAATATTCTATTAATAATATCAAAAAAAGAATAGAGAATATTACTAAAAATAGAGAAAGTAGTATTATTTATAATCATATTACTAAAAGTATTATTAAAAAGAAAATTAATAAAAAGTATCATGGTTTGCAAGGATTATATCATTACTATTGTTATTTATTAAAGATATATCCAAGTAATATTAGAAGAATTAAATTATCTCCAAGTATGAGAGAAGACTCCAAAATACTTGATGAATTATCTAATGAAGCAATATTTTTGGTAGAGAACAATATTATTACTAAAGATGATTTAATTAATTATAAAGAAAAAGTTATAAAAGAATTAGATGATATGTTAGATTATAAAAGTAAATTAAAATATCAAATAAAAAAAGATGATGTAGATAAAGAACAAATTAGAATAAGTATTGATAAAATTAATAATAAATCTAAATCATTAAGAAATAAAATTAGAACTTGTGAAAAAATTGAATTAAGAAAAGAAAGTATAGAAACTAATCTAAAAGAATTTGAAGAAAAGGAGGTAGATAAAAATGAGCCAATCAAGTGATGCAGCAGAGCAAATTGTTAAAATGAGTTTAGATGGAGTGCAAGTTATTGCAAGAATAACAGGAGAGGGTGCAAAAGAGGCAGCTGTCCTTTTTTATTCTATAGTAAAAAATAACAATAAAACATCTGGTAAGACAACTCTTAATAAAATGTTAAGGTCAGGAAAAGAATTAAAAATATTTTCATTAAAAACAGAAGATTTTAGAAAATTTACTGAAGAAGCAAAAAGATATGGAATACTTTATTGTGCAGTTATTAATAAAAAAGCAAAAACTAATGATGGTATTGTTGATATTATGGTTAGAACGGAAGATTCACAAAAGATTAATCGTATTGTAAAAAGATTTAAATTATCAGAATATAAAGAGGCAGAAATTAGAACTGAAATTGAAAAAACTAGACAAGAGAGGTTGGAAAATTTAAAATCAAACCCGTCTTTAACGAAGATGGAAATAGAAAATCCGTCTTCGAATTTATTAAAGAACAAAGACAATTTCTTGGAAAATTCTAATAAAGAATCAGTTAAAGAAAAATTAAATGAAATAAAAGAAGATCTAAAAAGAAAAGAATCAAAAATACTAAAAGATAAATCAAAGAAAAAAATCAAGAAGAATGAGAAGGTAAAATAATATGAAATATGTTATTGAAATAGAACTTAATCAAGAAGAAAAAGGAATAGTGATTAATTCATTAACTGATTTTAGAAATAAGATGTTAAGTGAAGATATTGATACAGAAGTAGTTGATAGACTTTTATTAAAAATATTGGATGCACCAGAAAAGAAAAGAATGTTTCCAAGAAAATATGCTGATGCTAGATGAAGAAAAATAGTATAATTTTTATAATTGTAGGGTTGATTTTAATAATATGGTTAGCTATATTATTAGCACCATTTGTTAATAAAGGATTATTTTATATTATTAGTGAGTTTTCTAATATTATAGATAATCCTTTTAATATAACCTGGTGTAATGATTCATTAAGAACAATTTTGGTATTAGTAATGATTTATATACTTTTAATAGCAATGTATGTTTTTAATGATAAAAATTATCGTAAAGGAATTGAATATGGTTCGGCAAAGTGGGGTAATAGTAAAGTGATTAATAAAAAATATTTACAGTTGCCAATAGAAAGTAATAAAATTCTAACAAATAATATTCAAATAGGATATAATTCTAAAAAGCATAGAAGAAATCTTAATACATTGGTTATAGGTGGAAGTGGTGCAGGTAAAACTAGATTTTATGCAAAACCCAATATAATGCAATGTAATACTTCATTTGTTATACTAGATCCAAAAGGTGAAATTTTAAGAAGTACAGCGAATTTATTATTAAAAAAAGGATATAAATTAAGAATACTTGACTTAATCAATATGGAAAAAAGTGATTCTTATAATCCATTTGTTTATTTAAGAAGTGATAATGATGTTCAAAGATTAGTTACTAATTTATTTAAAGCAACAACACCAAAAGATTCGAAATCATCAGATCCATTTTGGGATATGGCTGCCTCAACTCTTTTACTAGCTCTTATCTTTTATTTATGGTATGAAGCACCATTTGAAGAACAAAACTTTTCAATGGTACTTGAAATGTTAAGAGCAGGAGAAGTTAGAGAGGATGATGATGACTACAAAAGCCCATTAGATATTTTATTTGATTTATTGGAAGAAAGAAATCCTAATCATATTGCATTAAAATATTATAGAAACTATCGAAGTGGTTCTGCTAAAACACTTAAATCAATTCAAATAACACTTACATCAAAATTAGATAAATTTAATTTAGATAGTCTTGCAACAATAACCCAATATGATGAAATGGAATTATCTAAACTAGGTGAAGAAAAAACAGCTTTATTTGCTATCATTCCAGATTCTGATCCTAGTTTTAATTTTCTAGTAAGTGTTTTATATACTCAGTTATTTCAGCAATTGTTTTATATAGCTGATTATAAGTATGGAGGAAGTCTTCCAATTCATGTTCATTTTGTAATGGACGAATTTGCCAATGTTTCTTTACCGAATGATTTTGAAAAAATATTAAGCACAATGAGATCTCGTGAGGTATCAGTATCAATTATTATTCAAAATTTAGCTCAACTTAAATCATTATTTTCAAAAGAATGGGAATCAATTGTAGGAAATTGTGATGAATTATTGTATTTAGGTGGTAATGAACAATCAACACATAAATATATTTCAGAACTTTTAGGAAAAGATACAATTGATACAAATACTTACGGAAAAAGCAAAGGAAAAAGTGGAAGTTATTCAACTAATTATCAAAAAATGGGAAGAGAATTATTAACACCTGATGAAGTTAGAACACTAGATAATAATAATGCTATTTTATTTATTAGAGGTGAAAGACCAATTATTGATTTAAAATACATATTAGAAAAACACCCTAATATTAAATATACAACTGATGGGGAAGGAGAACCTTATTCACATGAATTAAAAGATTATTCACTTGCATCAATTAATTTATTTAAAGATGAAGGAATAACTGAAACAATAGATATTAAAGATATTGAAGAAGATTATGACATTATAACTTCTGATGATATTGATTATTATAAATTTTAAAAAGAAAGGAAAAAATATGAAAAAAATTAAAAAATTAGAAGTAGGACTAAAATATGTATATATCATTTTAGTTCTTTTATTTATGACAGTAAATGTTTATGCTGCAAATGAAGATCCACTAAAAGTTGTTAATAATTTATCAGACTTTATATTTACAATAATGAGAGTAGTCGGATTTATATTAACAGGATTTGGTATTATGCAATTTGGATTATCGTTTAAAAGTCAAGATCCATCTCAAAGATCTAATGGAGTTTTACAAGTAGTAGGTGGAATTATTATTATATTCGCAAAACCTATATTGAATCTAATTACGGGAGGATAGAAAATTTCGTATTCTCCTAATTAATTTTTAGGAGGTGAAATAGTTTGACAGATTCAATTATAGAAAATTTGCAAAAAGCACTTGATACATGGAGTTCTAAACTTGCAGAAATATGGAATTTAGTGACGCAAACTCCTGAAACATTTAAGGGTGGTGCAATATGGGAGATTATCAAAAACATATATGGAGGATTGCAAGCTATAGCTTTAGCATTATTAGTTTTATTTTTTGCAATAAGTATCATTAAAACTTGTACATCCTTTAATGATATCAAAAAACCAGAACATGCTTTAAAATTATTTATAAGATTTGCTCTTGCTAAAGTTGTCGTTACTTATGGAATGGATTTAATGCTTGCAGTCTTTAAAATATCGCAAGGAATGGTATCTAAAATTATGAGTATTGCCAATATTTCAGGAAGTACAAATGCAGTTTTACCTAATACAATAGTTGAAGCAATAGAAGATGTTGGATTTATTTCTTCTATTCCACTTTGGGCAATTACTTTAATTGGTAGTCTTGTTGTTACAGTTTTATCCATAATAATGATTATGACAGTATATGGAAGATTCTTTAAATTATATCTATATACTGCTATTGCACCAATTCCTTTATCTACTTTTGCTGGTGAAACAACACAGCAAGTAGGAAAAAGTTTCTTAAAAAGTTATGCAGCAGTATGCTTGGAGGGTGCAATTATAGTTTTATCGTGTATTATTTTTTCTGCATTTGCAAGTAGTCCACCAATTATCGATGTAACAGCAAGTGCTAATTCACAAGTATGGACTTATTTAGGAGAATTAATATTCAATATATTAGTTTTAGTAGGAACTATTAAAATGTCAGATAGAGTTGTAAGGGAGATGATGGGATTATGACAGATGATAAAATTAAATGTTTATTAGTAGAACCTAATAAACTTCCAAAAGAAATAGAAATAAAAAAAGAATTAGAGGAATATCAAAGATTAGTTGGAGGTTGGATTGAGGAAGTATATTTACCTTTTGATGATGATATTGTAATAATATGTAATGAGGAAGGTAAAATCAATGGAATGGAATTAAATAGGGATATAGGACATGACATAATTGCCGGTCCTTTTTTAATTGTTGGTGATGATTATGATAATGCAGATTTTAAATCATTAACTCAAGAACAAGTTGATAAGTATAAGTTGATTTTTAATGAAAATAGCATAAAAAGGACAAATGCTAGAGTAAATGCTATTTTAATGTCCAATGCTAATCGTAAATTTATGAAGGAGCGTGAAAGATAATGGGATATAGAAGTGATGTAAGAATAATTGTTAGTAAAAACGGTTATAAAGAGTTAAAAAAATATATTGATGAACATATTAGAAAATATAAAATCAATAACATAAAGGAAGGCTCTGTTGCTGATGTTAATAATTATGATTTTAATTTGTTAAATAATCTAGATGTTAGTAAAGCAAGTGTAGATGGAAACGAAATATATATTGGATGGGATAACTTAAAATGGTATGACGGATATGAAGAAGTAGATGCAATTATGGATAGTCTTGATAAACTTGAAGAAAATGGCTATGGCTATCGGTACTCAAGAATTGGCGAAAGCCTTGATGATATTGAAGAACGATATGCAGATAATACAGAAAAAGATGGTATTAAATATTTAGATTATCCCTATATTAGTAGATATTTTGAAGATGATGAGTATAGAGATATTGATTTATCAAAAGAAAAAAGAAAGGATGAAAGAGATGAGAGATAAAGAACAAATAAATTTTATAAAAAAAGAATTTCCAAAAGGAACAAGAATTAAATTAATTTATATGGATAGCAAATATGAATTAATGCCTAATCTTTTAGGTACAGTTAATTATGTTGATGACATGGGAATAATTGGCATGAATTGGGATAATGGAAGTGATATTGGATTACTTTATGGTGTTGATAAATTTGAAAAACTAGAAAGCGAGGTAATATAAATGAGAAAACAATATGATGATTTTACTCAATTAAAACCAAAGGATATGAGTAAAGCTATAAGTGATATGACATATAAGTATATAAATCCATCTACACAAGAACCAACTAGAGTTCCACCAACACATTATGAAAAAATATTAGAACAGGTTACTGAAAAGTATATGGCTGATATTACTTCAAGACAATTCTTAACTATTATGTATAATCAACTATCAGCATTGAAGAAAGAAGATGAAAAATATTTTAACCAAGCATTATTATGCATGGATATTGGTTTGAATCCAAAAGATTTAAGATTGGATGAGCAAATAGCTATTGAATATACAAATAGTTTCATTGATGATAAAAAACAATATGAAAAGAAAAATTATCATTTTTTATCAGAGGATATTATTAATGCTTATAATGAATCAAAAAATAATCCAGAATTGCAATCGGATGTAGTTAGAGAATCTAATAGAGTAGAGGGATTAGATAAATCATCTAGAGATAGTTGGGAGAGATAGTATGGGACAATATCATATGATTATAAATGTTGATAAGAAAGAGTATCTTCGATCTAATGCTGGATTAAAACTTTTAGAATGGGGATATTTAGAAAATCCAATGAATTTAACATTATTAGATAATTTAACTAAAAGTTGGAAGGGTGACCGTGTATATGTTGTTGGTGATTATGGAAATAGTCGAGATGTTTATTCAAGAGAATGTTCAAGAATATTTTCTGGATTAGAAAAAGAATTTGAGTTATGTGATAATGACGGAAAAATAAATAATAGTATTTATAGTTTAGCTTACGATAAATTTAAAGAAATACCTTTAAAAGATAATTTAAAAGTTGATAATTATAGATACATATATAATCATGATACCAAACAATATATTGATTTAAAACATTGTGTTCCTGCAGATTTTAATTATGATTTTTTTAAATATAAAAATAAAATTGGATATATGGCTATAGCACCACTTCCATTATTACTATCTTTAAGTAATGGATTAGGTGGTGGTGATTATTATGAAAAAAGTTATAATCATGATTTAGTCGGTTCATGGGTAAATAATACGAAATCTTTAGAAGTAAGAAAAGATAAATTGGATAATAATTATGAGGAATTATTACCAGAATTTCAAGAAGGAAAAACATATATGAGTTATAAAGAAGCTCAAAGAGTAAAAAAAATTCTGGAAGAAAAATATCTTGATACTTTCAAAGAAGATTTATGGATAAAAAAAGAGTTTATAGAAAGTATTGTTAAAGGTAAGAATCCTTTAATTGAATCTAATAAGAAATGTGATATGGAGAGATAAACAATGGAAGTTAAAATTAATAAGGAAATAAGAGACTATACTGAAAAGGTATACTTTGGTCTTACATTAAGACAGTTTATTTTTGCCGTTATATCATGTATTGTAGCAGTTGGATTATATTTTGGTCTAAAAAATGTTTTTAATAAAGAAATATTATCATGGATATGTATATTAGGTGCATGTCCATTTATAGCAATAGGATTTATTAAATATAATGGTCTTAATTTTGAGGATTTTATCATTTCCTTTTTGAAAACTGAATTTTTAGTATCTAAACAATTAGTATTTAAACCTATAAATTTTTATGAAGTATTAATAAGAGAAAGTGAGGAAGAGAAGAATGATAAAAAAATTAGAAAAATTTTTTCAAAAAGATAAAAATATATTTGAAATACCGAAAAGTGTACAAGATGTCATCCCTATTAAAACGATATATAGAGATGGCATTTTTTTAGTAGATAAAAATAAATATTCAAAGACATTTAAATTTACAGACATTAATTTTGCAGCAGCTTCTAAAGATGATAAAGAGTCAATGTTTATAAAGTATTCTGAATTAATTAATTCACTAGATCCATCGGTTGATAGTAAAATAACTATTTTAAATCGTAGGCTAAATAAAATAGATTATGACAATAATATTAAAATAAAAGAAGCAAATGATGGATTAGATGAATTAAGAAAAGAATATAATGATATTTTATTAACTAAGGCATTGGATAATAAATCTATAATTCAAGAAAAGTTTTTAACAATTACAATTAATAAAAAAAATATTGATGAAGCAAGGACATATTTTTCAAGAATAGGTGCAGAGCTTAAAAATCATTTTAATATTATTGGTGCTAAATGTATGGAATTAGATGCTATTGAAAGACTTAGAATAGCTCATAATTTTTACAGAAGTGATGAAGAAAATAACTTTAATTTTGATATGTTAGATAATATGAGAAAAGGACATTCTTTTAAAGATTACATTTGTCCAGATAATTTTACTTTTCAAAAAGATTATTTTGAAATGGGTAATAAGTTTGGCAGAGTTTTGTTTTTAAAAGATTATTCCAATTTTATAAGAGATGATTTTGTTAGTGAATTAACAGAGCTCAATAAGAATTTAATTTTATCGGTTGATGTTGAACCAGTTCCTATGGATGTTGCTGTTAAGATGGTAGAAAACATAAGACTAGGCAATGAAACTAATATAGCAAATTGGCAGAGAAAACAAAATAACAATAATAATTTTAGTGCAGTTGTTCCTTATGATTTGGAAATGCAAAGAAAAGAGATAAATGAATTATTAGAAGATTTAATTGTTAGAGATCAAAGATTATTTTTTAGTCTGTTAACTATTATGTTAATTGCTGATACAAAAGAAGAATTAGAAGAATATACAGATAGTCTTTTAGCAATAGGAAGAAAGAATTCATGCCAAATATCAATTTTAAAATATCAGCAAATGGAAGGATTAAATACTGTTTTGCCATTTAGAGATAAAAGAATTCAAATATCAAGAACATTAATAACAGAATCACTTGCTATATTTATTCCATTTAAAGTTCAAGAAATAAACCATAAAAACGGTGTGTATTATGGAGAAAATGCTATTAGTAATAATATGATACTTGCGGATAGAAAGGAGCTTTTAAATGGCAATTCATTTATTTTAGGAATATCTGGTAGCGGTAAATCTTTTGCAGCTAAAAATGAAATAGTCTCTATTGCTTTAAGAGATAAAAATGCTGATATTATTGTTATTGATCCTGAAAGAGAATATCGAGATTTAATTAAAAATTTACATGGTGAAGTAATAGAAATGTCAGCAACTAGTGATAATCACATAAATGCAATGGATATTAATTCTGATTATGGTGATGGAAATAATCCTCTTATTTTAAAATCAGAGTTCTTATTGTCTCTTTGTGAAAAATTATTAGATGGTAAAAAACTAGGTGCCAAAGAGAAATCTATTATTGATAGATGTACATCTAAAGTGTACCGTGCATATCAACAAGGAAATTATCAAGGATTAGTTCCGACTTTACAAGATTTTCGTGAGGAATTATTAAATCAACCAGAAGATGAGGCAAAAGCTATAGCTCTTTCAATAGAACTTTATGCTAAAGGTAATCTTAATACATTTTCTAAACAAACTAATGTTAATCCAAATAATAGAATTGTTTGCTATGATGTATTAGATTTAAAAGGTGAACTTTGTTCTATTGGAATGTTAGTAATATTAGATAATATTTTAAATAGAATTACTTCAAATAGATTTAAAGGTAGAAATACTTATATTTTTATTGATGAAATATATTTATTATTTAAACATGAATACTCTGCAAATTTCTTATTCACGTTATGGAAAAGAGTTAGAAAATACGGAGCATTTTGTACAGGAATAACTCAAAATGTGGAAGATTTATTACAAAGCCATATTGCTAGAACAATGTTATCAAACTCTGAATTTATTATTATGTTAAGTGAATCAGCTTCGGATTCTTTAGAACTTTCTAGGCTACTTAATATTTCACAAGAGCAAATGCGATTTATTAATAATGTAGTAGCAGGTAGTGGTCTTCTTAAAATAGGTAGTGCTTTAGTGCCATTTAAAAATAGTTTTCCAGATAATACTAAATTGTATAGTTTAATGACAACAAAATTAAAAGAAATAAAAAGAGGTGAAGTTAATGAATGATATTAGAATGAAAGAAAAAAGAATAAAAGATATAAAAAAACTAAATAAAGCAAAAGCATGGACAGAAAGAGTTAAAGATCCAATTGTTTATGCTAGTAAAAAGAATAAAGAAAAAATCAACAATGAAAATAATCCAGAAGAATATAGTGAGGAGAGAATAAAATATACAACTAATAGGATAAAAGATGAATTATCATATTCTGCGAAGAAAAAGATTAATAAAACTATTAATAATAAAATAATAAAGAATAGTGAAAAAAAACAAGTACCAATAGATAATTTAAAAGAACATAAAGAAATAGAGGAAACTATAAAAAAAGAAAAAACAATTTTAGAAAGAGGCAAGGAACTTGCTAAAAAAGGTTCACAAAAAGTAAAGAATGGGGCTAAAAAAGTAGGCAATGCCGGTGTATCTGCAATAAAAGGAATTATGAAAGGATTAAAAGCCTTAATTACATCACTATCTGGTGCAGGTGTATTCGTGTTGGTTGTTATTTTAATGTTCTCACTTGTTATGGGAATATTGTTTTCAGTATTTGGAATATTTTTCTCATCAGAAAATATTGAAAATAGTATAAAAATGAGTGATTGCATAGAAGAATTAAATGATGAAATGGATAATAAAATTAATTTGTTAAAAAGGCAACAAATATATGATGAAGTTGTAATTAACTCTAATAAAACAAGTTGGAAAGATGTATTATCAATTTATGCTGTTAAAGTATCTGGTGGAGACGAAGAACAAGATGTAATTACAATGGATAAAGAAAAGAAAAAAATTCTCAAAGAAGTGTTTTGGGATATGAATAACATAACTCACAATACAAGTATCGAAGAATATGAAACTGATTCTCTTGGAACACTTGAAGATGTTGATTTCACCGATGTTCATAATAAACCTTTGAATACAATTCAAAACAATAATAAGAAGACTATTTTACATATTAATATTAATAGCAATAATACTGATGAAATGATAAAAAAATATAACTTTAATGACGAACAAATAAAAGAGTTTAATGAATTAACAAGTGAAAAATATGATAATATGTGGTATGGTGTTATTTATGGTAGTTTTCACGATAATGGTGAAATAGTTAATTGGAAACAGGGGAATAAAGAGTGGGCTAATATAAAGATAGGTACAACAAATAAAACAATAGGTGGTATAGGTTGTTTAACTACTTCTATTGCTATCCTTATCAAGAAAAGTGGTGTACCAACAAAAGATATATATCCATTTAATCCAGGTACATTTGTAATAGCCCTTAATAACAATTATGGATTTGATAAACATGGAAATTTATCATATAGAGCAATAAGTAAAGCTGTACCAAATTTTCAATATGCTGGTTCAGTTAAATTGAAAGGGATGTCTAAATCTCAAAAGTTGTATGAAATACAAAAATATTATGAAAAAGGATATTATATTGCTATTGAAGTAAAAGGAGCTACTTCTAATTCACAACATTGGGTAGCATTAGATAGTGTTAGTAATAACAAAATACTAATGCTCGATCCAAGTATTGGAAATGAAACAAATATGTGGAATAAATATGATTGGAATAAGACGAGTGAATTAATTTACTTCAAAGCAATTAAATAAGGTATGATGGGATTATTCCTGTCATACCTTTCTTTTTTTATAATAAAAATGTAATCGTTTGTGATATAATCTTCTATGGAGGATAAATAAGATGTATGTAGATATTAAAGATAAAGATAAAAGAAAAACATTTTTATATTTTTTAGAAGGTAAAGATTTTAGTGCATATCACTTTACTAGGAAATTTATTGTAGATAGTGATTTACCTTTTGATATTGATATTGAAAAAAGGAGATTTACTTTAATAAATAATTCGAAGTTAAAAGATAATATGAAATGTTTAACAATAGAAGAAGCAATGAAGCAGGTAGAATAGTGTAGTTAGCCATTCTTTGCTATAAATAAAAAAATCAATTACAAAAAAGCTAATGGACTAATCCACTAGCATTTTTTTATTTATTATTCTTTGCAAATTCATATAACTTTGTTGTATTATTATCATCTATTGTATAATCTTTTGGAACAATGAATGCATAGAATAAATTGTTTTCCGCAAATATATGTATCATATTAAAGTTATTACCCTTGTATAAGGCATAGCTATAATTATTAAAATCTTTAATTGAATGTAGTTTTACAAGAACATCTAAATTAATATCATTTTCTGTTTCATCTTCTATTTTGTATTCTATACCATTTTTTGTTAATGTTATATAATCAATATTTACCATATAAAGTTTTCTTGAATTATGATAGCTATATATTTTTTTTATTGAGTTAACTTTTCTTGTAATCTTAATGTTATCGATAATTTTTTCTTTTATTATAAATAATTTTGAATTATCTCTTTCTCTATATTGCCATGATTGTACATAATCAGGAACAGATAGTTTCGTGTTGCCTGCAATTATGTAGCTGTCTTTATATTCACATTTAGAATAGTATTTTTCATTTCCAATAGTAGCAATGTAGGTTTTTTCATTTTTATAACAAGTGAAGTGTGAAAAATCTCTATAATATGCATTATATAAAGCCACAATTCCACCAGAAGATTTTATAACTGATATTCCTATAAAAAATACATATATTGTAATATACAAAATGTTAAGTAGTTTCTCTTTAATTTTGACATTAAATAATATATTGTTAATTAACTTATTAATTTTTTTGTTTTTGATTATTATGAATAAGATGATGGAACCTGAAATATTAAGAATAATGTCATCTATATCAAGAACAGAGTAATGCAGTATATATCCAATTCCTTTCATACATATAGATATGAATATAATTGTTATAATATAATTTTTGGTAGATTTTAGTTTATCGGTCATATTTGGAAGAATTATTGCAAGTGGCATATATAAGAAGAAATTAAATATTAATGTTCTTAATAAGTGTGTATTACCTCTTAAATTCATAATGGTATTGAATGGAATTAAATTATACATTCCATCACGATAATGCCAAAATCTATTAAATGTTAAATAGACGATAAGAATTATATAAAATATAAAGATTAATTTAAAAGATTTTTTCTTTTCTTCTTTAACCTTATTAATATTACCTAAATAAATAAGGAGAGTAGCTAACAAAATATAGATAATATTCACAAATGGTTCTACATAATAATTGTTATTTTGATTAAAGAAAAAATCTAAAATGAAAGTAATTGCAAGTACAATAATTATTATTTTTTCTAAAATATTTTTTTTCATAAACACTCCTTTATCTTAAAAAGTTATTGGTTAGTTTTTCACTAATCCTTAATGATATTTCTAATTTTTCATCATCAAATAATATTTCTAAAATCAAATTGTTGATTTCATCATTTTCATTACTTTTTTTAATATTAATAGATGTTTCTTTCAAAATATCAGAAATATCTTTTTTTTCTAAATAATTGTTTGTTTGATAATTAAATAGCACTTTATCATTATTTTTTAGAATAAGTTTCAATTGATTTGCTTTTTTATTTGCTTCATTCTTATAATTTAATGTATTAATTAAAAATATTTCATCACGAGGATTGAATATAATGTATCCATCTATATCGATGACACTTGTTTCACTTTGTATATGATATACATTGTATTGATAATGTGTTTTAATTACTAACACAATAGCAAGAATTATAATAGCAAATATAGTTAATATGAGAAATCGCTTAAAATATTTTCCATCATCTTTAATGATGATTTCTTTTTGTTTTCTTTCGCCATCTAATAATTCTTCAACAGAAATATCAAATATTCCAGCAATTTCTTTTAAGATACTAATATCAGGACAATTTATTCCTCGTTCCCATTTAGAAACAGACTTACCATTAATTCCAAGTAAATCACCCAGATCTTGTTGAGTCATATTTCGTTCTTTACGAAGTTCGGATATAAATTTTCCAATTTTACTTGGATTCATAGAAACTCCTTTCGTGTACACACCATTAGAATATGCTAAACTAATATAATTTTCAAGGACTTAAAAGGCGAATTTATCTCTTTTGGGGTAGAAATTTGTTAATTTTTTATAAAATATAGTGTTTTAATGATATAATGATAATAGAAGATATGGATTGGAAGTGAGTTGAATTTATGAAAAAAATAAAGTATTTGTTTGTCTTAATCTTAACAGTACTAATTATTCCATTTAATACTAAAGCCACTAGTGCCTCTATTGATGATATTTTAATAGAAGGAATGGATACAGTATCCGTTGGAACGAGTTTTTCACAAGCTTTTAAAATTAACTTTTCTAATATAAAAAAAGGTACTTTGGATACATTAGGAATTTGGACTGTTGCTTTCGAACTTGATTACGATGAAGATGTTTTTATAGTTGAAGATATATACGACAATGGAAAAGTATGGAAGTCTAATATTTATAAAGATGGAAATAAAAAATATGTCATAAGTCAATTCAATAATAGTGTATTTAATGTTGATGCATGTGTTGATAAGGTTTTATATTGTGCTGATTATTTAATATCTATTAAGTTTTATGTCAAGGATACAGATAAAAAAACTTCTGAAATAAAAATGAAAAATAGTGGTGCTATAGTATATCAAGTTTTAGGAGGCAATGATCCAGAATATAATGCTGATGATATGATAGAGTTAGAATATTCACATGATATGTCTAAAACGATGACAATTACTAAACCTGAGGATGTAGAAATTAAAGAACCAAACAATATTATTTCTAATAATAAACCTGCAGAGAAAAAGAAAACTGTGCCTTCATCTAAAACAACAAGTAGCAAAACTACAAATAATAAAACAAATACACAAAAGAAAAAGTCAGATAATAATAATTTAAAAGATTTAGCAATTAGTGGGTATTCTATTAATTTTGCAAAAGACATAACTACATATAATATTAGTATTAAAGAAGATATAAATTCACTAAAAATTAAGGCATTGCCTGAAGACGAAAAAGCAACTGTTAAAATTGTAGGTGACGGTGATTTAAAATTAAATGATAATAAAGTTACTATAGATGTTAAAGCTGAAAATGGTAATACTAAATCTTATATAATAGAAGTTCAAAAAGAAACAATTAATAATACTGAAAATGATGATAAAGGATTTAAATTAACTGAAAAGCAAATGATGATAGGTGGTATTGTAATAGGGGCAATATTCCTTATTGTTGTCATTGCGTTTGTTATAATTCGTGTTCGCGATAGAAAAATGGAAAAGGAACTTGATTCCTTATAATTGTTTAAGTGATTATAATTAAATAATTTTTATGTAAGTAGTAGGTGATTTTCAAAGTGAAAAAAGAAGTGAAAGAATATATTAGATATACAATGATTGGAACAATTATGATATATGTAGTTGTAATAT
>JAEEGF012003543.1_pt1 | contig 16980 bp, 5 predicted proteins | sample 9134171 | NCBI WGS metagenome assembly JAEEGF01 (sample SAMN16246542, study PRJNA631951) | gut metagenome | biome: gut microbiome; feature: rumen; material: AP-attached | host: Bos | place: Iran: Karaj | collected 2018-10 | reverse complement strand
GATAATCCCTTCACCTATACCGGTGGTGACCTGCTGCTTGAAGTAAACACCGTCAAGGGTTCTTATGGCGGCACCTATTTCACTGGTATTGAAACGGCTGGTTATCAGAGCTATTACCAATACAATAACAATGCATATAATTACGACTTCCTGCCCAAGATAACCTTCAATATTGAGGATAGCGGCGAAACGCCCGTTGTCACGGTTGATGCTCCCGTCTTTGATCCTGAGGATGGCACTACCTTTGAGGAGAACCTCTCGGTTTCCTTGACATGCGCTACCGCTGGTGCTACCATCCAATACAGCATGAATGGCGAGTACTTCACCGACTACGAGGCTCCCATCGAAATCGATGAGACCACTACCATCTATGCCAAGGCTGTCCTGGGCGACGTTGAGAGCGAGGTTGTTCAAGCTACCTACACCAAGGAAGCCGCTCCCCAGCCCAGCACCAACGAGTATGTCCTTGTGAAGGATGTCGCTGACCTCGCTGCAGGCAAACACATCATCTTTGTTAACAAGGAGAACGCTAAGGCAATGAGCAGCACTCAGAATAACAATAACCGTAGTGCTACCGAAATCACTATAGCATCGGATGTTGCTACTGCTACCGAGGCCACCGAAATCTTCACCCTCGAGCAAGAGCAGGTTGAGGGTGTAAATTACTGGCTCTTCAAGGCTTCTAAGACGCCTGGTTACATCTATGCAGCCGGTGCCAACAGCAATAATTATTTGAAGACTGAAGAAACAGCCGACAGCAAGGCTCAAGCCACCGTCACCATCGCTAATGACGGTAAAGCCACTGTCGCCTTTAATGCTGGTTCCCGTAACACGATGATGTACAATAACACCAGTGACATCTTCTCATGCTACGCCTCAAATTCAACTCAGCAGCCCGTTTACATCTTCATTGAGAAGTCTGGCGACACTCCCGAGCCCACACAGGTTGCTAAGCCGACCTTCGATCCTGAGGAAGGTGAGTACACCGAGGCTCAGAACGTGACCATCGCTTGTGAGACCGAGGATGCTATCATCCACTACACCACCGATGGTACCGAGCCCACCGCCGAGAGCCCTGTTTACGACGAGGCTATCGCTGTTGGCGAGACCATGACCATCAAGGCCATCGCCATGAAGGAAGGCAAGACCAATAGTGAGATTGCTAGCGCAACCTACACCATCAACATCCCCGTTCCTGTCGAGGGCAAGACCTTCGTTAAGGTAACGGCTGCCGACCAGCTCGTTGCTGGTAAGAAGTACATCATCGTTAGTGGCAACAAGGCTTTGGGTACTACTCCCACTGGCAACTTCCTCACTGCTATCGACGTTACTGCTGGTGACGAGGTAACAGTTAGCGACGATGGTGTTGCTATCATGACCCTTGCTGGAACCACGGGCCACTACACCCTCGCACTTGGCGATACCTATCTGCACGCTGCTAACACCACTAGTCTGGACTTCGGCAACTCCACCGAATGGGCTATCTCTGACTATAATGGCACGCTTGACGGCTACCGTGTAAAGCATGCTGATTATAACCGTGCCGTAAGGTACGCAAGCGGTTACAACCGCTTCGGTAACTACTCAACCACTGACCAAAACTCTGAGTATGGTTGGATCTACGTTGAGAAGGAAGAGGTTACTCCCGAACCCGAGCAGGTTGCTACTCCGACCTTCGATCCCGAGGAGGGTACTTACACCGAGGCTCAGAACGTGACCATAGCTTGTGAGACCGAGGATGCTACCATCCATTACACCACCGATGGTACCGAGCCTACTGCCGAGAGCCCTGTTTATGGCGAGGCTATCGCTGTTGGCGAGACCATGACCATCAAGGCCATCGCCATGAAGGAAGGCATGACCGACAGTGAGATTGCTAGCGCAACCTACACCATCAACATCCCCGTTCCTGTTGTGGTTGCCGCTCCCACCTTCACTCCTGAGCCCGGTTCTTACACCGAGGCACAGACCGTGACCATCGCTTGCACGACCGAGGACGCTGTGGTTTACTACAGCACCGACGGTGGCGAGTCCTGGACCGAGGGTAACACCGTTACCGTTAACGAGGACATGACCCTCATGGCCAAGGCTGTTGTGGGTGATGTCGAGACCGTTGCCAACGCTGTTTACTCGTTTGAGTTCCCCGTTGCTCCCATCGACATGGAGCCGTTCGACGGCTACTTCTATGTGAAGAACCTGGGCAACGAGCAGTATGCCAACGTTGTTGGTCGCAAGACCCTCCGCTTCACCGACGCTCCCGAGGACAAGGCTGGTACCGTTATCCGCCTCAAGACCGACGAGCACGGTCAGGTAATCTCGCTGCGTTCACAGGCCTGCGACCTCCAGGGTTACGCCAACAAGGCCATGAACTATGTTCCCGAATTCGTTCACCTCGTAGCCGACAAGCTCGAGCTCGAAGGCGTTGGTCAGCTCTTCGGTGAAACCGGCGTTGACGCTATCCTCGACAAGTTCAACGAGGCATTCGACCACCACCTGTATGTAGAGCCTGCCGAGGGCGGCTACCGCATCTATGGCAAGACCCCGAGCATGCAGCACGTGGTTGACTTCTACCGTGAGAACCAGGCTAAGTGCGACGCTAAGTTGCCGATGCTTGAGGAGGCTATCAACAATGCCATCGACAAGATTCTCGAGAAGACCAATGGCAGTGGTGCCAGCATCCTGGAGCACTTCAGCCTGCACACCATCTGGGAGAAGATGAACAATCCTTACCTGACCGAGCCTGTTGACGATGCTTCAACCATGGCATTCTACCACCAGGTTCTGATGAATAAGGACTTCGTTTGGGACTTCGCTTATGAGACCGCTATGATCTACTGGACCAACCTGAAGAATCACCCCAGGTATGAGAACGAAATCAAGCCTCAGCTGGGTGAGTTCGCCGAGTATCTTGACAAGATTGAGAATGTTCGTCCCAACTTCAAGTACTACATCGTCCAGAAGAACGACAAGCCCGACTTCATCAGCGAGGGCAATACCGACATCAAGAACAATGCACCGCGCACCATCTGGAGCGTTGAACCGCGCACCGAGTTTGTTGTCAATGTACCCGAGGAGGCTACCTACTTCAACAAGTATGTGACCACCCTGTACACCGACTTCGCTTATGACCTGCCCGAGGGCGTTACCGCCTACAAGGTTGTTGGTATCAATGACGCTGCCTTTGCACAGATCAAGGCTATCGACGGTACCATTCCCGCTCAGATGCCCGTTCTGCTGATTTCCAAGACCGCTGGCGACCTGACCCTGACGTTGAACAACAACGACGGCAAGGCTCACGCCGACAACCAGCTCAAGGGTCCGGACTACCTGATTGGTCAGTACCAGCTCAAGAGCCCGACCGTAGAGAAGGTATTCAACCTCGTGAAGTCTCTCTTCGGTGAGGAAATCTACAACAATTACATGCTCGACTATGAGCACCTGATGCTCCGCTATGCCGGCAATGTTAAGAACAAGTACTTCTTCGGCCTCTCTGAGGAGGACGTTGCTGCTTGCGGAACCACCAACGAATATGATCAGGTTGAGTGTGTTGTTCGCAGTCTGGAGCCCACCGAGGGTGACGATGCCGCCTTCTATAACAATGGTATTGTCAGCGCCAACAAGGCATTCCTCGTGAACGACACCTACGATCCCATCAAGATCATGATCAAGGGTGATATCGACCGCAACGGCAAGGCTAACATCGTTGATGTTACTGCTCTGATCGACATCCTGCTCAACATGCCCGACGAGCCCTTTACCGAGCAATATGACTATGAGGCAGCCGACTTCGACGAGAATGGTGAGATCAAGATTAAGGATCTGACCGACCTCATCGACTACCTCTTGGACAATGGCATCGAGGGTGAACCCGGTGAGGCTGATGATGAGATCTATGACAACGAGTAATTAATCAATCCTATTTCCGTGAGCAATTCATGACATGATTTCATGTGCGTGAATTGCTCACGCTTTTTCACTTTAATCAACATTTTTTTCATTAGATGATATGAAAAGAAACATACTACACGTCAGCGCCGTCTTCTTGATGGCACTATCTGTCTTACCGGTTTTTGCTCAGATAGGGTCAGGTAAAGATGGTTTCTACCGCGTGCGCAATTCACAATATCCGTCAGACTATATTGGGGTTGCCAATGACAAATTCAGCTACCACTCGCTCATCGGCAGTGCATCGACTGCGGCCCAACATCTTGATTCTAAGCTATCTCAGGCTACCGCCTACCTGAAGAATGACGCTCATATTTATCAAGACACTGAATTCATCAGCCCAGCTACTTTGATTTATATCCTTTCAAAGAGCAATACTTCATCCAATAAAGATTACAACCTGATTGCTCAAGGCACAAGCCTCCGCACCTTAGCTACTGGATGCTTTCAAGGCACATACAGTGGTTCATTCACATTCGACAAATGGGTATATATTGAAAAAGTGAGTGGCAGCGGCCTTGATGCAAAATACAGAGCATCAATTCAACTGAAAAATAACACAGGAGCTGCCACCATGGATTTAGGTTACAGATACTTCCGTGATGAAATCGTTGATGGGAAATCGACTTTTACCATTTGTCCTGAAGAAGAAATCACCGAAGAAGCCTATTGGTATCTTGAGCCCGTGACCTATTTCAACATAGTTCCAGAGGTGGAATATAACGGCAAATACTACACCACCCTTAAAGTGCCATTTAAATGGAAAGTATCCAGTGGCAGCAGTGTTGAAAAAATCCATGTGGTTACCGATGCTTCCAATGGCATTCTGCAACTTCAAGAAATCACTGGCACCATACCAGAAGGCACTCCCGTAATCCTGGAATGTGGCTCAAACAATCCACTTGACTGCAAGTTGGAACCCATTGGTGTACCCAAGTTCTCTCCTGCATCAACAAGTAATAAAAGTGCACCAGCTGCCGATGAGGCATCCTACTATACAGGCACCAACTTGCTGGAAGGCACCTACTATTGCAATACTGATGGAAATGTGCCTTATCTGAACACTAGTGGTACTACTAGCAATTTGAACGGCAACCATTACACAAGATATGATAATATCTTTAACCCTTCAGCATCAACATCAGTCAATAAAAAGATACAAAAGTATATCCTAGGTATCGGCGAAAGTGGCAACTTGGGATTTGTTAAGGCAACAGCCACCAATCCTGCTCCTAGCGGTATATTGCCAGCCAATAAGGCATGGTTGATGGAGCAGGCCGAACTCGACGCCGATGTTGCCATGCCGATTTTCTCTATTCCAGGTGGCACTTACGACCAGAATCCTTTGAGCGTGACACTCAGCTGTGCAACGCCTGGCGCAACCATTTATTATACCAAAGCTACGGGCAACAACACCCCTGCCACTCCAACCGCGTCGAGCACCATGTACACGGGTCCCATCACAGTGACGACTACAACGACCATCAAGGCTATCGCCATCTTGGGAAACAGCAAGAGTGCCGTACCCTCACACACTTACACTTTCCAGGTGGCAACACCAGTCATATCGTTTGAAGGAGGCAGTTCCAATACGGCGACCATTACCTGTTCTACCGAGGGAGCTACTATCTATTACACAACCAACGGCTCCAATCCCACGACCTCAAGCACTGTTTATACAGGTCCCATACCTGTTAGTGGTGATGTAACCATCAAGGCCAGAGCCTATCTAACGGGATTATCTGCCAGCGCTATAGCAACAGCCACCTATAAAACTTCCACCACTAGTGTCATTGCTAGCCCCACTCCGTTGACCATCAACGACAGCGGTACTGGCAACACCTTTAACGTAGCTGGCTACACGCTGAATGTATCCACTGGTTGGCTTGCTGATAATTCAGTGGATTTGACGAACTCAAACAGCAACTTCAGTGCAGCACTTTCAGCCACAACAGGCACTGCATCATCGACTTATTTCAATCCATCAAATGGTTCGTTAGCAGGTAAGGTCGCTATGAACTACAATGGACGTTTGCTGAAAGACAACGGTACCGTTACATTGACCTACGCAGGAAAATCCGGCGTCAAAGCAAGTGTCGCCGTGAACTACGTATCTGACATTTACATCGTCACCGATAACGGAGTCCAGGATCAATGGAACTTTAATGGTGCCAAGATGAACTACAAAAATGGCATTTATACTGCGACTTTTATTGCTCCTGCTGACAACACCTATATCCTGTTCTCCAGGAAGGCAAGTCTGGCAAGCAATGAGCGCTGGGGTACCCGTTACGTCTTTGGTCCGTCAGGCTCTGGAGACTGGGTGATGCCCTCGGATGCGACCTCTAAGGGTGGAATCCTCGACGTGAATGACGATAATCCTATTAAGTTGCCATACGCTGGAGAATACATCATCACGATAAACACCAACCCAACCTACTATCCATTCACAATCACCAGAAAGGTTGAAAAGGTAGCCACACCGACGTTCACACCCGCTGCAGGAACCTATAGTAGCACGCAGAATGTGACCATCGAGTGTGAGACCGATGGTGCTACCATCCACTACACTACCGACGGCTCTGAGCCTACGACCGATAGCCCCGTTTACAGCTCGGCTATTACCTTGAGTGAAGCCACGACCATCAAGGCCATCGCAGTCAAGGAAGGATGGATCAACAGCGCAACTGCCGAAGCCACTTACACGTTTATCCAGACCGTGGCCACCCCGACGTTCACACCTGCTGCAGGAACCTATAATAGCACGCAGAATGTGACTATTGAGTGTGAAACCGATGGTGCTACCATCCACTACACCACCGACGGCTCTGAGCCTACGGCCGATAGCCCCGTTTTCAGCTCGGCTATTACCGTCAGCGAGACAACGACCATCAAGGCCATCGCCGTTATGGACGGCTGGAACAACAGCCCAACCGCTGAGGCCACTTATACCATTCAGATTCCCGAACTGAATGCCGAACCCAAGTCGCTGACCATCAATGACAGTGGACAAGACAACACCTTCTCAGTCCAAGGTCAATACTTGGGTACCGATAACGTGGGTGTGACACGCACAAACAACGATTTCGTTCCATCACTTTCGGCTACTACGGGTACAGCCACCAACAATGCTTCGAACTGGTATTACACGCCCAATGGCGGTTCTTTGAACGGCTCTGTTGACGTGACATACCAAGGCCGTGAACTGAACGCGACAACCACCATCAACGTTGCCAACGACCTGACCAGTACATCGGTCAATGTGACTTACAAACCCGACTTGTATTTGATTGGTAATTATGGCGGTAGTGGCTGGAACTACGCCAATGGCACCAACATGAATGAGGCCGACGGCATCTACACCACCACCATTACGATTCCCGCAAACGGCGACAGCTACATCATGTTCGCCAGGAAGACGGGTGAAACCTACGACTGGAACGACCAGGGCAACGGTGGCAACAGGTACTTCTTCGGTGCCTCAACCGATGGCGGCGATTGGGTTTATACCGGCGCCTTCGATGGCGGAAATCTTGAACTGACTCCGACCCACAACAACAAGTATTGTCCCATCAAGTTCCCGCAGGATCAGGCTGGTACCTACACCATCACTGTGAATGCCAACAACAACACCTTCACCATCACTAAGGTGATGACCCTTGCCGACATTGTCAATGACGGTGAAGTGGGTTGCACTTACGTCATTTCAGATGACATTCTGGGCGTCTATATCGCAGAAAAAGAGTCCAACAAGGTCTATGCCAAGGATTTGGGCCTCTACCGCAATCCCGTGGTCGCCACTGGCGAACAGATTGACTATGTTAAGGACGTTGCACATCTGCAATCAGGCGACTGGGACCAGAGCAACTGGGTTATGCTGGAATTTGACTCCAATGTTGAAGCCAGCCAGTTTGCCAATGGCATCATCAATGGCGGAACGCTCTCTGGCGTCCTGACCGACAAACAGAACCCCACCATGCAAGTCACTGGCTATCAAATTCCCGAACAGATGACCAGTTATGCTACAAACAACTATGTGACTGCCAACTTCATGGATACACAGGTTCAGCATAGTTCGGTATCGGATAAGGATTACTTCTTCATCCAGCCCAAGCCTCAGGAGTATGTCTATATCAACTGGGCCATGTATGACGGTGGCACGCACTTCAGTGCACCCAACAACCAGGACAACAGCAACGAGGCAGCATTGCTGGGCAGCTTCAATGTAGATTGGAGCCTCTATCCCGGTAATCCCGAAACCGATTTCGAGGCTGGCTTGACCTATAACTTCCACGCCATCGTCCGCTACACAAGCCGTAACCGTGACGGCGCCAGTGAAGGTGGTTATGCCGTTTATCCCTGTCAAAACGATGCTACCGTGACAGCCATTGTCGAGAACTGGAACGACATGTGGCCCGTCGAGGTAATGTATGTCAACGTCATGGGACAGACCTCCGACAAGCCATTCGACGGTCTGAACATCATCGTGACACGCTACAGCAACGGCACCATCACCACCACCAAGGTGATCAAGTAACCAGTAGCTGTCAACCCTCAATAATTAAAGCAGGCGACCCAACCAGGCCGCCTGCTTTATTAGTTTACTAAGTTGCCAGATGAAATAAAAAACTTCGCGCCTTAGCGCCTTAGCGTGAGGTCAATAAGGGATGCGGATGCCCCTCTAAACACTAAACTCTAAACTGCGAGCGCAGCGAGCATCAAATCGGGAGTAACTGAATGGCGCAGCCGCCGCCAGGAGCCAGATGCAGGTGCAGCACCGTCGTGCGGTCCACATCAAGGCGACGAATCGTCATCGGATAGGGATTGGTGCGGTAGTCGGCATCAGGACCATCCTCATAGATAATCGCCTGATATTTGCCGTCACCCAAGAAATCCAACGCCAAGTCCAGGTCGCGCGCCTCGCTGTCAGTCACACTACCTACATACCAATTGTCGGTACCGCGCTCCTGACGGGCATAGGTCACAAATTTGCCCATAGCAGCATGCGGCACGAGTGTGCGCTCCCAGTTGGTGGGCACTTCCTCAATGAACTTGAAGGCAGGTTGATGCTCGTAGTTCTCAATCTCGTCGGCAGCCATGTGACCCGGGCTGTAAATCACGATATACTCGGCCAACTGATGCGCCAGCGTGTTCTGTGGACGCGTACCGGGCACCGCATCGTTGCGGTACTCAAAGATGCCGGGCGTGAAGTCCATCGGGCCGCCCAAGCCGCGCGTGAACGGCAGGATGCACTCGTGGTAAGGCGGATTGCCGCCCTTGCGGTCAAAGGCGTTGTATTCCTGGCCACGCATGCTCTCGGTAGCAATCAGGTTGGGCCACGTGCGCTGGATACCGCTGGGCATGGCGCCCTCGTGGTTGACAATCATCAGGTGATAGCGGGCAGCCGTCTCGATGACCTTGCGGAAGTGCTGCACACCCCACTGCGAGTGCTGCAGCTCACCGTTGTAGAAGTGCGAGTTGACATATCCTGTCTTGACGGTGTTGATGCCCAGCGACTCATAGAGGCGGTAGGCGTCCTCAAGCTGGTTCTCATAGTTCTGAGCAGCGCCACCGGTCTCGTTGTGGGCGATGATGCGCGCACCGCGCTCGGCGGCATATTGACACAGGCCTTTCAGGTCATAGTCGGGATAAGCCTTGGTAAACGAGAAACCGTCGCCGTGCTTGGTCCAGTCGGTGTCCCAGCCGTAGTTCCAGCCCTCGACCAATACGCCACCCAAGCCATGCTTTGCGGCAAAGTCGATGTAGCGCTTGGTATTCTCGGTCGTGGCGCCGTGTCTCTCGCCCTGGGACCAGGTCCAGCGCTGTTTCTGCAACGCCCACCAGATGCCCACATACTTGGTGGGCTTCAGCCATGATGTGTCTTCAATCTTGCACGGGTCGTTGAGGTTCAACGCCATGCGCGAGAGCAGGATGTCGGCAGCCTTACGGCCGATAATAACGGCACGCCACGGGCTCACGCGGGTGTCCCCCACCCTCACTTTATCTCCATTTTTCCAGGGCACGAGGTCAGCCTTGAGTGTGGTGCCTTCATGCGAGAAATTCATCGTTGAATAATCGGTCAGATTGGCATCCATGATGGCAATGTAGAGCCCATCGTTCACTTCCAGGGCCACGGGACCCGACATCTTACCCTTCTTGCTCAACGGCTCACGGGTATAGATGCCTTCATAGTAGGCCGTCAGCGCGGGAATTGACCACGCTTGTGCATCGGTAGGCAGGGCAAATTCGGTCGCTTCGTCCATAATCACGAAGTCCTGAAGGCCGCGCTGACGCGGGAACTCGTAGCGGAAGGCCACGCCGTCGTCAAAGGCACGGAACACCACGCCCAACTGACGCTTCTGGCCGCCCTTCTCCTGCAGGGTCACCTTCATCTCATTGTAGTGGTTACGCACCTGGGCGTCCTCGCCCCACGGCTGGCTCCATGTCTCGTCAAGGCTCCCACGGGTCACCTTGCCCATCTTGAAATTGTCCTTGAAGTCGCCGTCCTTGAGCACCAGGCCCAGCGCCGAGCGGCCAATGACGGTCTCACCGCCACGCATCACCTGATACCAGGCCTTACCACCGTCAACGCCCACGGTCACCGTCAGCGACCCGTCAGGCGAACTCACCTTAACATCCTTGGCACTCGCTACAGTGCTCAGTACCAAGCACATAAAAACAATACTACAAATTCTCTTCATCTTATTTGGTTTCATTTGTTAATTTTTCTGGTTTACAAACGCAAATTCCGCTTTTAACCGTCAATACCCTTGACCTGGGCCTCAAAATCGTCCTTACTCAGGGCGCGCGCCTTGAGTTTGGAACGGTAGGTGTAGATGGTCGTCAGGCTGGCACGCAGGATGTTGGCAATGCTCTGGTTGTCGGTGATGCCGATGCGAATCAGCGCCAGCACGCGCGACTCGGTCGTGAGGCGTTTGCCCTGCTTGACCTCGATTTTGCCGTCTTCCTGCAGCAGCTTGTTGACTTTTTCCACAAAGTTAGGATATATGTTGAGGAACGCATTGTCAAAGTTCTCGTAGAACAATTGGGCGTTCTCATTGCCCGAATGCGTGCTCTTGAGCTCACGGGCGAGTTCTTCGGTCTTGCGGTCACGATACAGCCGATAGAGCGCCTTGCGCTGCTCCTCACCCCGGTCAATGAATTTGCTGGAAAGAGCGAGAAAACGGGCAATATACTCCTCCTTGAGCTTTTCGCGTTCCTGCAGCAGGCCGTTGCTCTCGTGCAGCTGCTCGACAGTGTCGCCCAATTGGGAATTGACTGTGCGCAATTGCTCATTAATCGCTTTTTTCTGCTCATTCAGGCGACGGTAGCGCTTCAACAGCTGGTAAATGGCGATGACGCCCACGACGAGCAACAAGGCTATCAGCGAAATGATGCCCAGCAGCCACATCATGTTGCGGTGGTTGCGATCCTGCTTGGTCTGATAGGCATTCAGGATTTTGGGCACGATGCGTGATGACTGGATATTGCGCAAGCGCGTACCGTAGAAGTTGGCGTCATCTACCGCCACGCGCATGTAACGGTAGGCACGGTCGATGTCGCCTTCGTCAAACAGGCGATCGGCTATCGTTCTCAGGGCGGTATTCTCTCGGATGCAACCTTCCAGGTCGCTCTCAGCGCTCTTGATAAGGTATTGCATCTGCTTGTCCTTGTCCCCCATCTGACTGTAATGGAACGACATGGTGCTGGCAATGACGGAATACATGCGGTCACCGCTCTTGTACTGTGACATCAGTCGGGTGAGCAGGTCAATGGCTTGACTGTGCTGGCGGCTGTCGGCAAGGCTTTCGGCAACAGTGAGCTGATAGTTCACGTCGTCATGCGGCATGTCGATGGCTGACACCAGGCGCCGTATGTCAATCAGCTGATTCACATACTCATCAGCATACTGCGTGCCCTGCATATACTCTGCCTCGAAGATGAGCAGATTTGTCTTGATGCGATAATACTGGAAAAGTTGGTCTGTGGTCAAGCGGGCGGTATCTATTTGGTTCAGCGTCATGACCGCTTTGTCCATCAGGCAGGCAGTAGACAGGATATGTGCCAGATTCAGGCGGCTCTCATTCACTAGGCGTTCATTGCCCATCATCTGGGCCAATCTCAAGCTTTCAGTGACGTAGGCATAGGCAGAATCATACTGATAAGCGGAATATTCGTCATACAGTCGCTTCAACACTGCATAGCGTCCGCTGGAATCGGTAGTTTTTCCCAATTCTGCCTTGATGTGCAACAGACGCTCCTCTTTCTCGGCGATAATCCGCGGCTGCTCAGCAATCAGGCTGTCTAGACGGCTAAACCTATTGCCCTCGGAGGCTGCCGCTGTCCCGGCAGCCCCGATGAGCACTATCATTAGCCATAACCAAAGCCGTTTCATTTCACTCAAAAAGGTTATCCATTAACGATTCAACAGCAGCCAGTTAAACCGCTCCAACTATGATGTCAATGACCCTAGTCACATCGGCAACTGAGATTTCATTATCTTTGTTGACATCGGCACGCTTCATTGTGGCTTCATCCACCTCGGCACCGATGATGATATCGATGATTTTTGTCACGTCGGCAACACTGACCTCACCGTCATTATTGACGTCACCGGGGATGAAGTCGCTCTGGGGCTCGCCCTTGACATACACCTGATAACCGCCAGCGGGAATCGTGAAACTCTGGGTCGCGTTCAGGGTAACGGGGATGGCTGTAAGGCCCTGGTCTATATTGCTGACATCGATGGCACGTTTCCAGCTACCGGCTTCCAGTCCCGAAACAACTGTGCTGACAGAGCTGGAGCCCAGATTGAGCACCACAAGTGCCGTCTGCTCGTTGTGGTGACGGGTGTAGGCCATTACATTGTTGTTGCTCGTATTGAGGAAGGTGACCTCGGCAGCACGGTCGCCGTTGTCGATGAGCGCGTCACAGCTGTGTTTCAAGGCAGTGAGCGCTTTGACGGTGTTGAGCATCTTGTTGTCCACGCTGTTCCAGTTGATGGGCGTGCGGTTGAAGTAGTCAAGCTTGCGTGACATCAGATAGCCGGTTTCCTGACCGTTGTAAAGCATCGGCATACCGTAGAGCGTAAACGTCAGCACGGTGAAGGCATAGGCGTTGTTGCCATACTGTGTCGTCATCGAACTGTTATAGTTCTGGTCGTGGTTGGTAAGGTAAACCATGCGGCTGATATCGACGAAACGCAGGTCTTTCACCAGGTTTTTGCACTGGTTGAGCACACCGGCGGGATTGTTCTTGTTGTTGACCAGACCCGACTGGAATCCCCATGCATAGTCATAGTCCCAGCCACACACGAGCAGGCGCTGCACACTGTTAGCCATATCACCCTCGCCCAGCATGGTGATGGTCTTGCCCGGCTTGTACTCCTTCAACGCCTTGATGGCACGCGTCCAGAAAGACGTGGGAATGGTGCTGCTGCTGATGTAGTCGCAGCGGTAGCCGTCGATGTCCACCTGGTCAATCCAGTACTGCATCGCCTCAATCATCGCCAGCTGGGTGGCCTCCTTGCTGTAATCGAGCTGATACACGTCGCCATAGCCGTTGGGGCTGGTGAGTGTCGAGTTATAGTAGTCACGATGCTGGGTAATCCACACATTATCTTTAGCGGTATGGTTGGCGACCCAGTCGAGCCACACTTGCATGCCGCGCTGATGGGCTGCAGTGACAAATGCTTTCAGGTCGGCAATAGTGCCGAAGTCGCTGTTCACGGCATGATAGTCGCGCGGGGCGTAGGGACTGCCCAGCGAACCGATACGACCCTGGATGCCACGGGGATGAATCGGCATGAGCCAGATGATGTCAACGCCCAGGTCCTTCAGGTAGTCTAGGCGCTGCAGTGCGGCTGCAAGTGTACCCTGACTCGTAAAGTTGTACAGGTCAAGCTCATAGATGACGTTCTGGTTAGGCACAAAGGTACTCTCTCCTGCCCCGATAATCTTGGTCAGTTCACCCATCACATAGTAGCCGTGGTTGGTGAACGAGCCATCCACACGGCCGCCTTGATTATTCCAAGTGAAAATCAATCCTGTGGGCATTGCCAATGTGCCCGTATAGGTCCATTTATAGATTTTATTGCCTGTCTGGGTATCGCCCATATAGGTCATGGCAGCACCGGGCCACTCAGTACCCACATAGTTACGGCCGTCGGTGTTTCCTGCCCACACCCAAACTTTGGGAGCATCAGTCACGGTGCCGTTAGCCTCAAAGAACACACATACCTCGCTGTCACTCGTCAACGTCGGCTCATAGACTGCCGCCAGCGATACCAGCGCCACCATCATCAGGATGGAAATAGAAATCAATCGTTTCATCTTAAGTTGTATTTGGTTGGTCATAGTTTTTCACAAAATTACACATAAAACTCATAACACCTCGACTGTCAAATAAAAAATCTAACTTTTTCACGACAGTAATACACTAAAAACCAAAAAATTATCATTTTCCATCATATCAAAAAATCTAAACCCATTTCACACTCCAAAACACGATTATTCGCTTTTCTGAGAGTTTTTTCGGGCAGGTGAGCAGTCTTCAGTCATCTGTGAGGTTGCTTTGCCGTGCAAGAAAATATTTCTCTTTTAGGATACTTTTATAAAAAGTTACATAGATTTTTCGTAACTTTGCCATTTGAAAACCAAAAAGCAAAATGGCTTATGAACAGATTTGTTGAACTGATTCCCCAGCAATGCGCCAAGTATGGCGAGCGGGAGGCGTTGCGTTTTCGTGATTACGAGACCCAAGTGTGGTCTTCTATCACATGGCAAGGATTCAGCCAATTGATAGACCGAGCAGCAGGAGCCCTCTACATGGGCGGCGTGGAGCCGCAGGGCCGCGTATGTATCTTTACCCAAAACTGCCCCGAAATTTTGATAACCCACTTCGGTGCTTTCTATAACCGTGCCATCCCCGTGCCCATCTATGCCACGAGCAGCAAGGACGAGGTTGCCTATATCGTCAATGACTCGGGTGCCACTATCCTGTTTGTCGGCGACCAGCGGCAATATGACATTGCCCGCCAGGTCATCGGTGAGTGTCCCACCCTCAAGTTCATCGTCACCTTGCATCCTGACGTGAAGCGTGATGCCGACGACAAGACCTCACTCACTTGGGAGGAATTCCTCACCACGGGCGACAAACTCGGCAAGGAGGTAACCGGAAAAATCGTGAAACGCAAGCAAGAGGGCGTTGAAAGCGACATCATGTACCTGATTTACACCTCAGGCACCACGGGTGTGCCCAAGGGCGTGATGCTGGCACACAGCAACATGAATGCCGCAATGGATGCTCACATCGAACGCTTCGGTTTCATCGACGATAAGACGGATGTTTCGTTGAGTTTCCTGCCCTTCAGCCATGTGTTTGAGCTGGGATGGACGATGGTCTGCCTGTGTACCGGCATACGCGTTGCCATCAACTATGACCCGAGGGAAATCCAGCGTGCAGTCAAGGAGGTGCAACCCAATTACATGTGCAGCGTGCCCCGATTCTGGGAAAAGGTCTATACCGCCATCAACGACAACCTGCAGGGTGCCAAGCCCGTTGTCCGCATGATGGTCAAGCAGGCCATCCGTGTGGGCAAGACACGCAATCTGAAATATGCCCGCGTGGGCAAGAAAGCGCCAGCCCTCATCGAGAAGCAGTACCAGTACTTTGAGAAAAAAGTCTTCCAGAAGCTGCGCGGAGCCATCGGCGTGACCGACAGCAAGATGTTCCCCACTGCAGGAGCCATGCTGAGCGACAACATCACCGAATTCCTGCATGCCGTGGGCATCAACATCTGCATCGGCTACGGACTGAGCGAGACCAACGCCTCGGTAAGCTTCTTCACCCCGCCCAACTGGACCATCGGCACCGTGGGATTGCCCATCTCGAGCATCCAGGTGAAGATTGGCGACCAGAACGAGATTCTCGTCAAGGGTCCCACCGTGATGCAGGGATACTACAACAAACCCGAAGAAACCGCCAAAGCCATCGATGCCGACGGCTGGTTCCACACCGGCGACTGCGGCGAACTGGCTCCCACAGGCGAAATCATCCTCACCGAGCGCCTCAAGGACCTCTATAAGACCAGCAATGGCAAATACATCGCCCCGCAAGTGCTGGAGACGATGCTGGGACAGGACAAGTACATCGAGCAGGTAACGGTCATCGGTGACGGACGCAAATATGTGTCGGCTCTCATCGTGCCCGACTTCGAGGAGCTCGCAGCCTATGCCGACAAGAAGCACATTGAGCACCATTCCATCGAAGAACTGGTCAACAACCCCGAAATCCACAAGATGATTGAGGACCGCATCAACGACTATCAGAAAGGACTCGCCTCCTATGAGCAAATCAAGAAGTTTGTCCTGCTGCCCAAAGCATTCTCGATGGAGAGTGGAGAATTGACCAATACCCTCAAAATCAAGCGTGCCGTCATCAACAAGCGCTACCGCCCGCTGATTGACGCGATGTATGCCGCCGACTACCGCAAGAAGAAAGACAAAAACGAACCCGCAAACAACTAAAAAACTAGAAACTAGGGACTAGAAACTAGGGACTAGGGACTAGAAACTAAAAATAATGATTACACTAGAACAACTCAAGGAACTGCAACAACGCAAAGACGATCTCAAACACTACCTGGACATCGATGGCAAGAAAATCGAGGTCGAGGAAGAAGAACTGCGAACCCATGTGCCCGACTTCTGGCAGGACCAGAAGGCTGCCGAGGCACAGATGAAGAAAATCAAGTCTCTGCGCAACTGGATTAATGGCTGCGAAGAAGTGGAGCTTGCCGTCGACGAGGTTGCCACGGGATTTGACTTTGTCAAGGAAGGACTTGTCGAGGAAAGTGAACTCGACGCATTATACAGCAAGGCACTCGCCATGCTCGAGAAGCTCGAACTGCGCAACATGCTGCGTCACGACGAGGACAAGATGGACGCCATCCTGAAAATCAACTCAGGAGCCGGTGGCACTGAGCGCCAGGACTGGGCATCAATGCTCATGCGCATGTATCTGCGCTGGTGTGAG
>JAEEGF011898741.1_pt1 | contig 16980 bp, 16 predicted proteins | sample 9134171 | NCBI WGS metagenome assembly JAEEGF01 (sample SAMN16246542, study PRJNA631951) | gut metagenome | biome: gut microbiome; feature: rumen; material: AP-attached | host: Bos | place: Iran: Karaj | collected 2018-10 | reverse complement strand
ACGGCGGCGTGCTTCACCAGGGCGCTATCGGTGGCCGACGGGAAATGCAGTATAGACCAAGCCAAATGCAGGGGATGCGGCCGCTGCGCTGACATATGCCCCAAGGATGCGATAACTCTGAGCTTCGACCCCTCCGCCACGGAGAAGGAAGTGAAGAGAATCGCCGAGAAGTTCAAATCGACGAGAATGGAAACTTGAAAAAGAAAAACAATTGCCCGGCGGGAGAACCCGCCGGAGTATTGGAGGGATCCGAATCCGGATCTTTAGATTCACTCGGAGGTGACGCCGTTCTGACCGAGGTAGTAGTGCTCGGTGACGGTTCCGTTGGCGTTGTCAGCCTTGTAGGCCGCGTAGGTGACGGCGATGACGGCTGCGAGAGTAATAGCGGCGACTGCGACTGCGGTGATGATTCCGACCATTTTAACCGACCTCTGTTTTGCTTTGTTGACGCCATATTCATTTTACATGACGTCTCAACAAGTGTAGTATTATGCACGGTAGTATTTAATGATTGTTGTTTATTTTATAAACAAAACAATAATCCGCCGTCAGAACTTGACGATATCCAAGGAATAGACGCTCATGGTGGGCGAATAGGTCTTCAGTTCAGACCACTTGACTGCTATCCCGTATCCGAGCGCTTTCATGCCCACTATCATCCTGTCGACGAAGCCGTCGAACTCAGCGCGCTCGATGATCTTGTACATATGGACCGTCCCTCCGGACTTCAGCCTCGCCAGGGCATGGGGGAGGAAGCGCTCGGCTATCTGCGGCAGATTCATGATGATGCGGTCCGCCATGGGCAGTCCGTATATCAGCACGGAGGAGTCCCCGGTCATGGGATGAAGGCGGTCCACATGGTTCTTCTCAGCGTTCATCTTGGCGAAGCGCTCCGCCTCCGGGTTCAAATCTATGGAGTAGACCGCCTCCGGACGCGCCAGCCTGCAGATCACCGTCCCGAAGGGAGCCACCCCTCCGAACATGTCTATGATAATCTCCCCGTCCTTCACCAGAGACGCGATCCTCGCCCTCTCGGACGACAGCCTGGGGTTGAAGTATACCTTGGCGGGATCGGTGAACAGCCTGACCCCGAACTCCTTGTGAACCGTCTCCGAGCCTCCGGAGCCGGCCAGCCTCTCCAGGTCGCGGATGCGGAAGTCGCCTTTGACGCCGGAATCGGAGAAGACCGCGCGTATGCTCCCGTTGGCAGAGACCAGCGCCTCCCCCATCTGCCTCCCGTACGGGGCGAGCTCGTCCGGGATCTTGATGAGGGCCACGTCCCCGATGACGTCGAACGACGACGGCAGCAACGGCCTGAGCTCCTCCGGGACGGAGACGACGTCCCTGTAGTCGGAGCTGCGGCGCTCCTGGCCGTCCAGATCGGCCTCCACGAGCTCCAGGCCTCCGGGATCCGACGTCACGGGGATCAGCAGGCACGGGCCGTCGGCGCGGATCCTGAAGCGGAGGTCCATGAGGCCTTCGGACAGAAGCCTGGACCTGACCTCCTCCCCCTTGTCCTTGGAGACGCGGACGCAAAGCGTCATCGCTCGTCCTCTATGATCTCTTCGGGAGCGCCCGCGAACCTCACCAGGGCGAAGGCCTCCATGAAATGCAGGTTCCCGGGAAGGACCAGCGTCTGCAGAGGCTCTCCGAGGTCCTTGGAGAGAAGGTCCTGCGGATATCCTGCGAACACCTTCTCCTCCGGCGACCCGACCTTCGACGCGACGCAGATGAGGGTCTTGTCGTCTATCAGCCCCTCCCCCCATTTCTTCTCGCCCTCCAGGAGCCATTCTATAGCCTGATGGGCGGTCATGTACCTGAGCTCGTCCGCGCGGATGTCCAGAAGGATCATGGTGTGGAGCCCCCTGACCTTGTTCTCCATGATGTGGTCGTAGGGGGACTTCGGATGGTAGTTGGGCTCCAGGAAAGGCAAGGTTACCGTCCTTCCGAACTTGTACGGCTGGAGGCCGAGCGACGTGGGGCAGCCGGAGAATATCGACACGCCGTGGAGGACCCTCACCGGGATCCCCGCCTCCGCCGCCTGTATCCTCAGGTCCACGTGCGTGGTGGCCAGCATCGTGTCCCCGGCGGTGACGAAGGCGACGCGGTTCTCCATGGCATCGCGGATGATGTCGTCGCACTCCTCGACCTGGGACCTGTACAGGACCTTTATCTTCTTCCCGATGACCTTCTCCAAGTCCTGCGGCGACGTCCCGATGAGGGTGGAGGTGTAGAACTCCGCGTAGATGATGTCGCACTCCCTCAAGGCGTTGAGGGCCTTGACCGTCATTCCGTCGGTGCCGCTGAGGCCGAGGCCGACGAACACGAGCTCGGATGTCATGGCACCCCATCATGGCGGTCGTATAACTGATTTTTGAGAAGCGGATGCCGCGCCGACGGCGCATGGAAAAATCCAATAAAAGGAAAAAGGGGCCGTAGCCCCTGTTTGCGTTCACTCCTTGAGGAGCGTGACGAGGGCGTCCACCGCCCAGCATCCCTTGCCCTTGAGCCCCACGATGACGGGGTTGATCTCCAGCTCGTGGATCTCGGGGTTCTCGATGGCGATGAGGACGATCCTCTTGATCGTGTCCTTGAGCGCCTCTATGTCGGCCTCGGGAAGCCCCCTGGCGCCGGACATGAGCTTGTAGGCCTTGGTGGTCTTGATCATCTCGTCCAGCTGCTGCTCGGTCATGGGAACGTGGGCCTGGGATATCTCCCTGAGGATCTCCACGTAGATTCCTCCGAGACCGAAGGACACGACCGGCCCGAACTGGGAGTCGCGGATCATGGACAGGATGACCTCCTGTCCGGAGACCATCTGCTGTATGGACACTCCGTCTATCCTGGCGCCGGGGACCTTCTCGGTGCAGGACTTCATGATCTTCTCGTAGGCGGCCTTGGCCTCCTCGGTGTTCTTCACTCCGACCACGACTCCGCCGACGTCGGTCTTGTGCTTGATGTCGGGGGACAGGATCTTCATGACCACGGGATATCCGATCTGGTCGCACTGGGAGGCTGCCTCGGCGGCGCTCCTGACGGTCCCCTCGCCGGGGGTGGGGATGCCGTAGGCGGCGAAGATCTGCTTGCCCTCGGCCTCGGAGAGGGAGTTCCTTCCCTCCTCCCTGGCCTTCTTGATTATGATCTCGGTCTGCTTCCTTCCGGAGATGGCGGGGACCTGGAGCGGGTCGTGCTTCATGGAGGAGCGGACGGTGTACTTCCTGAGGATGGAGAGCGCCTTCACGGCCCTGTCGGGGGTGTCGAAGCAGGGGAACCCTCCGGCCCTCAGGATGTCGCTGGCGCGTCCGCACTTGTATCCGCCGGCGAAGCACGCCACGGCGGGGACGGGGATCTCGTCCTTCATCTCGACCAGGATCTTGGCCACGGACTCCAGATCGGCCGTGTCCAGCGGGGATCCCATGATGACGAGCCCTCCCACCTGCGGATCCTTGTACAGGACCCTGATGACCTCCCTGAAGTACTCGGGCTTGGCGTCTCCGCGGACGTCGATCGGGTTGGTGACCCCGGCGACGCTGGGGACCCTGTCCCTGATCTCCTTGATGGTCTCGTCAGAGAACTTGACGGCGTGGATGAAGGGGGCCTCGAAGGTGGCGTCGGCGGACATGACCCCCAGGCCTCCGGCGTTGGTGATGATCCCGATCCCGTCCTTGTCCATGGAGGAGTAGCTGCTGAAGACCTTCAGGGCGTCGAACATCTCGTCCAGGTCGAAGGCCCTGTGGATGTTCAGCTTGTTGAATATCACGTTGTTGACGGCGTCCGATCCGGCGAGGGAACCGGTGTGGGAGGACGCGGCGGCCGAGCCGGCCTGGGTCCTTCCGGACTTGAAGATGACGATGGGCTTCTTGACCGGCATGTTCTCGATCGCCTTGACGAACTTCTCTCCGTTGGAAATGCCCTCGCAGTACATCCCTATGACCTTGGTGTTGGGGTCCCTCGAGACCTCGTCTATGAGGTCGGCCTCGTCGATGTCGGCCTTGTTGCCGAAGGTGATGAAGTTGGCGAACCCGATGTCGTTGCGGTATGCCCAGTCGATGATCGAGGATCCGACCGCTCCGGACTGGGAGAAGATGGTGATGTTCCCGGGCTTGGGGAGAAGGTGCGCGAAGGTCGCGTTGACTCCGGCCCCGGGGTTCATGTTCCCGAAGCAGTTCGGGCCGAAGAACCTGATGCCGTACTTCTTGGCCTCGGCCTTGAGGGTCTTCTCCAGCTCCGCGCCCTCGGGGCTGTCCTCCTTGAAGCCGGCGGTCAGGATGGTGGCGTACTTGATCCCGGCCTTGCCGAGGTTGGCCATCTCTCCGGGGACCAGCGCGGCCTTGACCGCGATGACCGCCAGATCGACGGGCTCCCCGATCTCGGTGACGCTGGCGTAAGCCTTGTAACCCTGTATGACCCCGCCCTTGGGATTCACGGGATACAGCTTGCCCTTGAATCCGGCGTTGATCATGTTCTTCACAAGCATTCCGCCTAGCTTCGTCTCGTCATTGGAAGCGCCTATGATCGCAACCGACGAGGGAGTCAGCAATGAGTTCATGGGCAACCGTAGAAAGAATCCAATGATAAACCTTTGTGGACTTAGGACTGTATTTTATCGTTTTTCGTAGCCATATCCACTAATAACGTAAAATATCGAAATATTATTCATTGAATCAGTAAAAGTTCGACAATAGCCTTACTTTGAATCGTACATCGTTTCCATACGCATGCATTCATCGTCGAACGTCGGACTGGCGAACGTGTTATATGCAAAAGCCTCCTCCTCCCTCCCGCCGGGCCGGCGTAGGGGCGGGAACCATGAACGCCATGTGCACGGAACGGCGTACAGCGGCCCTGATCCCATTATTTGGGGCTCCTGCGGGAGTTGGCGGCGCGTCGCCGCAGCGATGACCGGAGGCCAACGCAGGGTCCGACACATACCCCCGGCGTAAGTCAGTGCCCGGAGGCCGGCGTCACCGTCGGACCGTGATGCGGCGTGTTAGCGCCCGGGGGACACCTCGAAGGCTTATCCCGCGCTCCGCGAGCTCCTCCACTACCGCATCCCTGTCCGGATACCTTCCCATGATCTCCTCGTAATCGGTGTCGCGACTCCTCCTGCAGGGAGCGAAGCCCAGGGATACGTGCAGCGCCAAAGAGTACAGGGCGTAGTCGAGCGCCCTATCCGAGATTCCCTCCGAGTCCAGCTCCGGCGACACCCCCACCACCCTCATGAGGACGCTTGCGCGGCCGGCCCCCCTCTCCGGATAGCTGTAGTCCCAGCCGATGTACAGCATTGGGTCCTCCTTGAGCATCCCGGCGTCCACGAGCCTGCGGTACGACGTCCCGAGGTCCTTGAACCTGCCTTCGGAGCCCGCCACCATCCCCTCCTTCTTGGAGAGGTAGACGGGCTGCTTGCTCCTGACGAACTCCTCCGCCGTCAGCCACCTGCACACCGCCTCGCTGTACTCGGTCTCCGCGGAGCAGCAGATCTTCGCCAGAAGCGTCTCGGCCATCGACTCCATGACCTCCCTGGGCGCGTCGCGCATGAAGTCGCTCACGAAGAAGCGGGCCCAGGTCCCGTGCCTCATCCATTTCATCTTGAGCTCGTCGAAGTCGGCGTACTCCGCCTCGACGTTGTCGTAGCCGTACTTCTCGCCCGCTTTCGCGAATATCTCGGATATGTCGTAATCCTGCGTCTCCATGAGGTCATCCTGCGTCTAACCGCGACGGCTACGACTTCCAGGGACGTGATAAAGCGGATGCCGTGCACGCACGCCACATCAACGGTTATGAACGCGGCGGAGGATTACGTGGCATGCAAGAGAATCCCGAGGAGAGGGCGATAGCGGACAAGATTCTGGAGGCGATAAGGCGCGAGTACGGGTTCGTGCCGGTCGTCAACCAGGTAATGAGCGGGAGGCCGGACCTTTTCATCCCGCAGTGCAACCTCAGCAAGGCCGTGTTCGAGGGCAGGGGAGACCTGGACCCCAAGACCAGGAGCCTCTGCGCCATATCCGCGGCCGCGGCGATAGGAGGGGAGTACTGCATCAACGTGCACATGCAGCATGCGATAGACGCAGGAGCCACCAAGGACGAGGTCCTGGAATCCATCTCGATAGGATGCATGATAGCCATGAACCGCGCCCAGTCGTACGCCCTCAGGAGGTACGCGGAGGTGTTCGGAGTGGAGCTGGACTCCAGCTATCTCAACGGCAGGAAGGACGTGAAGAAGGACCGAAGCACGGACGATTAACATTAAATAATAAATAGAAGAATCGACGGGCGATAACCATGGTGCAGATTTCCGCAGAAGCAGAGAAGTTCATAAACGACCTGCTCGAGAAGAACAACAAGGTCGGCTACGGTATCAAGATCTACCTTTCCGGGTTCGCATGCTCCGGCCCCCAGTTCGGAATGTCCTTCCAGGAGAAGGCGAACGAGGGGGAGGTCGTCGACAAGACCGCGAACGGGTTCGACATGTTCTACGACGAGGAAACCAAGGAGGCCCTCGCGAAATGCGCCATAGAGTTCATCGACGACCCCAACTTCGGAACCGGCCTCACCATACGCGACCCCAGCTTCGACGGCTGCGCCTCGTGCGGCGGCGGTTGCCACTGAATACGGAGGGGATTCCCCTCCCTTTTCCTTTTCAAACCCTTAGAATACCATGAGATTCTCGTGCACGGTCCTGTCCGTATCCGACGTCTCAACATCCAAAAGGTTCTACGAGGAGCTATTCGGACTCCAGGTTTTCCAGGACTACGGCAAGAACGTGCTGTTCACGTGCGGCCTGTCGCTGCAGGAGGACTTCGGCTGGCTGACCGGCATCCCTGACCATGACATCATGAAAAGGCCCAACGACATGGAGGTGTGCTTCGAGACCGAGGACCTGGACGGGTTCATGGAGAAGCTGAAGATGCATCCCGGGATCGAGACGGTCGGCGGAGTCATCGAGCACGGATGGGGCCAGCGCGTCATCCGCCTCTACGACCCGGACGGCCACCTGATAGAGGTGGGCGAGGACATGCGCATGGTCGTGAACAGGTTCCTGGATTCGGGAATGACCTTGGAACAGACGTCCGAGCGCATGGACGTCTCCGTGTCCGACTTGAAAAAACTGCTTGGAATGCGATGGTATGCGGAGGGGGAGGGGGCCCCCTCCCGGAGGATCGAATGGTTCGAGCGGCCTGCTTCGTATCATCCCCTTCTTCTCATATCCGGATCCGTTCGACGTTCAAATCTTCGCGAACGCCTGCTCCAGATCGGCGATGATGTCCTTGACGTTCTCCGTGCCTATGGAAAGCCTGATGGTGGACGGCCTTATCCCCTGCTCCCTCAGCTCGGACTCGCTCAGCTGGGAATGGGTCGTGGATGCGGGGTGTATCACCAGGGACTTCACGTCCGCGACGTTGGCCAGCAGGGAGAAGAGCTCCAGACTGTCGATGAACTTCTTGGCGTCCTCCTCGGTGCCGTTTATGTCGAAGGTGAATATCGACCCGGCTCCGTCGGGGAAGTACCTCTTGTAGATCGGGTTGGTGGGCTGGTCGGGAAGCGAGGGGTGGCTTATGCTCTTGACCTTCGGGTTGCCCTTCAGGTATTCCAGCACCTTGAGCGTGTTCTCCACATGCCTGTCCACGCGGAGGGAGGGCGTCTCCAGGCCCTGGAGCAGCACGAACGCCGTGACGGGGGATATCGCCGCGCCGGTGTCGCGGAGAAGCACCGCCCTTATCCTGGTGACGAACGCCGCCGGCCCCAGCGCCTTGTAGAAGCTGACGCCGTGATAGCTGACGTCCGGCTCGGACAATCCGGGGAACTTCCCGTTGCCGTAGTCGAACTTGCCGCCCTCGACGATCACTCCTCCGAGGACGGTCCCGTGGCCGCCTATGAACTTGGTCGCGGACTCCACGACGATGTCCGCCCCGTGCTCCAGGGGCCTTATCAGGTACGGAGTGGCGAAGGTGTTGTCGACGACTAATGGAATCTTGTTCCTGTGGGCGATCTCGGACAGCTTCTCGAAATCCGCCACGTTGGAGTTCGGATTTCCGAGGGTCTCGACGAATAACGCCTTGGTCTTGTCGTCGATCGCCTTATCTATGGCCGCATAGTCGTCGGAATCGACGAACTTCGTGCTGATCCCGTATCTGGACAGGGTGTGCTCGAAGAGGTTGTAGGTTCCTCCGTAAATCGTCTTGGAGGAGACGATGTTGTCGCCGGCCTCGGCGAGGTTGAGGATCGTGTACGTGATCGCTGCCGCCCCCGAGGCGAGGGCGAGCGCCGCCGTCCCTCCCTCGAGAGCGGCGATACGTTTCTCGAAAACGTCCTGCGTCGTGTTCGTCAGACGCCCGTATATGTTTCCGGCGTCCCTCAACCCGAACCGGTCGGCGGCGTGCTGCGAGTTGTGGAACACGTACGACGTGGTGAGATAGATGGGCACAGCCCTGGAATCGGTGACGGGATCAGGCTGCTCCTGACCTACATGGAGCTGGAGGGTCTCGAATCTCTGCTTCTTGCTGTTGTTAGGACCTGCGGGAATGTTCTCTGACATCTTCTTCACTTCCTGTTGGCTCCGTCCGGACCAGTTATTCATTTCCGAATATTGAATCGGTGTTCCGACGTCGCTTACGAATATTTGTGATGCGTTCGTAGTATTTAATCTATTTCCTATATGAAAATAGTAAAATACTATTTCGTGATACAGAAGGTCATGAAAGACGCAACGACCGGGAGGCAATACTCCCTGGAGACGGCCGCGGTCCACGGCGGAAACCAGATAGACGAGGCTACAGGCGCGGTGAACGTTCCGATCTACCAGACGTCCACCTACAAACAGGACGGCCTTGGAAGGAACAGAGGATTCGAATACTCCCGCACCGGCAATCCTACGAGAAAGGTGCTGGAAGACCTCGTGGCAGACCTGGAAGGCGGAAGACACGGGTTCGCCTTCGCCTCGGGGATGGCCGCGATAAACACCGTGCTGTCTCTTTTCAGAAGCGGAGACCGCATCCTCATATCCCGCAACGTCTACGGCGGAACGTATCGCATCCTCGACAAGGTGTTCTCCAACTTCGGCTTCAATTATACTATATTGGAATCAGAGAATGCGGCGGACCTGGAGCGGGCCTTCTCTCCGGACGTGAAAGCATTGATCATAGAAAGCCCGGCGAACCCGCTGATGACCGTCACGGACATACGGAGGTTCTCGGATGTGGCGCATGAGCACGGGGCCGTCGTGATAGTGGACAACACGTTCATGACCCCGTATCTCCAGCGCCCTCTGGAGCTCGGAGCGGACATCGTGGTCCATAGCGGAACCAAATACCTGGGCGGTCACAGCGACCTGGTGGCCGGGCTCGCGGTGGTGAACGACGACGCTATCGCGGAAAGGCTGGCCTTCCTCCAGAACGCGACCGGCGGGATACTTCAGCCCTTCGACTCGTTCCTCCTGATACGCGGGATCAAGACTCTTCCGGTAAGAATGGACAGGCATGTCTCCAACGCAGAGAGAATCGCCGGATATCTCTTGTCCAGTCCGGACGTGTCAAAGGTCTACTATCCGGGATTGGATTCGGATCCAGGACATGAGATCTGCTTCAAGCAAGCCAGAAACGGCGGCGCGATGCTTTCCTTCGAACTGTCCGAAGGGCACGACCTGAACAGGTTCTTCGAATCCTTGAACCTGATTTCCCTGGCTGAGAGCCTCGGCGGGGCTGAATCCCTCATCTGCCACCCGTCGTCGATGACGCATGCGTCTATCCCTCCGGAGATAAGAAAGACTATAGGGATATCAGAAGGCCTCATTCGTCTGTCTCCGGGGATAGAGGCTGTCGAAGACATCATCGATGACCTGGAACACGCTCTCAAGGAGTCGAGGAGATGACCCTCTACGGATCCTACCACGACCTGATCGGGGAGACCCCTCTGGTAGAATTGAAGAACATGGGATATCCGGATGGCGTCAGGGTCTTCGCCAAGCTGGAGCTTCTCAACCCGGCTGGAAGCGTGAAAGACCGCATCGGGATGTACATGATCGAAGATGCGGAAAAAAGAGGGGTGCTGAAAAAGGGTAGCACTATAGTGGAAGCCACCGCCGGGAACACCGGCATAGGGATAGCCTTCGCCGCATTGAAGAAAGGATACAGGGTCATATTCACGGTCCCGCTGAAATTCTCCGAGGAGAAACAGAAGATCATGAGGGCATACGGCGCGGAGATAGTGAACACCCCGCGCAAGGACGGGATGCTGGGCGCGGTAGCGGAGGCGGAGCGCATCATCGACAGGACCCCTGGCGCCATATCCCTCAAGCAGTTCGAGAACATGAGCAACCCACGTTGCCACTATGAGACCACCGGGTACGAGATATACCGCGACCTGGACGGAAAGATAGACTATGCAGTCATGGGCGCGGGAAGCGGGGGGACCTTCTCCGGCGTGGTCGGATACATTAAAGAAAGGAATCCGAAGGCGGAAGGAGTACTGGCAGACCCCGTAGGCTCCATCATAGGGGGCGGCGAGCATTCCGACTACAACATCGAAGGAATCGGGAACGACTTCATAGCGAAGACCATGGACGTGTCCCTCATCGACAGGGTCTACAAAGTAACCGACGAGGAGGCCTTCGACACCTGCCGCAAACTCGCCAGAAGGGAGGGAATAATGGCCGGACAGTCCTCGGGAGCCGCCCTGGCGGCGGTAGGCAGACTGGCGGAGGACGTCGGCGAGGGAAACATAGTCACCGTGCTTCCGGACAGAGGGGATAGATATCTCAGCAAGGGCCTGTTCAACCGATGAAAATGTCAAATCTAATAAACCATCAAGCAGTTAAGGAGGAAACGTGAACGTGTCCACTAAAACCAGATATGCGTTACGCATGCTGGTAGACATTGCCGCCTACCAGAGCACGGGCAAAGTCAAGATAAAGGACATCTCCGAACGTCAGGACATTTCACAGAAATATCTCGAACAGATCGTCACCATCCTCTCCAAATGCGACCTCGTAAGGGGAGAGAGGGGGCCTCAGGGAGGATACGTCCTCACCCGCCCCGCCTCCCAGATAACCGTGGCCGAAGTCGTCACCCAGATCGAGGGAGGAGTCTCCCCCGCCCCTTGCATAAAGAACGGGTTCGTGGACTGCGACAGGAAGGACAGATGCACCACTCTGGACATGTGGATGAAGATCGAGAGGGCGGTTCACCAGATCATGAGCGAGACCACCATCCAGGATCTTCTGGACGACGCCAACAGGAAAGGCATCATCACCATATCCGACGGGATGCCTGAATACGTCATCTGATTCAGACGTCCTTGAACGGCACTATGTCGCAGCATCCGCACTCTAGGCACATCGTGCCGCTGGTGCGCGAGTCTAGACCATACCTGGACATTATTTCCTTCTGACGGCGCGCCACGTAGACCATGCGTGAGGGCTGGACCGGCACCAGCCCCGGCAACGCGCGCTCCAATGAGGCGCGGTTGTAACCGTTTATGCGAAGGGCCCTGAGACCAGGTATCACGCCGATGTAGCACAGACGCTCGGTGACCTCCATCAGCTGGTCGTCGGTCTCTCCGAATCCGTAGATGACGTTGGAGACCACGTTGCCCTTCCCGAAGATCCTGACGGAGGCCTCCAGCATCCTCCATATGTTTCCGCGGTCCAGGTCGGGGCATACGATCCCGAACAGCTCGTCCGTGGCGCACTGGAGGTTGAGCTTGATCTCGTCCGCGCCTGCGTCCTTGAGCGCCTGGATCTGGCCCTCACTCTCGACGTAAGGCTCGACTCCGATGCGAAGATCCGGATGCGCGCCGCGAACCTTGCCGATGACGTCTGCAAGACGTACTATAGTCTTATCAGTGCCGCCGACGACGCCGCTGGTGAAGGAAACCGCGTTGAAACTATAGTCTGCCAGAGATTCTTCCAACATGCGGATTATCTTATCGGAATCCAGATTCTTCACGTCCTTCGGATCCAAGTAAGGGGATGAGCAGAACAAGCACCTGTTGTCGCATCTCGGATCTAGGTTGAAGAACGCCTGTCCGGGACAGTGCCTGACCACCGGCTGCAGCTCTATCCTGTCCAGGAAGGGTTCTCCGCGCCTAGTCAGCGATAGGGAACCATCACTGTTGACGGCCAGCTCGAACTCCCCCGAATCGTACGATATGGACTTCTTGACCCTAAGCCCGCCGAACCCTACGGCGATGGACGAGAATCCGGCTCCAGGGCCTGCCGTCGAGCGAGAGACCCTGAACGGGACCTCGTAGCCTTCCGGAAGCCTGATTCCTCCGCCCAAGGCTAGAATGGCCTTCTTCTCGACGAGAACGTCCGCACGAGCTTCGCATGAATCCATGAAGACTCAATCCGAAGGCCAATATTTATCCATATTCCTATATGAAAATAAAATAAATAGGGGGAGACCCCCTGTTTCAATTCTCGAAAGTCTTCGCGACGTCCTTCAACAGTTCTATGATGGGGAGCCCCTGGGGGCAGTTCATCTCGCAGTTGCCGCACTCGAGACAGTCCGAGGCTAGTCCGTGGCCCTTGGAGCGGTTGCCGTAATACATCCGAGGCACGGACCATCCCTTGGGCGGGTTGGCCTTCTCCGAGTTATAGAGGGCGAAGTAATCGGCGATGAGGATGTCCTGGGGGCAGTCCTTCATGCAATACCTGCATCCGGTGCAGGAGATGGCGACCTTGCTGTTGATGATCTCCGCCGCCTTGTCGACTATGGACAGCTCCTCCTCGTCCAGGGGCTTGAAATCCACGCAGAAGGAAAGATTGTCCCTCATCTGCTCCACGGACGACATCCCCGACAGGACCGTCTCAATCCCGTCCAGCCCCATCACGTACCTGAGCGCCCAGGACGCCGGGCTCATCCCCGGATTCCTGGCCTCGAACAAAGCCTTCGCCTCGTCGGGCACGTTGGCCAGTATGCCTCCCTTCACGGGCTCCATCACGATGACCGGCACGCCGTGGGCCTTGGCCACCTCCAGATTCCTCCTGGAGGCGATAGGGCCGTCCATGTCCAGGTAGTTGATCTGAAGCTGGACGAACTCCATCTCGGGATGCTCGGAGAGGACCTTCTCGAGAAGCTCCGGGGAATCGTGGAACGAGAATCCGATCCTCTTGATCTTGCCCTCAGCCTTCTTCCTCTTCAGGAGGTCGAACGCCTTGCATTTCTCCATGTTGGAGTAGAACTCCCCGCAGATGTTGTGGATCAGATAGTTGTCGAAATAGTCCACGCCCACCTTCGCGAGCTGCTCCTCGAACACCGACTCCGCCTTCTCCGGGGAATCGATCATCATTATGGGAAGCTTGGTGGCGATCCTGTACCTGTCGCGGGGATAGCGGTCCACCAGCGCCTCCTTGATGGCCTTCTCGCTGATGTTGTTATGATACATGTAGGCGGTGTCGAAATAGTCCAGGCCTGCGTCCAGGAACATGTCCACCATCTCCTTCAGCTGGGGGATGTCCACGCTCGACTGGTCGGCAGGGTCTTTCAGGGGCAGACGCATGAGTCCGAATCCAAGCTCCGACATGATTTCTTGGAAAACGTCTGCGGTAATAACGGTGACGATTGAGCCGTCGAAGAACATCGCCGGGAGAGGCGTCGCAAAACGGAGGCCTCTTCCGGCGGCGAAAAGGAATGACCTCGCTCCCACTCGATGGAGACGGGCTTCTTCAGACCCAGCCCGGCGGCGGCCTCGACGCATTTCACCACGCCGCAAGGCACGGGGCAGGCAGTATGGCGTATGTTCTCGGAAGCCCATCTGTAGATCACGGACTCGTTGAAAGGAGTCCCGACCTCCTCGTAGCAGGCGATGTTCTCTATCACCGGGACCTTGGACACCATCGGGCAGTCGCTCTCCATCCTCACGCTCACGGTCATCATGTCCTCCGAGGGGGTGGCGGTTATCCTGGTGGTCTTTCCGCATACCCCTGCCTTGACTATCGCGGTCTCGCTCATGTTATCCTGTCGGAATCCGTCAGACGGTATTTAAACGGGACCATAGGCCGCCATTCATCCGCCTGATTCTTCATTCGAACTGGCCCTTATAGACAATTACGCGAGGGAGGCGTTCAAGCCTGGGGCGGTGCCGGTCTCCTACGGAATGCGCGGGGGAAGGAAGACCCGCTGCGCCGTGAGCTTCTGCAAGAGGCTGATGGAGTGTTATTTCCGAGGAACGCCGAGGCACGTGGTGCTGATTACGAGCGTAATCTTCGTGCGCGAGACGGAGGAGGAAGATGGAGAACGCCATGATGTGCTTGGAATCCGGTATGGCAGCGGCCAAGGCGGCATAGATGCTGGGGAAGCACCCGAACACCATCAGCAACTGGAGGAGGAAAGAGGGGTTAGCCGTCCAGAAACCCGAATACTAAAAATATCTTCAATAGATGGCTTATGACGTGAAGAACGAGGAGTACAAGGTCAGCTTCAAAGGGAGAAACGTGGGCTTTTACTACGTGGACGCGGACGGGAGCAGCAAGTACGACGCATTCAGACTCTCGTTCATCAGCCCTGAGTACGAGGGCCTCCCCCCGGAACTCAAGGAATCCGTCGAATCCGAGAAGCCCTTGCCGTTCTTCGAAGGCCTGATGTCAAAGGCGAACCGCGTCAAGGGAACGAGGAAGACCATCTACGAGAAAGGAGAAGTCAGGATCGCCCGCGTCCCCGAGGACGTGGACAAGTTCTACGTTTACAGGACCAGCGCGGAGAAGGGGGACCCCGACTATTCAGATGAAGACCATTCCGCACCCCACTGCGAGGGCTATGGGCCGATAGAGGGCATGAGGGAATGGGCCACATGGTACTGCTTCAACAAAAGGGACGACGGCACGTACGAGGCGGAGCTCGACGAATCCTGGTGGTGGGGAGGCGGCCACAACGACGGCGGGACGATCCGCGTGGACATCCCGGAGGAGTGGCAGGACCTGCCGTACGACGAGTTCCTGGAGAACGTCGTCACGCTCGCCTCCGCGAAACACTACGGCTTTACGGCAGAGCACCTGAGAAAAAAGGAAGGCCTCATGGGATTCTTCGGATTCAAACGATACCATAGTTAGTTACCTAACTTATCTCAACAACTACTGCACGCTTATCCATGCAGGGCCGATTGAACTGAAGATTGTCAGGCACGTCCCACTGGAGTCCCTCCAGACGGAGGAACGCCGCCTGTCCGAGAGCATCAGGAGCATGAAGAAGCCGGGGAGGCTCCTCCATCTGAAGTCTCCTGCCTTCCTCTATGCCTTCCTCACGGCTTTTCATTGCGACGCGTGCCCGCACGTGCTTCCGTCAATCCAGGCCGTCGGAATCGTGGGACTGCATCGAGTACATCCTGACGATCTCGTCCACCGTGGTCGCCTGCTCCGGGGCCTTGTCGTCCCTGACGCGGCCGGTGAAGCGCGGAAACCTGATTCCAAGCCCGGAACCCTCCTTCAGGACGTCCCTGGCCGCGGTGTGGATCGGGCTGAGGGTGATCTCGGCGGCCACCACCTCGAGCACCACGGAAGGCTCGAACCAGACGTCCGGTACCATCTCCGCGTCGACGGAGCGGGGCATGGATTCCGACAGCCCGTCGTCGAGCAGGTCCGGCATCCCGTCCAGGAAGGCGTCGTCGAAGCCCGTGCCGAGCTTGCATACGGTCTCGAACATGCCCTTCTCGGAGTCGTAGGCGGCCATGAGCAGCGCCCCGTACCTTCCCGCGCGCTTCCCCATGCCGTAGAACGCTCCGACGACGGCCAGGTCGAAGGAGTCCGTCAGAGCCTGCTGGTAGTCCTTCTTGTACTTGATCCAGAGGAATCCCCTCGATCCCGCCCTGTAAATCGATTCCGGAGCCAGGGACTTGGCCATTATGCCCTCGCATCTGGCCGCTATGGCCGAATTGAAGAACTCCTCGCCCTCCTCCGGGCTCTCGACAACCCTCATGGTGGTCGTCTGCACCATCCCTCCTAGGACGAATCTCTCCTCCAGGGCCTTCCTGCGCTCCGGGTACGGCATGGAGGTCATGTCCTCGCCGTCGGAGTACAGGATGTCGAACATGAATATCCTGACCGGGACGTCCTTCACGGCGTCGTCCATGCCGTGCTTCTTCCTCCTGTGGGTGACGTTCTGGAACGGGAGCATGAATCCGGTCTCGGGATTGACCGCGACGCACTCCCCCTCGATGATCGCCTCGCCGGACCTGCAATGGGTGCGGAGGGCCTGGGCGATGTCCGGGAAGTTGGACGTCAGGTCCTCCAGCCTCCTGGAGAACAGCCTGACCCCGTCCTTGCCTATGTGCGCCTGCACCCTTATCCCGTCGTACTTGTACTCCATGGCGCAGCGGCCGCCGAGCCTCTCCACCACTTCCTGGATCGACGGGAGACGTTCCGCCAGCATCACCTTCACCGGGCTTCCCACCTGGACTCCGATGGCCCTCACGGCATCCATGCCGCCCGTCGCTATGGTCTCGGCCACCAGGCCTATGTCGCAGGTCACGTTGAACGCCCTCTCGATGGCAGGGCGGTCCTCCTTCGTCGCGAACGCCTCTGCGAGGGCGTCTAGGATGGTCATGTCCCCGGCGCCTACCCTCATCCTGCCCGTGACGATCCTGCACAGATACCTGGCCTCCACCGGGCCGGCGTCATGGAGCAGGTTCGAGAGATGCTTCATCTTCTTGTCCTGGGAGTCCTTGCCGTCGGAGCCCTCGATCGCCAGGAGGCCCTTCACGACCCTGTCAAGAGTGAGATCTTCGGAGAACAGCGTCATCTGCTTCTTGTTCGCGATGAGCCTCTCCGCGACCGTCCCGGGATCCCCGGTCTCGACCCAGAGCTCCTCCGTCCTCTGCTCCTGGACCCCCGCCGTGAAGGAAATCGCCTTCAGCACGAGCTTGTCGGCCATGCCGAGCACCTGAGGGTAGAAATCGGGATGGAGCTTCCCCTGGCACAGGTAGACGACGTTCCTGAGGTCCTTGCGGTCCACCCTGCGGAGGAATGCCGCCAGGATCGAGGTCATTTCG
>JAEEGF011342239.1_pt1 | contig 16980 bp, 13 predicted proteins | sample 9134171 | NCBI WGS metagenome assembly JAEEGF01 (sample SAMN16246542, study PRJNA631951) | gut metagenome | biome: gut microbiome; feature: rumen; material: AP-attached | host: Bos | place: Iran: Karaj | collected 2018-10 | reverse complement strand
CCAAGCTTTTCATGCTCTTCGTATATATGGACCTCATGCCCCATGAGCGCAAGGAAATAAGCCGCAGTAAGTCCCGATGGTCCTCCGCCCACGATTCCTATCTTTTTACCTGTGGAAGAACCCTTTGGGGGCGTTGGAACACTGTCAGCTGCCACGCAGTCTACCGCATATTTCTTAAGTCCTCTGATATTGATGGGATCATCTATAAGGGACCTTCTGCACTTTCTCTCGCAGGGATGCTCACAGATCATCGCGCAGGCTGTAGGAAAGGGATTTTTGTTGCGTATCACCTTGACTGCTCCCGCATAATCCTCTTCCTTAATAAGGGCAATGTATCCGGGCACATCGACATGAGCAGGGCAGAGCGTCACACAGGGGATTGTCTGCCCGGTATTTTCAATGCAGCGCCTTCTCTCTATATGGCTCCTGTATTCGTCCTCGAACTCTGAAAGGGACTCCAGGATCATATTGGCACCAACGACGCCCACAGCACAGTCTGCAGTCTCTGCTATCATCCTGCACTTATCTTCTATCTCATCCAATGTATCAAATGTGGCATCTCCATTTATCACCTGATTCAGCAGGTCATACACCTCAACCAGACCATCCCTGCAGGGCACACATTTGCCGCAGGACTGGTTCATGGATATCTGAAGAATGGACCTGTACAGTGTAAGAGGACACATTCCCGGAGGGTAAGAGGTCATCCTTCCCCGGACCTTCCTAAGGACTGTGTCGATCCTGTCATTCATACTTCCTTTTTTACTGAGTCTTCGCATAGTAGTCACCTCGTCGCCGGCTTTTATCCATAGGAGCCGCCTCCATTTCGCCTTTACGAAACAATATTGCGTTTATTAATATGATAACAAAAAAGAGGTACCTTGTCTGTCGTAAGATAATGGACGCTCCTGCAATTTTTTATTCTTTGTTTATAAATAGTACTATTTCGATAATGTATAATTTTTTTATCAGCTTTTTGCAAAAATGTGTTTTTAATAAAGAAGGAGGAAATTCTATGAACTGTGAAATCAAAGGGGGCAACTTCCCGGTAGCTATCTGCACCATGAATCCCGGTGAAGCTATCATGTGTGAAACCGGTGCTATGTCCTGGATGAATGGCGGCGTCAGGATGGAAACCAATACAGGAGGCGGACTAGGGAAGATGCTTGGGCGCGCCTTTTCCGGAGAATCTCTTTTCATGAACCGTTATGTGGCTGACGGGCCAGGATTATTGGCACTGTCCTCAAGCTCTCCCGGAGAGATCCGCGAGATCGATATTACCTCAAATCCAATCGTTGTGCAGAAGGGGTCCTTCCTGGCCATGGATGAGAGCGTCAATCTTGATATTTTCTTCCAGAAAAAAGTCGGCGCAGGCTTTTTCGGCGGAGAAGGCTTTATCATGAACAAACTTTCAGGAAGCGGAAAGGCGCTCATCGAGATCGACGGCGGTTCCGTAGAATATAATCTTGCAGCAGGCGAGACCATGACCATTGATACAGGATATCTTGTTATGATGGATGCCACCTGTTCCATAGACATTGTCATGTTAAAGGGCGTAAGCAACATTCTCTTTGGCGGTGAGGGACTCTTTAACACAGTAGTTACAGGTCCCGGACGAATTGTACTTCAGACTCAGCCTCTGACTCAGTTCGCAGCCAAGATTGCACAGCTTATGCAGATCACAAAAAAACAGTAACATCCTTAAGTGACAAAATAAGACCGCAGATGCATGCCCAAACGCCTGCACCTGCGGTCTTATTATTTTATTATGAAACGTTCAAAAGTCCAGCACCGGCTCTGTGACTGTGTATTTCTCACAATCACTATCTCAATCATTTTATTCTTTGACTCTTCCGGATTCCCTCATCTCTTTTTCAAAGGCCTCAGGGTTCTTGAGATAATAGTCCTGGTGATACTCCTCTGCCTCATAGAAATTCTTGTAGGGCAAAAGCTCCACATAGACCTTTTTGCCGGAGCCGGCCTCTACCTCTGCGATCTTGGCTGCAGCCTTCTCCATTTCCTCCTCTGAGCTGTAAAAGATTGCCAGCGTATAGGAAAAGCCCTTGTCGATAAACTGCCCCTCAGGATCAAAGGGATCCACGTTGGCAAAATAGATTTCCAGAAGCCTGTCATAGGAAACCTTCTCCGGATCGTATACAAGTCTTATGGTCTCCCTGTGTCCGGTCTTCTGGTGCTTGACCTCCTCATAGGTGGGATCAGCTTCATCCCCGCCTGCGTAGCCGCAGATTACCCTGTCGACTCCGTACATCTTGTAGATCGGTGTCACACACCAAAAACATCCCCCTGCAAAATATGCATCCTTCATACCACTTGCTCCTTCATGCGTCTGATTACCTTATACTTTTTCAAGCTTATAATCCGTCAGGAATCAGACAAAAGCATTCCTCTTCTTGGCACGTTTGCACTCCATTTCGTCTGGCAACGGTACTAAGCACCTAAAATACAGGTGCTAAGTACCGGCCGCCTCAAAGGGCCTGCGAGAGAGGAACTGCTTTTATCTGATTCCTGACTCATCTATTCACTTATTGAAATCAGATGAAATGTGTCCAGACGTGCTCTTCTGTCTTGGGCATTCCGTATTTCTCTTTGCCAAGAGCGATGCTCTTGATAAGGAAGGACATGTTCCTGGCAAGAACTCTCATGGTCTGCAGGCCTTCAAGGTCCTCAGAAGCCTGGCCCTTTTCTCTTCCGTGAACACTGTTCCAGTACTGGCTTGAGGCCACAGGCATATTGCTGATGGTGAAATACTTATTCAGCTCGTCGAAGGTTGCAGAGCATCCACCCCTTCTTGCAACAACGACGCTGGCGCCTACCTTCATGGTCTTGTCAAAGCCGGTGCTGTAAAAGAGCCTGTCAAGGCACGCGATAAGTGTGGCATTGGCTGATGCATAGTACACGGGTGAAGCCACAACCAGTCCGTCGGCAGCCTCAAACTTGGGAGCCAGCTCATTGACCACATCATCAAAGACGCACTTCCCATTCTCTGAGCAGCTGCCGCAGGCAATACAGCCCCTTACATCCTTATTGCCGATCTGCACAACTTCTGTCTCAATGCCCTCCTCGGCAAATGTCTTTACCATCTCATCCACTGCCAGAGATGTGTTACCGCCCACTCTGGGACTTCCGTTAATAATCAGTACCTTCATATAAACCTGCCTCCGTCATTTTAAAAAAAGTATAACATATAGAGTCAATGGGGGACGGTTCTTTTGCGGGGTATTGTTCTACTTCTTTGTAACCTTCACCGTCACAGTCTTCGTAACTCCACCGGCGTATGTGAGCGTTGCCTTAATAGTTCCGCTCTTGCCGGTAAGCTTCTTAATAAGGATGCGGCTTCTGTCCGCCGGATCGGTCTCGGCTACCACATTCTTGTTGGTGAGAGTCACATCTGTGGGTGTGATATTTTGTGTATGCTTTGCACTGTCCTTGAAGCTGCTCCTGATGTTGGCGGTAGCTATGACAGTTGTACCGTCAGCCTTATCAGCGGTGGCCTTGGGTATCACAACCTTGCTTGACTTGACTGAAGGTGCTGTCTTCTTGGCGGTAACGTTCTTAAGTGTAAGCGGCACCTGAGCTTCAGCTCCCGCAGAATCCAGGACTGTCAGGGAAAGAGTCATGTCTCCTATCTTAAGGTCAGAAGCCTTCATCTCCTCTTCCGCCACATAGCTTACCTCTATGTAGCTGCCCTTAACCTCGGCTGTAAAGTCAGAAGCACTCCTTGCTTTTCCATTCTTAAGTGTTATGTCTGTAACCTCGGCAGCCTTAATTTCTCCGCATCCCTCCTTAAGTGTGGGAATGATGATCATGGGCTTTCTCGTAACTACATCCATCTTAAGGGCAATCTTGCCGGAGGCTGTTATCGCCTTTTCGGTCACATTTACTTTGATGGTGAACTTGGCCTTACTCTCCTTGACAGGCTTTAGGTTTATGGTATAGCTGCCCTTTCCAATGCTGCTCTTTCCAAGTGATATAGTCACGGTGCCTTTACCGATCTTTGCAAGGCTTTCCTCGCCCTTCTTTCCCTTTACAATCTGAACGGTCTGTGCACTTGCCTTTTCACCGTTTAAGGTAAGGGGGAAGGTGAAGCTCTGCTCGGGATGGTTCCTGTTAAGGGTCACCTGTTTAAGACCACCCATATCCACCGCAAGCACGTCTTCAGCGCTTTCCTTAACTTCAGCTATCGTATACTGAAGCTCTATCGGGTCCTTCTCGTTCCAGCCTTCCCTGCTTATCTTTATCTTATCCGATGCTTTTGAATCTGCGACTATAGCAACGTCCCCGTCTTCCAGAGCCTCAAGGCTCTTGCCGGCGTAGGTTACCTCCGCTCCCGACAGGTCGTATGGTATGAAGTTGCCGTCTTCATTTTTATAAAGAACTTTAGTCTTAAGGGTAGTCTCTTTTCCCTTAGTCACAGTTCCCTTTGTAACGGACAGCTTTAATACAGGCTTATTGTAGGTAAAAGGAAGTGTATAGGACACGGCGCCTTCCTCACCCAGGTCAAAATCAAAGATATTGGCGGTGGCTGCCTTCTTCCTGTCAGCGCCTTCCTTCAGGGAAACAGTTATCGTATCACTGACGAGCACTGCGGTAAAAAACTTGGAAGAGCTGCTGTTTTTGTTTTGAACCTCTTTCTTTGAGGTAATTCCTCTGACGGAATAAACATGCGTACTTCCATCTTCAAAGAGATTCCAGGTTTCCATACTTTCTATGGCATATTTACTGGTTATTACTCCAGTAAAGTTTTCCGTACCCCTTACAGTCACCGTATAGATGCCTACGTCTTTTGAGTTCTCATCTGACCACGAGATCGTATAGTCAATTCTTTTAAGTCGGATATTTCCTGCATGAACCGACGTTACACCCGGTCTCTGAACGCTTCCGTTATAGGTGAACGTTCTTTCCGACAGGGTCATGCCTGTGATCGGTGCCTGTGCAATAGACCATGGGATCGTCTTGGGAGCCTTGCTGCCATCTTCCCATTCAAATCCCTCCTCAAGAGTTGCTGTTGCGATATAATTTCCCGCAGTCTCTCCGGTATTATCTCTAAGGGTATATCCCGTACCGGGTTCCACTCCGGTCAGTGTCCAGCCTTTATACACAAGTCCTGTTTTAGCTGTGGGAACTTTAGCTATTCCATTTGATATCTCATAGGTTGCGGTTGCTGTTCCGGTGTAGTTTTTAGAAGTTGCTGTTGCCTCCACCGTATAGAACCCGACTTCCTGTGAATTCTCATTGGACCAGGAAAGAGAATAATCAGTATCAGGTACAGTGATCGCTCCGGCACGGACTAGCGTTACATCCGGTTTATGCACACTTCCGTCGTAGAAATATAACGTTTTTGTCACGCCCACAGATGTAAGCTCTGCCGGTTCTATCGACCAGCTGATCTCCTTATCATCGGAGGTGCCATCTGTCCATACATATCCCTTATCAAGCGTTGCTGTCGCCTTATAGCTGCCGGCATCTGTTCCTTTATTATCTTTAATGGAATAACCCTTGCCGGGCTCCACTCCGGTCTGTTCCTTACCGGTATAATAAAGGTCGGTTTTGGCTGTTGGCGGAGTAACTTCAGTTGATATTTTATACATGGCAGTTACTACTCCGGTAAAGTTACCTTTACCTTCTGCCTTAACGGCATAGGTGCCGATATCTTTTGAGTTTTCATCTGACCATTCTATCTCATAATCCGTGGCAGGAGCAGGAATCGTTTCGGAAAGAACCGATGTTATATCCGGCTTCTGTACGGTTCCGTCATAGACTAACGTTGTTTCCGACAAGACTATTTCTGTAAGGGGCGCCGGTGCGATGGACCATTTGATATTCTTTGGATCTGTGGTGCCATCTGTCCATATGTATCCTTCGTCCAGAGTCGCCGTTGCAATATAGTCACCCGCATCTTTCTCGGTATATCCCACGACTTTATAACCTATCCAACTGGTTTCAGCCTCCTCAATACCAATTTGTATCTTACCGTTATACACAAGGTCAGTTTTGGCTGTGGGCGGAACGGCTCCTTTTTTAATTTCATATGTTGCCCAAACACCTCCGGTAACGTTATTCTTACCAAACTCTTTTCGTACTAAAACTCTATATGTGCCGGGATCCTTTGTGTCTCCTCCTTCATACACCACGGTATAATCCTCGCTGGGTACTATAAGGTCTCCGGCTTTAACCTCTGTTACATCCGGTCTCTGAACTTCTCCGTTATAATAAAACACAGTTTCAGTTAAGGTGACTTCAGTAAGCTCTGCCGGTGCGATAGACCACTCGATCGTCTTGGCATCGGTACTTCCGTCCGTCCATGTGTATCCGTCTTCTAGCCTCGCAATCGCGGTATAATCACCCGCATCCTTACCGGTATTTCCCGTTATGGTATAACCCGTGCCTGCAGGAACACCTGTCTGGGTTTCGCCGTTATATACAAGATTTGTTGCTGCGGCCGGAGGGGTGGCGATAGTGGTTTCTGGTTCTTCCTCCGGTTTAGGATGTCCGCAGTAAATGCATTTATCCCCGGACTCCGTATCATATGTATGTGACCTTACATTGTTGACCCAACCGCATGACGAACACTTGATGCAGCAAATGTCATCATCCAATGATACCCATTTAAAGTCATGAGCGTTGTTATATCCATGAGATCTGGCACCGAGCTTAGCACCACATCGGCAATCATATGTACCATCTTCATTCATCTCTCCATAACGGATATGACCTTCATACCACTCTGCGCCGCAGTCAGGACATTGTCTTTTATGATACATGCAATCTTCATAGGTAAAATTATGAACGGATAGTCTTGCGTGTTCGTGATCACCCGGGTTTTTGGGACAAGGGTTATGCTTTACAGTATAACCACATACCAGACAGTCTGTTGTTTCCGCATATGCATCGTAAAAGTTAGCATCATGTCCTTCATATACTACCCGTCCGCATCTTGTGCACCTCAGTTTATGATTGTATTCGTCAACCGGTCCAACCAATTCATAGTTGTGCGCCGATACAGTCTCTTCCTGATCGTGCGACGCATGACCTTCAACTTGAAGTCCGCATTCACAGGTGCCTGTCCATATCCAGCCCGTTATTTCGCAGTGGTGCGGGGCTTTCCACGAATGACCGCAGTCAAGACAGGTCACCAAATGTGCGTAGCAATCACCATCTATCGGCTCACACTTTGTAGACTCATGCTTGCAGTTTGTCGAGCCGGGTTCTGCGACGAGTTCCGGAATGGGCTCCGATTCAGATTCCGTCTCAGCCGCTGCAAATTTATACGAGGCAGCATGATCATAACAATCATCACAAGTGCACGAGTGACTCTCACCGCAGTGATCCTCACAGGTGCAGGTATCCTTACCACTACAGTCTGCGCAGTCGCATGCATCCTTTACACCAGCTACGTTATCCAAACTATATGAATCTGCTGTTGTAACCTCGTCTATAGCATCCTCATCTGTAGCATCCTCACCTGTCACAGCCTCATCTGTCACAGCCTCATCTGCTACTGATACGGCCGACTCTTCGCTCTCACGAGGCACCATATCCCCCTCAGCACCGGCTGTTGCCAGGGATTCCAAAGGCACCGTTGTACCCATCACAAAGACAGCAAGAAACAAAGCCATAATCTGTTTCCATGCTCTTCTACGCCTCTTTTTCTCCATAAACTGCTCTCCTTTCTTTTCAGGTCCCTCTGTCATACAACATGCATTACTGCTTGAACATCGTGTTTTTCAAGATACCTGTCCCTTGCTTTTTCTCCTACAACGCAGATACATTTGTATATGCTCTCAAGCTTATCTTTTTCAAGCCTCAGCCTGTCCGGATCATTGCCCCAGATCAGCATCACCGGAAGGTCCGCATTCCTGTCAGGGATCAGCTGCTTTTCTTTTGGCAGATATTCTTTTAAAGCCTGCTCTAAAACCGAGTATTTGACAGGCTTGCTTATATAGTCGTTAAATCCCTTCTTAAGGTAGTTGTCCTTGGCACCCATAATGGCGTCTGCTGTAAGGGCTATGACCGGTGTTCCCTTGAGGATATCCATCTCATTCATTTTGATGAGAGTTTCCTCACCGCTCATACCTGGCATCATCTGATCAAGAAGGATGACATCGTATTTGTTTTCCGATGCCTTCTCGATGCACTCATCTCCGGAACCGGCAAGGTCAACCTTTATCCTTGTATCTCCCAGAAGGCCCTTCATAACTTCAAGGTTCATGGCGTTGTCGTCCACCACAAGCACCTTAGCGTCAGGAGCATAAAGAACCACTTCATCGGTTTCTATATGATCCAGATAGTGTTTGACTGCTTTTGAAAAATCACCGATAGGATCCTTTTTCACGACCTTCTGAGGCACAGTGACAGTAAAGGTGCTGCCTGTTCCGTACTCACTTTCTATATCTATTGTTCCGCCCATCATGGTGAGCAGACTGTGGGTTATGTGAAGGCCAAGGCCTGTTCCCTCTATGTTCCGATTTTTCTTTTCATCAAGACGCTGGAAGCTGTTAAAGAGCTTGTCCCTGTCCTCATCCCTGATGCCCATTCCGGTGTCAGAAACGCTTATGATCAGGTCAATATAGTGACCCATCATGACCTCTTTAGAAGTGATGGCCACATCGACTCTCCCCTCTTTGGTGTACTTGATGGCGTTGTTGATGATGTTCAGTGTAACCTGTCTTATCCTGATCTCATCTCCGTTAAGGACCGAGGGAATGTCATCCGCCACAACAAAATTGTAGTCAAGTCCCTTTTTCTGCGCTCTTGGCCTGGTCATGTTAAGAACATCGTTCAGAACCGATGAAACCTCATAATCTATCGGAATGATCTCAAAGTTCCCCGATTCTATCTTGGACATATCAAGGATATCGTTGATTATGGCCAAAAGAGTATTTCCTGCACTCTTGATCTCCAGTGCATACTTTTTGATCCTTGACTCTCTGCTTTCTCTTATGATCATCTCATCCATGCCAAGGATACCGTTAAGAGGCGTTCTGATCTCATGGGACATATTAGCAAGAAACTGGTCCTTTGCCTTGTTGGCGATCATAGCCTCGCTTGCCGAAAGCCTTATCCCGATCAGCTGTTTCACGGTATGGATGGCAGCACAGATCAAAAATCCCAAAAGTCCTATGGACATAAGAAGTCCCGAGAAAACTCCGTTGTGCGCAAACATGTAGGAAAATATCTGTCCCACTCCCGCAAGAGCAAGGACAACAAATCCAACAGCCACATACTCGTAGTCCTTCGTAAGCTTTTTACGTGAATCTCTGGCGATGGTGTAGGAAACTATACAGATACAGATAAGGCACCCGATCGCAGCAATGTTGAAGCTCTTTACAAGAGGCACGCTGCCAAATATGAAAAGAAATATCAGAACAACAAAATCCGCGATCAGCATAAAACCTGCAAAGGTAAGGAGCTTTGTGTATCTTCTTTGCTGAAGGGAATCGATGAAAATAGTAAAGGGAATCGGAAGAAGCATTACCATAAGAAAGGGGATGTCAGACATAACAGAAACATTCCTTGTGTAGAACTGCCTGAAGACAGAGTTAGAAAGGACCCAGCACGCCCCAAGGATTACTCCTATGGACAGATGCTGCATCTCAAGATATCTTTTATACATTATCCTGTAAACAACTGACGCCACAAAACAGATAAAGCCAAGAGTAAGTATCACCAGTCCCACATACAGCTCAGTTCCGTAGCTGTGAAGAAACTGCCTGATGATGCCTGCCCTTGTACCATAGTAAACTTCATTGACAAATCCGGAATTGTACTCATAATTAAGCCGCAGTACCTTGCCTGCATCCTCCGGATATAATGACACAAAAAGATAACATTCCGCAGACCTGTCCCCAAGGAACTTATAGTCAGTGGTTTTAAACTCGTCCCTGAGGTCACCGTCAATATAGACCTCCATGTCCATTCCGCGAAAGCACAGTGCACTATAATCTCTGTCTATGATTTCGGGAAGAGTAGCCTCAATAACAATGTCCCCTTCAGCTCTCCCCGGAAGCTCAAAGGGTTCCTTACTTCCATCAGCGCCAACCTTTGTCCAGGAGACCGGAAGCCTTTCGCAGCGGAAGCCACTATGCGGCGAATCAAAGGGAAATGCAAACTCACCGATAACAATATATCCAAAAACAAGTACCAGCATTACCGAAAGAGCTATCCTTACATATTTCATCCGATCGCTCACCCCTCTATTTAAGCTTTCGCCGCAAATTACTCAATGGTCTGTGAAATTTCTTTTATTATTTCTGCTGCATCGTCATACATGAAGCTGTCAATATGTCTGACAGCCCTTTCAAGCTTTTCCTTTTCAGTCGCCCCGAAGGGATATCCCGACAGCTTCTCTGCCAGATCTCTGGATTTATCATCATCAAAATCATCCAGCGCTTCAAGGAGGTCAGAAACGATCTCTTTAGCTCTTTCCCCTCCTATTTCATCTGCAGGCTGCGCAGTATCTGCTTCAGCAATGGGACGGATAAGCTCTGTAAAATCTCTGTAAGCCTCAAGCACTCTTTCGTGGTTTTCCTTTACGTATGTGTAGCCACCTTCCCTTGAAGCTATCTCAAGTTTTTGGAAGGACTCTGCAAGAGCCATGGCTCCAACCATTTTTGAATTGCTCTTAAGGGCATGGACCGCGATACTGTAGTTATCCATGTCACCCTTTTCATAAAGCTCAAGGATTTTCTTTCTGTTGTCCTCGTAGCTGTTAAAATAGCGCTTTAATGCAGAAATATACTTTTCCATATTTCCCGTAAACTCTATTCCCGTCCGGGTATCTATGCCTTTTGCATTGAGAAAAGAAATATCCATGGGAAAACCTCCTACCCAAGCACATCTATTATCTTGGCCACAAGCTCCGATTTTTTGGATGGTTTAACAACATACCCCTGAGGCTTAAGATTCACCAGCGTTTTTATGACAAGCTCTTTTTCAGAAACACCTGTAAGAAATATTACGGGAATACTGGCGTACATCGGATTGTCCTTGAGCCTTCTGAACACCTCCGGGCCATCCATCTCCGGCATCATATAATCAAGAAGGATCAGGTCCACTCTCTTTTTGGCCAGAAGCTTAAATGCATCACTGCCGGAACCCACCAGGGTAACATCATAAAACTCCTTTAAGTGCTCTTTTATCTGCATCAGCTGCTGTGCTGAATCATCAACTGCAAGGATGCTCTTTCTTTTGATCCTGTCCGGATCAGGATTTATAAACTCGGAAAGCAGTGCATCATCATCTTCGCCTTCAAAATATTTCTTTTCCACCTCTTCAAGCTTGTCGTAAAGCATGTAAAGAGATACCGGTCTTGATAAAAAGAACATCTTCTCAAGTCCCGTGTATTTGATGAATATACTCTTGTCCTCGACGTTGGTCACAACGATAAGGGTTATTGCTCCGAGCTTGGCACATTCTTTTAAGATGTCATAATTCTTTACTGTATCCCTGTTTTCATCACCAAGACATATGATTATGACTCTGGGCCTTTCATGGGGCACAGTTTTAAAAAGTTCATCCTGCTTGGCAGAACACTTTATAACGTGATAGTCCTTGTCCTCAGCAAGATGATTACATATGTCTGCAGCGATTCTTCTGTTTTTTCCGGTTACCAGGATCTTCAATTTATACATGTATTCACCCTTTTAAGACCTGCATGGTCCATCCGCCGTCAACTGCCAGAAGTCCTACACCTGCGCCATCAGGCACATCCTTCTCCGACTGGCAGGTTGCAATAAGTTCAGCGCCGTCGTCAAATCTGACCTGGTACTGACTGCCTCCAAGGTGCATCACCACAATTCCGATGGCATCATAGTTGATATCTGTCATAGCTGCTCTCCTTTTAAAACTCCAAGCTGTCTGTTCATCTGTTTTATCTCTTTTTTCCATACAAAATACTCAGTTCCCCAAATGATCAGGTAAACAAGCGAAAATACCAGGACAACGATAAGTAGGATGTCATGTGAAAACCATCCCAGGATTTCGCTTATGGAGAGCATTGTAAAAAATGTCACTATATAGTGAGTAAAGGTAGCCCTTCCAAGGCTCCAGTCCTCAAAATCATATACAATGGCTCCTCCGTTGCCTACAATGCCCATTATTCCAGAGCCGAACAGCTGCATAAGAAGGAACACTTTATCCACAGGCTCATTGTCGCTGACACTAAGCACATACATGATGGCTCCTATTATTACTCCCAACGAAAAACCAAGAAGCGCCCTTATGATAAACTTAATCTTTAAATCCATGGCTGCCTCCTTTCATCAGAGCGTTTTTCACATCCCTGATCCTTCTTCTGGCCACCCAGGTGCTTTCGCCATTCTCCATCTCAACACCAATGGTACCGGCGACTGAAAAGTCAAAGCGCTTTACCTTCCGAAGGTTAATGATCTCTGACTGTGAGATGCGAACAAACCTGTCGGGGTCAAGGATCGACTCCAGATCCTTAAGGTTCTTCCTTACCTCATACACCCTTCCGGAGGTCCGTACCATGACCTTTCTGTTTGAGATATAGAGCCTGAAGATCTGCCCCTGAGGCAGCATTACCACGCTGTCCTTAAAATACGCCGGGACCATGGGAATCTTATTGTTGGCATAGGCCTCTATTGCTGCAATTACGCCCTCCACATCTTCATTCCGCTCATTATTCCTTATGGTAACCGTAAGCTTTTCGCAGGCTTTATCGATTATAAGCCGGATATCCAGTAAGTCTGACATTTTAACCACCTTTACAATTTGTGTATATACAATTGTCACCTAATATCCTAAAGAATTGAATACCTCCTGTCTATTCGGTCGATATTTGTGTCTATTCGGTCAAGGACAATAGGTCTCGACATAAAAGAGTCAAGGGGACGGTTTTTTGACTCATTGTTTTATATGCTTTGCTGTTAATAACTTTTTTGTCACAGCAAAAACTCTTTTATCTTCCGATGCAAAATATCTATATCAAGAGGTGTTTTTTCACTTTCCAATGTTATGATAAGATTATCCCCAAGGATGAAACCGTTCTTTTCATATTCCATCAGTTTTTTAAAATTCTTAGTTGCATACCTATCTTCACCTGCCCTGCCCAGATGCTCCCAATAAATCGTTTTCTCTTTTCTTACATTTAGAATGACAAAATCTGGATATTTTCGGATTACTCCTCCCGGTGCCTTGTACTGATTGTCATCATTTATAGTATTTTCCAACTCTATGCAGGGCTCATATTGATACGGTAGACCATAATCAAAAAAGGCATCAGCAAGAATTTTCTCTGATTTAGATCTGACAATCTCACCCCTTTTAGTGGTAAACGCAGCGTCTTTTTCATATGAATTAGTGTTTCCGGGGTGTTTTTGATACCACTCTTCAATTATCATAGCTGTAGTTGGGATTATAGGATCGATCAGACTTTTTCGACCGTAATGAAGATTTTCATAAAGAGTTTCGATATTGCTAAGATCATAGCTTTTAAGAAACTTTTGAAGCTTTTGGCTTGAGGATTCCAGCTCTTTCTTGATCCTTAAGTCATATTCTTTTTGAACAATAGCCTTAATCTTGTCCTTTTCATAAGTTGGGATATACCGTTCTTTTTCTTCGTTCTTCGGTTTGAAATGGTATTGTGGATATCCATGGCTTGAGCAGACTCGAAGCTTACCTTCTTCTATGTTCCATGACTTTTTTAGCCTGTCCTCCACTTTTCCCAATAAAATATTCAGTTCGTTCAATTGATTCTTGAGTTCTTCTGTGTAGTCTATCATACTTACCTCCCTACACTTCTGCTTTTCAGCATGCTGCTTGCCAGAACAGCATTCGCGCGTGTGTTCGTTTGCATTTTCACTGTATAGTGTCAATATATTACGTCTATCATCAATGATTCTGCCATTTGACGTAGTCTTATCTTTTTCTTACGTCTAAAGCCTGATCTAGCAACAATCAGACGTAGCCATGTCAGAAAATAGAACTTATTAGCCGGCAATGGATTACGTCTATATTCGTTTTTGGGCATTTGATACTTAATCTCGTTCTTAAAAGGCTGTACTTCAAACAATTACAAGACAGGTTTACGTCTAATCTTGAAATTCTATGATATCGACGTAACCAAAAATAATACATACTACTTCTAAAACTAATAAAAGTGCGTTTTATACGTAATCCCTGAAAAGGACTACGTCTGTCTAGAAAAAACGACAGCTAAGACGTAATTATATTAGTCTGCTCATACCCAGTGCCTCAAGTCAATCGAATGTGATTGAAAAAGCAAACTCACGTTGTATGGTAAATGAGTCAGCTCGTATCATCGGTCACAAGTCATTTGCAGATCTTCAAAGAAAAACCGCTCAACTGAGCGGTTTTAATCAATCGGAGTGACGTGATTCGAACACGCATTACAAAACGCAAACCCGCACAGAAAGGAGGTTTGACGGCATCAGCTAGACCTTTGGTCACCAACTTAGTCACCAACTTAGTCACCAACTTTTTTACCTCCCCATGTAAATAAAATGCCATATACGAAATGCAGTGTAGCCAATTATCTTTATACCGATTTGAGTTTACAGTGCATTTTTCGTTACCTATAATAAAACCATGGTGCTACCTAAACGGTCGCGGTTAGTCCTCTATCAGGGAGTACAAGCCCTGTTAATATAGAAACCCGAAAGGGAATAACTATAGGAGGAACCTGCCCTATGATAACCATGGAAGGCTTGATTGCAGTACTTGCGCTTTGCGCAACATTCTTCGGTCTCGGCTATTCCATTGGTAGGAATAGCAAGCATTAAAATAACCGCCCAGCCTGCAAACTAGCGGTTATTTTAATAATACCCTAATTTCGGACTAACCGTTGCTGTACGGGTAGTACCTTTTTGTACTTTGAATATAGCATTAATGCTGGATTGTGTCAATTTTGCAAAATCCGTTAACTCACGCAATTATGCTGGTTCAAATGACGATTATACAATTATTTCTTTACATAGTAACTCTCACCATCATATAGCTTATCACCTACTATCGACAGGGTGCCTGACGACCTGGGCAACTGGTATGAAATTGTATTTCCGCTTACTGTATATGTCATATCCCGAGTGTCTCCACCGCCAAAATCATAAATTCCTGTACCATCTCCATTAAAAACAAATTCCTGATACGAAAGACGTGTAGGATCATACCACGTGCCAGTAAGATCAACAGATTGTGCTTTCTGCTCTGAACCCCTTGATGTTTCCTTTGAGTCTTTTTTTTGATAGACCTCACCATCTACATCAGAAACAAGTTTGCCATCAGAGTAGTAAAAGTCTCGGCTTCCTCCATATGCATCATTGATATGCAATGTCTTTCCATCAAAAGAATATGACAGAGAAATAGTCTCTCCATCCCTATGTATTGCGCCAGTCCCACCTTCATCAACCTGTATGTAATATTCATTAAAGTCTGTTCTGCCAGGATACCATTTTCCGATTATTCCCAAATCAAAATCATCTATGGTAGCATTTTTTTCTTCTGTTGCTTCATATAATTGCTCGTATGTAAGAGAATCAGAAAAAGTTATATTTTTTAACTCCGACTCAATTCCAGAGTTCTTACTATTATATTCGCCAAGTTTTTCATAAAATAAATTTATGGAAGACATATTTTCACTTTTACCATTCATCATTAAATGGATTTCAGTCAAATAATCATTGTGCTTATCACTTTTCACCAGAGGACTATCCTCAGGCATACCAGAAACGCTTCCTGAAGAAAATGATTTTATTAAACACTCGTCAACCTCAATAGAAATATCTTCTCCATTAACGTTTATCGTAAGAGTTTTGGGGAATTTATCCGTACAATCCATAAGTGGATTTGTATCATCTTTGGCCCATATTTTTTCGCTCTCAATGTACAATTCATCTATCATGCCCTGCAAATCAGCAATATTGGCATCATAAAAATCAATAGAAAAATCACGAATTTCATTGATATTATCCTCTGTCAAAGCCAAAAATTGTTCATTATACACTATTCTTGGAGTACCATCTATATTATGGCTATCAGCCATGTGAGATGTGGGTGATTGCACAAATAAAGAACCACTTTCTGAAACAATCTCATCCGTGTATAAAAACACACTCATATCATGTACTTTTATGTTTTTTATATCATACACATAGTACATTCCGATTGAAATATTGTTTGTATCTGTACTTTTCTCATTATCATCAGACGATGTCTCGTTGAGTATGGTATTTTCTGTATCCTCTATATCCTGTATCACAGAGACAGAAGCTGTGGAACTGAACTGGTCCTCGCTCGTGACTACAGCTTCCTCTGTTGTCTTCCCACATCCTGCTAATAAAACCACTATTATTAGTCCTGCAATAATCTTTTTTCTCATTGAATATCCACCATTTTAAAAAAGTATAAATTCTTTGACATTTTGTACTATATCAAAGCATTTAGAAAATGCCATAGTTTCAATATTTCTATCAACTATTCCTTGTCATACCAAGCCATAGGGCTCCATCCACCTTCTAAATAAACCTCATACATCAATGATTGATCATGGTTATCATCAATAAACAGCCTCGTTTGTACATCTATCTTTTGACTAGGCTCAAAATCAGTCATATTCTTATAAACTACAGCATTATATACATAGTACGTAATTCCATCGTCCTCTTCAACAGCAACATCTTTAGCTGAAACTGCATATTTAACATAAACCGAGCTTGCCTTTATTCCATCTTTTGAAATCTCAATATTTTCAATTGGCTGATAGTTAAAGGAATACTGGTCTTTACTTGTTCCTGCCAACTCCCAATTCCCAGCAATAGAACTGAGTGTATTTTTTCTACCCTTGTTTTCTCCATCTTTTCCACATCTGGAGAACAAAAGAATTATTAGCAATACAGCTCCAATAATTATCAGCACTTTCTTGTTAGCAATAATCCTTTGTACAAGTGCTTGAATATCAAAAATTTTTGTATGAGATGAAGC
>JAEEGF012477419.1_pt1 | contig 16992 bp, 12 predicted proteins | sample 9134171 | NCBI WGS metagenome assembly JAEEGF01 (sample SAMN16246542, study PRJNA631951) | gut metagenome | biome: gut microbiome; feature: rumen; material: AP-attached | host: Bos | place: Iran: Karaj | collected 2018-10 | reverse complement strand
ATTAACGCCCCAGCCCGCACATGCAGCGCCGAAGAAGAGCACCTCTTCCGCAAGCAAGTAACCGTACACCCGATTTTGCCCGGGCACATACCGCAGGGATGCCTTGCGAGAACCGCCTCCGCGGATTTCGCGCGCGCTGCCCTGCAAAACGCCCGGCTTGGAGGAAATAATGATCAAATTACACGAAGGAGGCGCATACCTGGTAAAGGGGACCGAACTGATCTACGACGGTCCCGAGGCAGGCGTAGCGCTGAAATCCAAGACCGGCCTTGAGACCACTCCTCAGGAAGCCCGCACCGGTACCATGGCTTACGGCATCCTGAAGGCTCACAACACCTCCGGCAACATGGAGAAGCTGAAGATCCGCTTCGACAAGCTGACCAGCCACGATATCACCTTTGTGGGTATCATCCAGACTGCCAGAGCGTCGGGACTGCAGAAATTCCCCATGCCCTACGTGCTGACCAACTGCCACAATTCCCTTTGTGCGGTGGGCGGTACCATCAATGAGGATGATCACATGTTCGGCCTCACCGCTGCGAAAAAGTACGGCGGTGTCTATGTGCCCCCTCACCAGGCAGTGATCCATCAGTTTGCCAGAGAAATGCTGGCAGGCTGCGGCAAAATGATCCTGGGTTCCGATTCCCACACCCGTTACGGTGCACTGGGCACCATGGCAGTGGGCGAGGGCGGTCCCGAGCTGGTAAAGCAGCTCCTGAACCAGACCTATGACATCAATTGCCCCGGCGTGGTAGCCGTATATCTGAAGGGCAGCCCCGTGAAGGGCGTCGGCCCTCAGGATGTGGCTCTCGCCATCATCGGTGCCGTTTTTGCAAACGGCTTCGTGAAAAATAAGGTGATGGAGTTCGTTGGCCCCGGCGTGGCTAACCTTTCCGCCGATTTCCGTATCGGCATCGATGTCATGACCACCGAGACCACCTGCCTGTCCTCCATCTGGACCACGGACAGCGAGATCGAGGACTTCTTCGAAATCCACGGCCGCAAGGAGGACTACGCACCTCTGCAGCCCGCAGATGTGGCATATTACGACGGCGTCATCGAGGTGGACCTGGACAAGGTGCGCCCCATGATCGCTATGCCTTTCCATCCCAGCAACACCTACACCATCGAGGAGTTGAACGCAAACCTGCTGGATATCCTGGATGAGACCGAGAAACGCGCCCTGGTATCTCTGGACGGCGCAGTGGATTACCATCTGAAGGACAAGGTTGTAGGCGGTAAACTGCAGGTAGACCAGGGAATCATCGCAGGCTGTGCCGGCGGCGGATTTGAGAATATCTGCGCCGCAGCGGACATCCTGAAAGGAAAATACATCGGATCTGACGGATTTACCTTAAGCGTATATCCCGCTTCCGTGCCCATTTACATGGAGCTGATCCGCAACGGCTGCGCAGCCGCCATCCTGGAGACCGGTGCGATCCTGAAAACTGCATTTTGCGGCCCCTGCTTCGGTGCAGGAGACACTCCCGCCAACAATGCCTTCAGTATCCGGCACTCCACCAGAAACTTCCCGAACCGCGAGGGCTCGAAACTCCAGAACGGCCAGATTTCTTCCGTGGCTCTCATGGATGCCCGTTCTATCGCCGCAACCGCAGCCAACGGCGGTATCCTGACTCCTGCCACCGATTTCGACGGAGAGCTGGGTAAGTACAAGTATCACTTTGACGCAAACATCTACGCAAACCGCGTATTTGATTCCAAGGGTGTGGCAGATCCCAGTGTGGAGATCCAGTTCGGTCCCAACATCAAGGACTGGCCCGCCATGAGCGAATTGCCGGAGAACCTGGTGCTTCAGGTGGTATCCGAGATCCACGATCCCGTCACCACCACCGATGAGCTGATCCCCTCCGGAGAGACCTCGTCCTATCGTTCCAATCCCCTCGGCCTGGCTGAGTTTGCACTGAGCCGCAAGGATCCCCTCTATGTGGGCCGCGCCAAGGAAGTGCAGAAGGCGGAGAAGGCACGGGAAGCCGGCGAGCATCCCTGCCAGGTCAGCCCCTGGGTGAAGGATGTGATGGGCGCCATCAAGACGCAGTTCGAAGATGCAGACCACACCAACACCGGATTCGGTTCCACCATCTTTGCGGTGAAGCCCGGAGACGGTTCCGCCCGTGAGCAGGCGGCTTCCTGCCAGAAGGTTCTGGGCGGCTGGGCAAACATCGCCAACGAATATGCCACCAAGAGATATCGTTCCAACCTGATCAACTGGGGTATGCTTCCCTTCCTCATCGAAGAGGGCGAGCTTCCATTCAAGAATCTGGATTATCTCTTTGTACCCGGCATCCGTAAGGCTGTGGAAGAGAAAACAGAAGTCATCAAGGCATACCGGGTAGATCCCGAGGCAAAGGCTCTGAAGGAATTCGAGCTTCGTCTGGGAGACCTCACCGACGAGGAGAGACAGATCATTCTCAAGGGCTGCCTCATCAATTACAACCGGATCGATTGATCCGGACAGAACGGAGTATGAAAGCTTTATGGAAATCAACAAGACAGTCTCAAATCCTTTGCTGGTGGGAGCCATGCAGCTTCTGAAGGCGGAGGACACCCCGGAGCATCGCCGGATGATGATGGAGGAGCTTTCCAAGGCTACCCTTCTCGCTCCCGTGAAGCTCAATCCCGAACCCATTCAGGATGAAAACGGCGAGTACAAGCCGGCAGATCCCAAGGCACCCCTGCAGATGCAGTTTCCCATGCTGACCGCAAAGGACGGCAACCGTTTCTTCGTGGCATTCACGGACAACTCCTCCATCGAGGATGACGGAGAGGCACCTCAGGTGAACACCCCGGAGGAATTCCGGAAGTTTACCGTCACCATGAAGATTCAGGACTTCGCCAGAATGCTGGTGACCAAGGATCCTGCGGGAAATGATTGCCCCTGCATCGGTGTGGTGATCAATCCCTTCCGGGAGAACATTCTTTTCAATCGCCAGATGGCAGCAGCCATGTTGGGACTAATCAAACCGGCACAGTAAGCCGATATAGTTATTGCAACTAATATTGGCAACCGGACAAGGAACGTCATGTAAAGCGGATGGACTCCGCCCTACATGACGTTTTTTTATTCCCATTGATTACTCGAGCGTTACTTGGGATATAGGAAAACTCGAGCCCGACCGGAGCGACTCTTCGTTGGAGGATACCGAACGGGAGGGCGGGACTTTCAGCGTCCGGAGAAAGGAGAAGAACAGTATTTGAAAATTGAATCCGGAAATCTAGGAATGGAATCCGCCAGAAGCTATTTGGCTTTTGAGGCGACCTATCGGCGTTTTGAGATAACGGACTACACGGGCGCCATTTCTAACGGTACGGAGAACGCAGGACAGGAGGCGGCATCGGAGGAGAATCCGGAGGGCAAGGCCATCACCCAGTCCGAAGCGGGGAAGGAGGACAGCATACAGGCCTGGATCTCCCGCATGCAGGCGGCCCGGAGCAATTTCCATGTAAGGACTGCCTCTGCCACCACTGCAGAGACCATCCGCCAGGAGACCATCGCCTACATCTTTGAGATCCTCTTCGGTAGCAGGAGCAAAACCCTGACGGAGCGGCTGCAGGAGGTGATGGGCCGGGATGACAGCGAGAGCGGGTGTGAGGGAGCAGACGGACAAACCTTTTATGTGCAGCCTGCCCGGGTGATGCAGTATACCGAGCAGACCCACCGGTACGAGCAGGAGACCACCGCCTTTTCCACCACAGGCAAGGTGCGGACCGCGGACGGTCGGGAGATCGATTTCAATGTGAACCTCAAAATGAGCAGACAGTTTGAGGAGTACGGCGAGAAGTATCTGGGAATGCAGTATGTCCAGACTCTGGATCCTCTGGTGATCAACCTGAACGGGTCCGTAGGACAAGTGTCGGACCAGACCTTCTATTTCGATCTGGATTGTGACGGTGAGGAGGATAAGATTGCCCGGCTTTGCGAGGGCAGCGGATTCCTTGCACTGGACCGGGACGGCAACGGTACCATCGATGACGGCAGCGAACTCTTCGGAACCGCCAGCGGAGACGGCTTCGGGGATCTGGCGGAGTTTGACGCGGACGGCAACGGCTGGATCGATGAGAACGATGAGGTCTGGAACCGCCTGAAGGTCTGGATGAAGGATGAGAACGGAAAGGACATCCTCTACACCCTGCGGGAAGCGGGGGTGGGAGCCATTTCCCTCAGCCATGTGGAAACGGACTTTGCCATTCGGGATGAGAACAACCGGGACCGGGCACAGGTCCGCAGCTCGGGAGTCTATCTTTACGAGGACGGACGGGCCGGCACAATTCAACAGATTGACCTTGTGAAGTTTGCAAAAGAAGCGTAAGATGTTACTGTGATTCACAGTCGTCTGTATTTGCTTCGGAGGAGAATGCGTGGAGCATAGGAGAGGCTTTCAGAGAATTCCATATGCTCCACGTTTTTTGTGTGGGTTCGTACTGGCCTGCAGCCTGAGTCTGTCGGGATGCGGGGAGACGGCCGCCGAGCCGGTGGAGACTGTTTCGGGCAACACCGTGATCCTGCCGGATTCCATGGAATCCATTGCGGTGCTGGATTACTCCATTCCCTATCAGCAGCCGGGATCGGTGGTAGATCGCAGCGGTTATTCCGCCACAGGCAACAAGATCGCGTATGTGGTGGGGGAGACCCTGCCCGCCCGCTTTTCCGTGGTGGATGATCGCACGGGGATGACGGTCTTCGAGGGAGATCTGGACATCGTCAGTCTGGCGGGAGAAGTGGTTCACGGGATCTCCGTGGCGGATTTCGGAAGCCTGCAGACACCCGGAACCTATCATCTGGAGTGCCGCAAGGTGGGACATTCCTATTCCTTCGAGATCCGGGAAGGATATTATCAGAGCCGTTATGAAGAGATCCTGGCTCAGATGAAGCCCCGACTGGAGGATTCAGCGGAATCAGCTTCCAATGTCATGTATCTGCTGCAGTCCTGCGAATGGAATGCTCAGATCGTGCCGGATGGGGACGGAGACAAGATCCCGGACGAACTATATGCCGTGGGGCTCTGGATCGCGGGGATCGACTATGATAACATTCCGGAGGAGCAGGTGAACGAGTATGTGGCAGTATTGGCCAAATTCAGCTACCTGTACCGGAATTACAATGTGAAGCTGGCAACGGAGTGCCTGCAGAAGGCGGCTTCCCTGTATCAGCAGAGCAAGAATGTGCTGGGATCGGATGACGATTCCTTCCGGGCACTGACGGAACTGTACCGGGCTTCCGGCCAGTACTCCTACCGGACGGAGATCGAGGACTACGCCTCCTACTTCTCCAACCATACAGGATATATGGACCAGGAGGGATACCTGTACGGCGCCATGACCTACATGGTGACCCGGCAGAAGGTGGATACCACCCTTTGCACCACCTTCATGAACGACATGCTGGGAACAGCGGAGGAAGTGGGAAACCGCAAGAAGGAAATGCTGACTCCGGGGCTTGCCCGGAACAACGGCGAGGCGGATCTGCTCCTCAGCGCACAGCAGCTGATCTGCGCCAACTATGTGTTGGAGGGCGTTCAGTACAACGACATGCTGGAGGAGATACTCCACTACCTCTCCGGCTGCAACACCGCTTCCGTGCCCTTTGAGATCACGGAGGAGAACAGTGGAAGATACCTTCTGCTTTACGGCTGGCTGGACCGGCTGGAGCAGAGTGGCATGATAATGGAAAGATAAGGAAGTGTGACATGAAAGTAGTAGTTTTGGCAGGCGGGATCAGTACGGAGCGGGATGTGTCCCTGATCTCCGGAAGTATGATCTACAAGGCATTGAAAAAGAAGGGACACCAGGCGATCATCCTGGATGTCTACCTGGGATATACCGGTGACACGAAGGGCATCTTCGAGCGGGATTTCGACTGGAGCGCATCCATTGCGGCCATCAGCGAGAAGAACCCGGATATCGAAGCAGTAAAGGCGCTTCGCCCCGACGGAGCACGGAATTTCTTCGGACCCAACGTGCTGGATCTGTGCCGGGAGGCCGATGCGGTCTTCATGGCTCTTCACGGAGTCGGCGGTGAGGACGGCAAGGTACAGGCTGCCTTTGATCTGATGGGTATCCGTTACACCGGAACGGAATTCACCAGTGCTGCCATGGCAATGGACAAGGGTATCGCAAAGGATATGTTCCGCGCTTACGGCGTTCCCACTCCCGTAGGAATCCGCCTGAAGAAGGGGGAGACCGAGAGCGAGAAGGTCCCTTATCCCTGCATCGTAAAGGCCTGCAACGGCGGTTCCAGCGTGGGTGTTGCCATCGCCCGGAACGACGAAGAGTACGTGGCAGCCAAGGCAGAAGCATTCCGCTATGACAACGAAGTGGTCATCGAGCAGTACATTCAGGGAAGAGAGTTCTCTGTGGGCGTGCTGGACGGCAAGGCACTTCCCATCATCGAGATCGCGCCCAAGGAAGGCTTCTACGATTACAAGAACAAGTATCAGGCAGGCAGCACCATCGAGACTTGTCCTGCAGAGCTTTCCGAGGAGAAGACAAAGGAGATGCAGGCCATTGCGGAGCTGGCATATCGTGCCCTGCGTTACCGCAACTACGCCCGCATGGATTTCATGATGAGCACAGCCGGAGAGATCTACTGCCTGGAGGCAAACACTCTGCCCGGCATGACTCCCACCAGCCTGCTTCCTCAGGAGGCTGCTGTCATCGGACTGAGCTACGAGGATCTGTGTGAGAAGATTTTGGAATCAGCGAGAGAAAGATAATTTTTCGCGGAGGTTTGTATGAATCTGACGATTGGAGAGATCAAACAGGCGACAGGCGGAACCCTGGTGGTCCGGGGCGCGGATGAATCGGTGCAGGTGGACAGCGTGGTGCTGGATTCCAGACTGGCTACTGCGGGCGGCGTCTTTGTGGCGACTCCCGGCGAGCGGGTGGACGGCCACAGCTTCATCGGTCAGGTCTTTGAGAAGGGCGTCAGCCTGGTAGTTACGCAGAAGAAACCGGAGGACATCCCTCAGATCCCCGAGGAAAGCTGGGGTACTTACCTGCTGGTGGAGGATTCCTTTGAAGCCCTTCGCCGCATCGCAAGAGCCTACCGGGAAAAGCTGACCATCCCTGTGGTGGGTATCACGGGCAGCGTGGGTAAGACCAGTACCAAGGAATTCATCGCCGGCGTTCTCGGCGAGAAATATAAGGTCCTGAAGACCGAGGGCAATTACAACAATGATATCGGTGTGCCCCTGACACTGCTCCGGATCCGTGACGAACACGAGATCGCCGTGGTGGAAATGGGCATCAGTGATTTTGGAGAGATGACACTTCTGTCATCTATCGCAAAGCCTACCGTCGCAGTCATCACCAACATCGGTCAGTGCCATCTGGAAAATCTGGGAGACCGGGACGGCGTCCTGAAGGCGAAGACAGAGATCTTCGGCCATATGGATCCGGACGGAGAGGTGTGCCTCTACGGCGGAGATGACAAGCTTCTCACCGTAAAGGAAGTCCACGGAAAGAGACCTCATTTCTTTGGTCTGGGTGAGAGTGAAAAGGAAGAAGTCCGGATGGAGAACGTCCGGAGCAGAGGCCTGTCCGGAAGCGATGGCCTGCTGAAGATCGAACTGAAGGGAAAGGAACCCCGGGAGATCAAGGTGCGGGTTCCCCTTGCCGGCAAGCACATGGTGATCAATGCCGCGGCGGCAGCCTGCGTGGGAGCGGTCATCGGCCTGACTCCGGAGGAGATCGCAGCCGGCATTGAGAACATGAAGGAGATTGGCGGCCGAAATCGGATCATCGACTGTGAGAATTACACCATCATCGATGACTGCTACAATGCAAATCCGGTGTCCATGCGGTCCTCCATCGATCTGCTCCGCATGGGACGGGGCAAGAAGGTTGCCATCCTGGGGGACATGTTCGAGCTGGGCGGCACCACGGATGAGATGCATGAGGGGGTGGGCGTCTATGCCATCGAAGCCGGCGTCCAGATCCTGATCTGTGTGGGCAAGACTTCCTTCCACATGTACGAAGGTGCGGTGCGTACCAGAGGAAGCGCAGAAGGGATCTACTATTACAAGGAGAAGGCAGAGCTGATCCGGGCATTGCAGGATGAGCGCAGACGCCTGATCCCGGACGATTCCTCCATTCTGGTGAAGGCATCCCATGGAATGCAGTTCCCGGAGATCGTGGAGATTCTGAAGGAAGCCGGAGACGAATAAGAGAGGACCTGGCGGAAAGAAGTTTTCCTGCAATTTGAGATTAGAAAAACGAGCCGATGCTGATCTGCTTCGGCTCGTTTCATTTGTACGGTATTTACTTTCGATACTGTGCAAGCTTGTCGGCGTATGCCTCTTTGTTGGCCACATACCGTTCCTGAATGAGATTCCGGAAATATTCGCCCACATTCTTCTGGTCTTCCTTGGACAGGTCGCTGATGCGGACCGGATCCAGATACTCGATGACAATGTTGCTCTTGCAGATCCGGGGCAGGTGAGCCTCCAGAAGCTGCTCTGTGCCCACTACACAGATGGGAACTACGGGGACATCCGCCTTGGATGCGATCTTGAAGCTTCCGTTGTGCATGGGCAGCAGCTCGTTACTGTCGATGTCCTTGTTACGGGTTCCTTCCGGATAAATGAAGACGGAGATTCCCTTCTTCTCCATCTCGATAGCCTTCAGGATCATATCCAGTCCCGCCCGAGTGTTCTTGCGATCCAGAAAGAGACAATGGAGCAGCATCATCCAGATATTGAGAAGGGGCACCTTCAGGATTTCTTTCTTTGAGACAAATCCGGTGGGGCCCGCCACTCTGGGGTAGCAGGTGACCACATCGAAGATGCTTCGGTGGTTTCCTACGTAAAGAACAGGGGTGTCCTTCGGGATCTTTTCCTGACCGATGACGGTGGCCCGGACTCCGCAGATGTGCCAGAGACAACGGAAGCCCCAGTTTACGATGGCCAGAGAGCTCACGTCTCCGGCATGGGGATTAAAGCGCCCGATGGTCCAGGTAATGAGCATCAGAGGGATCGTCAGGATCAGATAAAGGAACAGATAGATTCCTGCAAGTATGAGTCGTATCATCAAATAATCTCCTAGAGTGCATATTCTCCAACATTTTACCACAAATGACCAAATTGCGATAGTGGACAAACAGGGAGGTTTATGGTATAAAAGCTATAAGTGTGCCACGGGGAACAATAAGGCCACTTTCTTAGGGTATTCGCCTTGCAAGAGGTAATATAGATGGAACAATACATAATCAAGGGCGGTAACTCGCTGGTAGGTGAGGTAGAGATAGGGGGAGCCAAGAATGCGGCGCTTCCTATTCTTGCTGCATCCATCATGACAGACGAGACCGTTCATATCGATAATTTACCGGATGTCAGGGACATCAATGTACTGCTGGGTGCCATGAAAGGCATCGGCGTGCTGGTGAACCGTGACAACCGCCACCGCGTGACGCTGAACGCCGGATCCATCCGGGATGTGGTGGTGGAAGATGAAAACATCAAGAAGATCCGCGCATCCTACTATCTGATCGGAGCAATGCTCGGCAAGTACAAGCACGCCGAAGTGACACTGCCCGGCGGATGCGACATCGGATGCAGAGCCATAGACCAGCACATCAAGGGCTTCCGCGCGCTGGGCGCAGAAGTGGTGCTGGAGCACGGCATGATCCGCACCAGAGCAGAGAAGCTGGTGGGCAACCACATCTACATGGACGTGGTAAGCGTTGGCGCGACCATCAACGTCATGATGGCAGCCTCTATGGCAGAGGGTAAGACCATCATCGAGAACGCGGCCAAGGAGCCTCACGTGGTTGATGTGGCCAACTTCCTGAACAGCATGGGAGCCAGCATCAAGGGCGCCGGTACGGACGTGATCCGCATCAAGGGCGTGCCCAAGCTGCACGGCAGTGATTATACCATCATCCCCGATCAGATCGAGGCCGGAACCTTTATGTTCGCGGCAGCGGTTACCAAGGGCGATGTGACTGTAAAGAACGTGATCCCCAAGCACCTTGAGTCCATTACGGCGAAGCTGCTGGAGATCGGCTGTGAGGTGAAGGAAGAGGACGATTGCGTCCGCGTGGTATGCTCCAGACCCCTTCAGCACACTCATGTAAAGACCCTTCCTTATCCCGGCTTTCCCACCGATATGCAGCCTCAGATCACGGTGGCACTGGGACTTTCCGCAGGCACCAGCATTGTGACGGAGAGCATTTTCGAGAATCGTTTCAAATATGTTGATGAGCTGACCCGCATGGGCGCCAACATTAAGGTGGAGGGCAACACCGCCATCATCGACGGCGTCTCCAAGTACACGGGAGCCGGCATTTCCGCCCCGGACCTTCGGGCAGGAGCAGCGCTGGTACTGGCTGCACTTTCCGCGGACGGCGAGAGCTGCCTGGATAATATCCAATACATCCAGAGAGGATATGAGGACTTCCATCTGAAGCTTCAGAGCCTGGGAGCCCAGATCCGACTGATCGACACGGATCAGGATTACGCACGGTTTCAGGTGCTGACGGGCTGATGATTTTATGGAATTTTAATTGACATCACCGGTCATATCGGCTATGGTTATTTAACAGAAATCAGTTGTGTTTTCGATTGGAAACAATTAAACAGTCTCTCTTATTCAGAGTTGGTGGAGATACATAGGATCGATGAAGCCACGGCAACCCCAATTGGAAGGTGCCCACCTGAGCGAGTAAGTTTCGAACAATAAGAGGATCTTAGGTCAGTAACTATTGGTCCGCTTCTCTTGTTGGAAGCGGGCTTTTTTGTATGGCAGCGAGCCAAGGCATACGCTTCGTGCTTGCACGAGAAGCGTGTTCTTTGGCGAGCTGAGTACACCGAAAGGCTTTGCCTTGAGGTGCGCAACGGAGTTGCCATACAAAGATGAAGAGAGTTTGCGCTCGGCAATCTGCCGGAAAGGAGTTTTATGGAAAAACGTTTATTTACTTCTGAATCTGTAACGGAAGGACATCCCGACAAAGTCTGTGATGCCATCTCGGATGCTATCCTTGATGCCTGCATGGCGGAGGATCCCATGAGCCGTGTGGCCTGCGAGACCGCAGCCTGCACCGGATTCGTTCTTGTGACCGGAGAGCTTACCACCAACGCCTATGTTGATATTCAGAGCATTGTTCGCAATACCGTTAAGGAGATCGGTTACACCAAGTCTGAGTACGGTTTTGACGGAAACACATGCGCAGTTTTGGTTGCTCTTGATGAGCAGTCCGCAGACATTGCCATGGGTGTCGATAAGGCGCTGGAAGCGAAAGAAGGAAGCCTGAAGGACGATCTTGATACCGGTGCCGGCGACCAGGGTATGATGTTCGGCTATGCAACCGATGAGACTCCCGAACTGATGCCTTATCCCATCAGCCTGGCTCATAAGCTGGCATTCCAGCTCACCAAGGTTCGTAAGGATGGAACGCTTAAGTATCTTCGTCCCGACGGAAAGACACAGGTTTCCGTGGAGTACGATGAGGAAGGCAAGCCCGTCAGACTTGAGGCCGTTGTGTGCTCGACTCAGCATGACGAGGATGTTACGCAGGAGCAGATCCACGAGGATATCAAGAAGTATGTCTTCGATCCCATCATTCCTGCGGAGCTCGTTGATGAGAATACCAAGTTCTTCATCAATCCTACCGGACGGTTTGTGATCGGAGGACCGCATGGAGATGCAGGTCTTACCGGACGTAAGATCATCGTTGACACCTACGGCGGATATGCCCGTCACGGCGGCGGAGCCTTCTCCGGCAAGGACTGCACCAAGGTGGACCGCAGCGCGGCTTATGCAGCCCGTTATGTGGCAAAGAACATTGTGGCAGCAGGTCTTGCAAAGAAGTGTGAGATTCAGCTTTCCTACGCCATCGGCGTGGCACAGCCCACTTCCGTTATGGTGGACACCTTCGGTACCGGCAAGGTATCCGATGAGAAGCTGGTGGAGATCGTCCGTGAGAACTTCGACCTGAGACCCGCAGGAATCATCAAGATGCTGGATCTGCGCCGTCCCATCTACAAGGCAACTGCAGCTTACGGCCACTTTGGAAGAACCGATGTGGATCTTCCCTGGGAGCACACCGACAAGGCAGAAGATCTGAAGAAGTATCTGTAATGACAAAAAGACCGGAGTACCGCCAGATGCGGTGCTCCGGTTTTCTCATATGGAGACACAAAAAGACTCCCGGTTTGCCTCTTTGGCGGAACGGGAGTCTTTTAGCAGTAGAAGTTGAACATCATGCCACTGTAGGAACTGTTGGCATATGGAGCCACGAAGTTGTGTCCCGGGTTCTTGTAAGCCACCACGGTACGTTGGACGTAATCCATAGGGTTCAGGGCGATCTGGTTGCTCTTCCGGAGAAGGGCATTGGAGAAATCCTTCAACGTGTGGAAGGTTCCCGACAGATCTTCCGATTGCGCCGCGGCTTGCAGCAGCCTGTCCTGATCCACCTGGATGGAACCGTCGTCCTCCAGCTGGATACCAAACTCTTCCAGGGCGCCGCCGTAATGCTTAGCCAGGTTGGTCAGTTCGTTCACCAGCAGCTTACTTCGGGACTGGGTCTCCGTGAAGGTGCTGACACTCTGCAGGAAGTCGTTGTAACTTCGGATGAAGCCGGAGATGTTCTCGGCCACCGACTCCGTATCGGTCTTCAGGGAAATGGTAGTAGCCTCTCCCTCAGCGCCTGCGTGGTTCAGAGTGATATCGTACAACTTGCCCACGGTGAAATGGTTGGAGGAAGCGGAGCGCTCCTCACCGTTGAGCAGGAAGTTTGCATTGGACGGTGCTCTGGTCAACTGATCCAGTCCGAAATATTGGACGGTACCGGAGGCTTTACTGGTCCGATCGTCTGTGATGCGGAAGATCTGATCCCTGCCAAAGCTGATACCGCTGGATTCGGATTCGATCTGCAGAGCGGAGCGGTCGCCCATGGAGGTGACCGATGCCTTCAGACCGATACCGGAATTGTTGATCAGTCTGGCAAGACGTTCCTGGATACTCTGGTTGGTCTCACCCTCCGAGACGTAGAACTGGAACTCGTAGTTCATGTCGTTGATGTTCACGTCAAAGGAGTAGGTGTCCTCCGGAAGTCCTACTTCGCGGTCGCTCAGATAGCGGCCGGTGTTGATCTGTCCGGATGCGAGAGTCTTGACCTCCAGGGTAAAGGAAGGAGCCGTTTCGGCTGCGTCTCCTTCACCGATGTAGGATGCGGATGCAATATATTCATTCGAAGAGGAAGCATGCTTCTTATCAAAGATGCCTTCCGGTTCGAGACCGCCAAGCTCAGCGAGATTCGTCCGAAGTTCCCGGGCGCTCTCTTTTAATCCAATCGCAAAATTCTGGGTCTCCTTGCTCGTCACAGGAAGATACCAGGGCGCTTCTTTATTCAGTTTGACGATGGAGTTGTAAGTACTGCGGAGTTCGCTCTTCTTATGAGAATCGTACCGACTTACCTTCGGGGCGCCATACGTCTCGAGGTAATTGTTTAGAATGGTATCACGAATTGCACTCATCGTCACGCCCCCTTTCTTCCATGAAATGTGTGACAGCCGGTGCCGGCGTCGTCCTCCACGAAACTCCTTTTCCGCCGTCGGAGGACATTTACAGCTAAAAATGGGTAGACTTTTAGCTGGTAATCCAATATGTTACTTATAAATTATCATAGGGAAATGTAAAAAGCAAGAGTGTTTACCAAATTTTTAGAAATTTGTCAAGCGAAATTTCACGTAAACAATTTCGCAGATTTTCGAAGGTGCGCCAGATTTTGACAAGAGATATAATAAATAGTATGATTCATAGGTCAACGAGTCAAGGTTTCAAAGTGATTTTATGAACCAATAGTCGACAGATTGCATCAGATTATGGAGATGAACATGGAAAAAGAACTGGTAATCGTTATTGATTTCGGCGGTCAGTACAACCAGTTGGTGGCGAGAAGAGTCCGCGAGTGCAATGTGTACTGCGAGATTTACTCCTATCGCACCGACCTGGCCAAGATCCGGGAGATGAATCCCAAGGGCATCATCCTCACGGGCGGTCCCAGCAGCTGCTACGAAGAAGGCGCAGCGACCTGTGATCCCGCACTGTTTGAGATGGGAATCCCCGTACTGGGCCTCTGCTACGGTGCTCAGCTTATGAGCCATGTACTTGGCGGTAAGGTGGAGCGTGCCACCAACCGTGAGTATGGCAAGACCGAGCTGGATGTGGATGTGAATGCCCGGCTCTTTGAGGGGGTCAGCGCACATACCACTTGCTGGATGAGCCATTTTGATTATATTTCCAAGCTTGCACCCGGATTCCGCAGCATCGCCACCACGGACAACTGCCCGGTGGCAGCAATGGAGAATGTTGAGAAGAATCTGTACGGCATTCAGTTCCATCCCGAAGTGCTCCACACTCCCGAGGGTTCCAAGATGCTTTACAACTTCGTCCGCGGTATCTGCGGATGCTCCGGTGACTGGAGAATGGATACCTTTGTGGAGGATTCCATCAAGTCCATCCGGGAGAAGGTAGGAAACGGAAAAGTCCTCCTGGCACTGTCCGGCGGCGTGGACTCTTCTGTGGCTGCCGGCCTGCTCAGCCGCGCCATCGGAAAGCAGCTGACCTGTGTCTTCGTGGACCACGGTCTTCTTCGCAAGGACGAGGGAGATGAAGTGGAAGCCATCTTCGGACCCAAGGGCCAGTTTGATCTGAACTTTATCCGGGTCAATGCCCAGGACAGATACTATGTGAAGCTTGCGGGGGAGACCGAGCCCGAGCGCAAGCGCAAGATCATCGGCGAGGAGTTCATCCGTGTCTTCGAGGAGGAAGCCAAGAAGATCGGTGCTGTGGACTATCTGGTCCAGGGAACCATCTACCCCGATGTGGTGGAGAGCGGTCTCGGCGGAGAATCTGCTGTCATCAAGTCTCACCACAATGTGGGCGGCCTTCCCGAGCATGTGGATTTCAAGGAGATCATCGAGCCCCTTCGCAACCTCTTCAAGGATGAGGTCCGCAAGGTGGGCCTGGAGCTGGGAATCCCCGAGCATCTGGTATTCCGTCAGCCCTTCCCCGGTCCCGGACTGGGAATCCGTATCATCGGTGATGTCACCGCTGAGAAGGTTAAGATCGTACAGGACGCTGACTACATCTTCCGCTCCGAGCTGGAAGCTGAGGCCGATCGCTATAAGCAGGAACACGGTGAAGCACCCGACTGGATGCCGAACCAGTACTTCGCAGCTCTTTCCAATATGCGTTCTGTCGGCGTTATGGGTGACGAGCGCACCTACGACTACGCAGTCGTCCTCCGCGCTGTCCGCACGGTAGACTTCATGACCGCTGAGGCTGCAAACCTTCCCTGGGATATGATGCAGCGCGTCATGAGCCGCATCATCAACGAGGTCCGCGGCGTCAACCGCGTCATGGTCGACATCTCGACGAAGCCGCCTGCAACGGTGGAACTGGAGTGACCGGAACGCCGGGATCAATTGATAATAGAGCGTTTTGCCGGCCTTAGTGTCGGTGAGATCGCCGGGTTTGATGCCCCTCCTTCGGGAGGGGCATTTCTTATGCCGCCAGCTCTGCTTTGTATTTGAGGCTTTTTTGTCACCGCCCTGTTTTGGAACTGGGGCATATCTTGTCTCACCTTCCTGTTTTGGCGTTGTGGCATTTCTTTTTCCTGATTTCGTAATTTCCGATGCCTTCCAGCCGGGACTTCCGAGGGCCAAGCATTGGGAAAGCTGGAATCTCTTGCTTCCGATGCCTTCCGGAGTGGCATTTTTGATGGGAATGCATCGGAATTTCAAACTCCGGTGCATTCCGATGCTTGTGAGCAAGTGCCTGGGCCATGAAAGACATCGGAATTACAAACTCCGGTGCTTTTCGATGCCTTTGGGCAAGTGCCTGTGCCGCGCGAGGCATCGGAAATCCGAGCCGCACGTAGAATTGTTGCTTTTGGCTTCCGAACCATGGAAACTGAAGCAAGTTGCTTCATAATACAAGAGACGAAAGCAACCCAAATGTGATACTGTAGTAGAGATGTGGCCGGTGTGGAGATAATCATGAAATGGATGTGGTTACGATAAGGTTAACGAATTTATGAGTACAGAAGATTATAGTAAACAGCATAAGGAAGCCTGGGAGTTCGATGCTTACGATTTCTGGGTAAGGACTGCAGGGACTCCGGAGGAAAGAGCATCAAAGGATAAAGAAAACCCCAGGAAGATGCTAAAGCAGTATGCAAACTACTTTGATTCTTTTGAAGGCGTCAAGGTGGCGAATATCTGCGGATCCTGCGGCAAGAAAGCAATTCCACTGGCTCTCCTGGGAGCAGAGGTTACAGTATTTGATATTTCCGAAGCCAATAAGAAATATGCCATGGAAACAGCTGAGGCTGCAGGTGTAAACATTGGCTATGAAGCCTGTGACATCATGGAAATTGATATGGATAGGTACTCCGGTTTCTTTGATGTTGTCTTTATGGAGGGTGGAATCCTTCATTATTTCCACGATATAAATGCGTTTATGAATATTATGAACGGATTGCTTAAGCCTGGTGGAAAGATAATCTGCAGCGACTTTCATCCTTTTACCAAAATCTCAGATATCCTGGGGCTACAACAACCTACCATGAGCTATTTCTCGACAGACATCTTTGAGGGTGAAATGGCGCATGCAAGATTTTACGATGAGGAGATTCGCAAGCAGATTCCCAAGTGCCATTACAGGAAGTACACCATCAGCGAGATCCTAAATTCTATCATCGGAAATGGATTTGCTTTGGAGCGTTTTGATGAGCATCCTTCATGGGAAAATGAAAAACTCCCGGGAGAGTTTACTGCGATAGCAAGAAAGAAGGCATAGAAATATGTTACCAAGTATAGATGAGGCTATTAAAGAACTGGAAATTGCGGAGAAACTGAACCCGGGTCCATGGGTCAAGCATTCTATGAACGTTGGACTTGCTGCCAGGAATATTGCAGAAAAAATACCCGACATGGATCCGATAAAAGCCTATATTGTAGATCTTATGCATGA
>JAEEGF012055552.1_pt1 | contig 16992 bp, 15 predicted proteins | sample 9134171 | NCBI WGS metagenome assembly JAEEGF01 (sample SAMN16246542, study PRJNA631951) | gut metagenome | biome: gut microbiome; feature: rumen; material: AP-attached | host: Bos | place: Iran: Karaj | collected 2018-10 | reverse complement strand
ATCACTGAAAAAGTTACCAAAATAGCCCCAAGGAAGCTCTTTGTCTAAAGGAGAGCCGTCAAATTTTGCATACTCGGCGCTTAAGCCTGTATCCTTGTGACAAGCCTTGGATAGATATTCTCTGCTTACCTTTGCTGCATTTTTAAAGAACTCTCTGTCCTCTTCGTTTGCCCAAAGAGCAAACAGCTCATAGAAATGAGGCAAATGATAAGAAGGATCTGTAAAATCAATTCCGGGAACAAAGAGAATCTGTCCGTTTTCACGATTCCACATGGGACAGCCCACTCTTCCGTTTTCTCCCTTGTGAAGACATGCACTTAAGATATTGCGAGCCTCTTTGCTGTATTCAAAGATTCCTTCTCCATCGCCCCATCTGTGGGAAGCAAAGAAAAGCGCCATAGCATAAAACTCTTCTCCATCAGGAGCAGGTCCGTCGGCATTCTTAGTTCCGTCAGTCTGGCAGGACCAGGCAAAATAACCTTCATTGTCACCTTTATCCATGAACATATAAGTCTTTGACCACTTCCATATACGGTCAAATTCTTCCTTCATATCAAGCTGTACACACATCATCATGCCATAGGACATGCCTTCCGTTCTGGCATCGTTATTTCCGGTATCGCAAAGATATCCCATATCCTCACCGGCCTCATGATAAATCCTCTCATTCTCATCAAAGAAGAAAGTATGCACAGCCTCTTTTATTCTATTCTTGATCTCTTCATCGGAAATCCCGATTTCCTTAAGCAAATTCCTATATTCTCCGGTCTTAAACGCACCCATAACTAATTCCTCCGTAAACTTGAAGATTCATAAATTATACATTCTTGAATCAGAGATTCAAGAATGCCGCAAATAGGCCATTAAAAGTCGACTTCGTCGAAGGGCCTATTTGCCTCTCGTATCATGTTCTCACGAAATCCGCAGCTAGTGCGGATTTCTGTAATTTCATCTAAGAAGTCATACTATTTTATATTAAGAATATCGAAACAGCTTATCTACTCAAATTATGCTTGAGCCATCTCATATTAAGGCATTAACTCCACATGAAAACACGATTATATGGAAATATTTACATAGCAGATGCATATTCCGCATTAACGTTATCCAATATTTGGTGTTTTCTGCATTTAAATGATTACAATCTGCCTTTATGATATATATAGAGAATTACTAAAATAACTTCTAAAACTACTTAATTGCGATCTCAGCCAATTCATCCAACCTAGAAATAATAACATCTATATTTGCAGGTGTATTAATACCAATTGATTTCCAATGTATTCCATCATACTGATAATTAAAATAAATGTAATAAGGCTCTATACTATCTATTCTTTTCTTATTTTCATCTGTTTTAAATTCATATGGTTCTATTTGATTTTTAAAAATCAAATCTTTAATCTCATAATAAATATCACTTGAAAACTCAGCCTGTACGTCTGTTTTTACCGGAGCTGCACTACCATAACAACTGAACTGTGTCATATTTGTCTTTTTATTAAGTCCGATACAATACATTCCGTCATCATCTTTAGGGGAAAAGTCTTGAAACTTTGCTGTGTCAACGTTACGAAATATAATAAAATCCCCGGTTAATTCAAATGCAGAATTATCAATTGAAGAATCCACTTCAATATTTCCCATTAGTTGCTCGTCATCCTGCACTTCCATGGTTGATTTCTGTGCAGTTCCGCAACCAATTAACAGACATATTACTAAAGCAAAAAAAATAGCTTTATTTCTCATATTTTCCTCACTGAATTTATGGTTTATTTGCCAAATGTTATAGCCTTGTTCTTGGGTTTGCCACAAGAACAATACTCCGCATTCATATCATTACGGCTTCCACAAGACATGCATATCCATCCACTTTTGGGTTCGTTTTTGGATTGAATAGGAAGTGAATTATTATTAGAAGGATTACCATAATTTTTTTCCGTGTTTTTATTATTGTTTGATGAAATCTTTGTAAGAATTGATTCTATATTGTCGTTCATTTTAACTATATTACTACATGAAGTTTCAAGAGCTTCCAATACTTCCGATACGGCTATTAGACATGCCCCAGAAAAGGCACTTCCTAAAAAGGTTGTCAAAAAAATAGAAATACCAATTCCTAATCCTGATTCACCACTTAATGTTTTATAAATCTTCCCCACTTTAAAAGAGATGAGTAATCCCACTAAAAAGCCAAGAACTACCAAAATAATACCAATATAGTAAAACAAACTGCTTACTAAACTTTTGAATACTCTCATGTTTGAATGTCTCCTTTTCTAATTGTATTTAATGTATTTCTAGTAAAGTTCTAGCAGTGGTTTCCGTTATAAAGTCAAATTTCAAAAATGCTCCACTGCTTCATCCCAGTTCTTAAATTATATTGCATACTTTACCTTTTTACTCTCTTTTAAATATTTTTCCTGAAGCTCTGATAGTTCATGTGCCCATTTTGCCCAGGGTTGTATCATCTACTATATGCTCGTCTAACTCATAGTAAATATATGAATGAACCAACATCTGTTGTCTACATTGTAGAATCTTCTCTTCTATTGCTTTTTCCATGAGACCTCTCAATGCTATTCAGCACTCTTCTTTTCTTTTGCTGCATCGATCATTTTCATGATTATCTCTGAATTGTTTTTAAACTCATTTATATCTGTGAATTTAATCTGATAACAGCGGCGACGATTAGAATACTCGATATCTAACCCATTATTCTCCAAAATAGCTGCGCTTTCTTCATCAGGGCTTATGTAAATACGGAATGTTAAAAAAGCTTTATGAGGTATGAACTGAACAAAATTCTTTGCGACTCCGTTTTTTACTAAGCCAATATAAAATTTATTATATTTAAGCTCATAACCGTCTTTTTTATCTCCCATCTCTTCAAATACTTTATCGGTTAATATGAGAATGTCTTTTTTCGACATCTTTGTTTCCCAAAAATTCCGGTCTGTAGGCTCAGCATACTCTTCTTCTTCAGTACCTTGTTCGATTTTGTCCATAACTTTTATGAAATTTATAGCTATATTTCCATCTACAGTCATTGTTGCAGACATCTGAATAGCTATTAGGGGAATTTGACTATTAAATAGAGCAATAACATTTTGGAATCTTGAAGTTATATCTTCGGCTATAATAACTGCGGTGTGATCGTATTGAGTATATCTTTTTCTTTCTGTATCCCAATACTCAAGTGTACGAATGATATGGCTTGGATCTGTTGGTCCCAACTGCAGTTCAACTTCATATCTGTTTTCATCTGAATCTTTAAAGAGCATATCTAGGCGACCACCAGAAGGTTGAATTTTTTCTTTAGTTATAGGCTGTAATTCACCTAGTCCAAGTATTTCAGGGTTATCAAAGATGTAGTCTTGTATCGATTTCTCATTTATTTCTGGATGATTTTTTAACGAGATTCGCTTCTGGCTTACTATTTTCATTATAATCTCCTATAATTCTTGAATTATTTACTAATTATCTTTTTTCTGGAGCGCTCTTTTTTAAATTACAATCTCTGAAAAGCATATGGCAATTATCTAGAACATTTTTTCCACCTTTGCTCTTCAGATAAAAAAATCTCATTTCAGGAATATAACATCAATCTCATTCGCGTTATAATAAGGAATAATGACCTATTATACCCTTATATAATTAGCATAAACATTAATACCAGATATTTTTTGATGTAATAAAATATTATCTAATCATCTTCATGTTTTTGCCGTAATTAATTATTTCCAAATAGAATTATTAATTTGCTTCAGCTAAACATATTTTTTATAACTTCGCCATCCCACAATTTAACTTTATTAATTTCTGCTTCTTCTCTTGCCTGGACTGTAAATATGCTGTTTGTCATTACTACAGCTATCTCACAGTCATAATATTTCTTTCCACTATATGCCTCTTGAACTGCAGAATTACCAACTGTTCCAGAGTAATATTTACACTGTATCGCATAGGAAATCTCATCTTTTTCAGCTAAAATATCTATTCCATGGTCACCTGATGCTTCAGTGAGGGTGATATTCTTAAAACCTTTTAGTTTTAGAAGGCTTGCACAATATTCTTCAAATGCAGTTCCTTTCTCAACTGTAGATATATCTGACAAATGATCATAAATGGATATTTCATCAATATCCGTGCAAATATACTCATCTTCAGACTCTACTTCTTCAACCTCATTAAGCTGTTGATAGTATTCATTCATATCGTTATTAAACTTGACGAAATCAGATTTGGGCAAAGATTCTATTATTTCCTTTTGATGACAATCTACTTTTATTCCTTGCTCCAAATCATGTTTGTAAGGATGGTGAGCCCATATCAAATCATAATTGACAGTTCCATTCTCATTAAGAGAATTGTCTATAGTAATCATACGTTCCATAATTCGGTATGCTGTAAATACATCAATATCAAATGCATATGAAATCATTTTAGTATTTATTCGTCCTTTTTCTTTTGCGAGTTCTAATGCAAAACATGGAAAAACTTCAAAAATACCATAATCTTCATCGTCTTCCTTGCCTAAATACAAATCATTTAGGTATTGCTTTTCCTTTTCTGTTAAATTATCAAAATATAGACTATCAAGTTCTGAATCATCTCGTATTTGTATTTTCACTGTATGATTTTTAGGAAGCGCAATTTCATCATGGCTGTCATAATAATCATCGGCTGCCTCAGAAAAATTATCAATATCGCATTTTGAAATACTATCAAATATTCTTTTTTCATCTTTTGTTAAAAACATGTCTTTATAACAATTAAGCTCGCTTTTTATCGCAGCCACATTATCCGCTTTTAGCCTCCCATAATCATCTATATAAGAGTATCGATAAATATTAAAGAATAGTTTACCGGCTGCTAAAACTCGGATATTAAAAGCATATGAAAGCATTTTTATAGTAATATGTTTCTTTTGTAGCAATAGTATTAATGCAAACGGTTTATAGCACAATACCGCAAAAGAAAGCTTTTCTTCATCGTCTTCTGTCAACTCATCAAAAAGATAATCAAGATACACTCTTTCGATATCAGTAAGTAAAGTTTTGCCGAAATTTGCCATAATATCATCATCACGAAAGCTGACTACAACCTTGTCCTTTTCATGACCAGTAACACAATCTGTCTTATTAAAAAATGAGCTCGTTTTTTTAGAATCTTGTTGTTCAACGTAGTTATTACACTCCGATTCAAAATTATATAATTCAAAATCTGACATAGTAGAGTTTTTTTTCAGTGGAAGAGGTTTATTTATTTCTTGAAAAGAATTATCCATTTTCAAATTTCTCCATTTCCATCATTGTGTCTATATATTATTTATTATATCAACGAATTATGAAATATAAATTATCGAATTATAAACGATAAAAAAACAGAAGTATATAAACTAAATCCGCTTTGCCACATTTCAATAATTCCAAATAAGATAACTATTTAAATAGACTCTGCAAGCAATTACAGATAATCACGACAAAGCCTACAACAAGCAATTCTGCTTGATTATTTAACTCGATAACAATATTCCCCCACCGACCTTCTCACTGCCTAAGCCATTCATACAGTGACAGCAGTGTAAAATTCTATCTACCCATATTATGCTTGAGGCATCTCATATTGAATCATAATCTCAATGAAAATCTTAATGAAAATAGCAACCACTTTGTAGCATAAAATAGCTTACATAGCAGTTGCTGAATCTAATCGTATAACTGACATTACATTGATCCAGGCCGGGGTGTTGAACAATAAATTCGGGTTCCTATGAAACAGTCAAAAATGTGCAGTTCTTGGACGAGGAGGATATTTTTCAAAACGAAAAATCGAGGAGTGGCCGATTGTCCCGAACAAAGTGAGATGAGGCCACTCCTCGATTATGAGTTTTAGAAAAATACGACGCAGACAACAACAAGCATTTTTGACTGTTCATAGAAACCGCTCGTAGAATAACACTCCGGCCTGCTCACAGCTTAATCCATTCATATAGTGACAGCGGCGTATAATCCGATCGCTTGCAGAAGCAGTTGATCATGTTACAGGGAATATTACTCTCATGCTCACTTCCGATGGGATAATACTTCGTATCCCGAATCAGACCGATAATCTTCTGCATAAGCTTTTCATCCCTGGTCTCATGAACATGTCCATAGAGCATATATGTCTTTGGCTCCCCGTTGTGACGCCTTCTGTACTGCCCCTCATAAAAGGGTATGGGATAATGACAACAGATAATACGCTTTTGAGAATCGACGATTTCCCTGTAATTGTCGATCCACTCAAATCTTCCCGCATCAAAGTCAGGTTTACCTACGTATTTATCATGATTTCCCGTAATTAGGCACAGCTTCCCTTTAAGCCTGTGAATAAGCTCATTGGTCTGTTCCACAGTCCCAAGGGATAAGTCCCCAAGTATCACAACTCTGTCCGAATTGGTGACTTTATCATTCCATTTTTGAATCATGTACTCGTTCATTTCTTCACAGCTTCCAAAGCCTCTTTTATCCATTTTCTCGTTTAGAACGCTGTGAAAGAAATGGCAATCCGCAATATAATATGTCAATCTTTAAACCTCAATACATTTTTATCTGAGATCTCCGCCATCGTCATGCAAAAGAAATTCCGGCGCCTGATCGGCAGCTGTTGTGGCAAGGCTATCGCAGCGCTCGTTTTCCGAGTGCCCCGCATGGCCTTTAACCCAGTTCCATCTGATACCGTGGGGCTGAGCTGCCTGCAATAGTCTCTTCCACAGTTCCACATTTTTAACAGGCTTTTTTCCGGCAGTCTTCCATCCGTTTTTTATCCAGTTCTCAATCCACTTCTCGTTAAATGCACTTATGAGATATTTGGAATCTGAGAACATCTCTACATCGCAGGGACGGTTCAAGGCTTCAAGACCTACGATAGCGCCAAGAAGTTCCATTCGGTTGTTAGTGGTCTTATCGTACCCTGCACTTAATTCTTTTTCATGAACTTCGCCCTTGGCATCCACATATCTTAAAATTGTTCCATATCCTCCGGGTCCGTCAGGATTTCCTCTGGCTGAACCATCTGAATAAATCTCAACTCTCATACTTAACCTCTTCAATCCATTTACCGGTCTTCAAAAAACTCTCTGCCAGGCTCTGGGCATTATCGACAATTGAGTCATCATACCCCAAAACCTTAAGAAGCTTGATGGCATTTCTGGTAGTTGCAGGGCCGTTCTTAATTTTGTAATCAAAATGAACATCATTATCGGATACATCACCTTCAAAATGATAAATTCCAAAATATTCGGAAAGAAGTGATGTAAGCTCAATATCATGAGTCGCAGCAAAGCACATTACTTCCTGTTTGGCAAAGGTCTTCAAAATCTCACAGGATGCAGCGATTCTTTCAACTGTATTTGTTCCTCGAAGTACCTCATCCACAAAGCAAAGTACTTCGCTGCCTTCTTCACTTGCAGCATCAAGAATTCTCTTAATTGACTTTATCTCCACGATATAATAGCTGTCGCCACCAAAGATATCATCCTTTAATGCCATAGAGGAATAAACTCTGTAAAACGGAGCTCTGTACATTGATGCCAGGACAGTATGAATAGTCTGGGCAAAAATAGTATTAATTGCACAGGTCTTAAGGAATGTAGATTTACCGGAAGCATTGGAACCGGTAATTAGAATTCCTTTGTCCGCACTGATATCATTATCAACAGGATTTTCAATCAGAGGATGAAATAAGTTTTGGGCATTATACTCTTTTCCCACAAAAACAGGTATACAAAAGCGGTCCTTGACTGATTCTCTAAAGCATGCAACGGAAATCTCCGCTTCAAGTTTACCGGTTAAGGTTAATATCTTATCAAGAGCATCCTTGTGCTCGGTGATATGCTTATACATCTGATTGAATTTGATAAGGTCAACGTGAGTTGCCATCCTTAGATAATCAATCAGAACCTCCAGTGGATTCCCACCGGAATTTGTTCCCGTTGAGGACATAAGAATATATGAGCCGCGAATAAAGGGACGAAGCTCTTTTGCAGCTTCTTTCATCTGTTCAATATCATCGTCAAGCTCAGGATATTTTTTTGCTTCAAAATAATCAGTTGCCTGGATAACTCTAATAATGTAGGAGTATGTAGCAAGATATGGCTCTATATCACCCTTAATCCTGAAATACGTTATGATATTAGTTACCATAAGTGCAATCAGAACCAAAAAGCTTATGGAGAAATTGATAAAACAGCCAATAATAGAAAGTGCCATCAAAACAAGCATTAAATAATGGCGTTTGTTGGAAATATCTATACCATTGTCGAGATAATCAATGTAGTCATAGATTGAATATCTGATTCTTCTTCCGATTTTAGCATAAGCCAGCTGCAAGCTTCTTCTTGCGTCATGATTTTTCTGGAAGAAATCCACATGCTTTTCCTGGCTTTCAAAATCATCCTTCTGCCTGGGAGTTCTTAGAAGATAATAAAGATATTCCTCTCCCGAAGCAGAAAGACAATAGTTCATTCTGGCAAAAACGCCGTCCATATTAAGGTCATTCCATGTAGTGTCATCTATCTGAAATCCCTCTTTGTGCTTTAAGTAAAATCCCGGAATGTGGTCTAAATCATCATTTTTGTATACTCTTTTGGGAGCATCTCCGAAATCATTTGTGAGCTTTTTTATCAGAAGTTTTTCAGCGGCTTTCTGATCTCTTACCCCCAGTAAATAAGCTATTAAGCATACTCCCGCCAACATCCCCAGTAAAATAAGTGCTTCCATTATTTATAATCCGTAAATCCCTTTCTTAATTTCTTCTGCCTTATTGTAAATGTCTTCCGGATTTGCGCCAATGTTAAACTGTCCGTTTCTGTACCTAATGATACCGCCGATCATAGTCATGAGAACATTGGATTTGCTTCCGCTGTAAACAAGATTTTTGACAATATTATTTATTGGCTGCATATTAGGCTGTGACAGATCAATCATAATGATATCTGCAAGCTTTCCTTCCGACAGAACGTCTGCATCATCTAGTCCCATAGCCTTGGCGCCGTTAACTGTTGCCATTTTGAGAACCTCAGCTGCATCAACGCTGCTGGCATCCATATTTTTCAACTTTGCAAGGCCGGTTACCAAAAACATCTCCCTGAACATATCGAGGCAGTTATTGCTGGCAGGTCCGTCAGTACCTATGGCAACAGGAATCCCCTTTTCGAGATACTCCTTTATAGGCGCAATACCGCTGGCAAGCTTTGTATTGGAGCCGGGGTTTGTGACAGCGTACATGCCACGCTTTTTCATAATCTCTCTGTCTTTATCATTGGTCCATACAAGATGATATCCGCCTCCGCCGTAATCAAAGAGCCCCAGGGAATCCAGGAATTCAATCGGAGTCATTCCATATCTCTCAATACATTCCTTTGTTTCGGATTCAGTTTCCTGAATATGAAGCCAGAACGGAGCTTTATACTTATGAGTAAGTTCAGCGCATTTCATAAGTAGTTCCTTGGAACAGGTATATTCTGCATGAACACCAAGAATAAATGAGTTATAAGGGTCTTTTCCATTTATATCAAGGTAATATTTCTCAAGAAGTTCTACAGACTGACTGAAATTATTAACGCAGCTGGTCTGTACGCACCTCATTCCGCAATCACGAAAAGCATCGGCAACGGTAAAAGGTGTCAGATACATCTCAAACGCAGCGGTAATTCCACTGGTGAGATATTCCATTATAGCAATCTTTGAAAGATGGTAGATATCCTCACCTGTCATCTTCGCCTCAATAGGAAAAATCTGATTATTGAGCCATTCCTGCAAAGGCAGGTCATCTGCGCTGGATCTCATAAGAGTCATGGCAGAATGTGTATGCGCATTCTTAAAGCCCGGCATAAGAAGATTTCTATGGCAGTCAATCTCTTCATCCCATACTAAAATGGCATCCTTATGTTCATCGCAATAGCTTAGAGCTTCTTTTTCCGTTCCCACAAAAATGATCCTGTCATCGACAACCCAGAGTTCGCCTTCAAAAACATCTTTTCCCGGTTCCATTGTCAGAATTCTTGCATTGAAAAAACGTGTTCTCATAATCATTCTCCTACGCATAAAAAATGGCCTAATTGTCATAGATTCTTAAGCAGGTTACAGTTTTGAAGACATATCCAGTTTTTCAAGATTAAAATTCTTAATTGATTCAGTAACAAGCTTTGTAAATAAAGGCGCTGCCTTATCAGCTGCTTCCTGAACTTCTTCGTGGCAAAGAGGCTTATCGCTGATACCTGCCGCAAGATTACTTATACATGAAACTCCGCAGATCATCATGCCCATATGATTTGCAGCTATCGCCTCATTTACAGTACTCATACCAACAGCCGATACCCCCAGTTTGGAAAGAAGTCTGATTTCCGCAGGGCTTTCAAAAGAAGGTCCTGTCAGCTGGCAATACACGCCTTCCTTAAGGTCTATATCGTTTTCTTTTGCCGTACATCTTATGATATCCTGCAGCTTTCTGTCATAGACTTCCGACATATCTGCAAATCTGGGTCCCAATTCATCTACATTGGTTCCGATAAGAGGATTGGGAGCAAAAATGGAAATATGGTCGGTGATAAGCATGAGATCGCCTGCTTTAAAGCCTTCTCCCATTCCTCCTGCCGCATTTGTGAGGAAAAGAATCTTTGCTCCCAGCATCTTCATTACTCTGGCGGGAAGTACAACATCGGAAATGTCATATCCCTCATAGAAATGAACTCTTCCTTTCATACATACAATCTTTACGTCTCCAAGGCGCCCGAATATGAACTTTCCTGCATGTCCGGGAACTGTGGAAACCGGAAAACCGGGGATTTCGCTGTAGCTTATCTCACATTCAATATCGATATTCTCAGCATAATTTCCAAGCCCTGACCCTAAAACAAGTGCCACATCAGGGACAAAATCCGTTTTTTCCCTTACTGCCTTTACACAGTTTTCCAACTTTTCATATATCTTATTTGACATAGCTTTTTACCTCTCTTTTTAACTCAAAAATACTTTGAAATTATATCATATTTACGCCCTTTATTCATCCAAAAGGCCTTCAATTTCCTCCTGTGAAAGGTGCCCGATAAGCACAGGCTGAAATGTACTCTTGGCAGCCTGTTCGAACATTTCCTTTATGCCGCCTTTAAAGAACTTGCCCATTATTTTGCCCTGAAAACCGTTAAGGGCATCCGGTGTCACATGGGATATTGTTGAAAGCAGCATATTCGTACCAGGTGTCTCAAACATTCTAACTTCTATTTCCGACGGGACAATATTGCCATTCATAAAGTATATGTTCATAGTACGCATGCAGGCTTCTTCCAGGAAAACAATGTCATTCCTGATAACAAGTCTGTTATACTCATCCGTGGTACATGTGGATTTTAAAGAAACTTCATATTTCTCCCCGTGCATATTTATTATGTCTATATGTCTTTTACCGTTAAACCCGCAGCGAAGACTATATACTTCTATTCCTTCATAAAGATCGATGAAAAAGACGTCATCTAGGAGCCTAAAACCAATTTTATGAATACCGTCGGTAAAATTGTTATGAACAATCTGCATCATCAGAGGAAATATACCAACTCCCGTGACATTCAGATCATAGGTCTTTCCGTTTACATTTTTAAGCCTTTGCAATAAATTGAAATTTCCATATCGTATTTCTGAAAAGTAGCGTTTATTTCTAAGTCTTACGGTCTTTTTGTCAGTTGTCCCGTAGGATAAATTGATACGTTTATTCTTCCAGCCTCCCGACACAATTGCAGGTAAGTGGGTAACATTCCCGGAAAGGGAATTGCACAGGGCTTTAAGCTCATTTTGAGCAGTTATATTCTCAGGCAAAGGCTCATCACTAACCTGTAAATCTTTTTTCATATATTCTCTGAGAGTGAGTGCCATAAAACCGTCCTGAAAAATCTCATTATTTCCGGCGTTGGTAACTACAACCATGTCTACATCAGGATAAACTCTGATGGACTGACCAAGAATTCCGCTGAAGGCAAAAGAATTCGGTCTGTCATCGTCTATCCACAGCTGGTACCCATAATGGGGATCATTTTCTTTTCCTGTCTCCATATGCCAGGCAGTAGATTCAACAATCCATTGCCTTGATAAAATCTGTTTTCCATCCCATTTACCGTTTTGAAGGTATAGCTGGCCGAGCTTAGCCATATCCTCAATTCTGATAAAGAGTCCCCAACCACCTTTAGTAATACTCTGAGGGCAACTCTCCCAGAAAACTCTGTATATACCCATGGGATTAAAAATCCGTTCTTTGCAGAATTCAAATAGCGACTTTCCGGTCTTTTCAGTGACTATAGCAGAAAGCATGTATGTATTCATGCTATTGTAATCAAATACTGTTCCGGGTTCAAACTTAATTCCGGCTTCCAAAAAGTTTTTTCTCCAGTCATTTCCGCTAATGGCACCTGCTTCAGCATATCCCACGCCGCTACTCATGGTCAGGAGATTTTTAACAGTGACATTTTTACGTAAAAAGCCAAAGGGACTTACTTTGGAACTGAAAATGTCATTTAAATTTTCATCAATAGATAAAACTCCGTCATCAACAAGTATACCTATGGCCATTCCGGCTACGGTCTTACACATGGAATAAGAAACATGCCACATATCCGATATATAGGGATCAAAAGAACACTCAGCAATAACTTTTCCATGTCTCAGCGCCATAAACTTATGTATTTTGCTTTCTTCGCTTGGGGAGATTGCCTTCAAAAGGTCAATAAAAAAAGCAGAGCTGACGCCTTGAGATTCAGGGGTTGCTCTTTCAAGTGTTGACTCCCCGATAACCGAATCATGTTTAAATTCAGGTTTCTGAGGAGCGTAGTCCACCTTGCTGATCTCGCCGGTTTCCCGGCCGACCAGCTTTAAAATAAGCTCACCAACGTCCAGTTCTGCTCTTGCCATATTTTATTTAACCTCCAGACAGTACATAATCTCAATTATCTTTGAGTGCCCGCATGGAATTAAGAATCGCTATAACCGCTACACCTACATCGCCGAAAACTGCAAGCCACATAGTTGTAAGTCCCAAAGCTCCAAGTATCAGAATGATGAATTTAACCGCCAATGCAAAAATTATGTTTTCTCTTACAATTCTGACTGTCTTTCTGGCAATACGAATAACTGTTGAAATCTTTTCAAGATCATCATCCATGATAACCACATCTGCAGCTTCTATGGCAGCATCACTGCCAAGTGAACCCATCGCTATACCAAGATCAGCTCTCATAAGTACAGGGGCATCATTAATTCCATCTCCAACAAATGCAAGCTTATATCCATTATCCAATGAAGATAACATTTTTTCAACCCTGTTAACTTTATCAGCAGGTAACAGCTCGGCAATATATTCGTCAACGCCTATTCTGGATGCAACATCTTTTGCTGTATTTTCTCTGTCACCGGTAAGCATAACCGTTTTATTTACACCGCTCCTCTTTAGAAGCTGAATAGCTTTTGCAGTATTATCCTTTATTACGTCTGAAATAACCACCGCTCCCAAATATTTACCATCCAGGGCAACATATACTACCGTTCCCACATCCTGAACATTTTCGTATTTTATGCCCTTTTCGTCCAATAATTTGGTGTTTCCCAAGAGAAGCTCTTCCCCATTATAAACAGTAGCAATACCATGTCCTGAAACTTCTTTAGTTTCGGATTCGTCGATCAAAGAGCTGTCAATAGAGCTTATCTGCGAATATGCTGCACAGACAGATTTTGCTATGGGATGATTTGATAGACTTTCTCCGTGGGCAGCAATTTTTAGAAGTTCATTTTCGGATATTCCCGCTGATGCAGAAGGAATTATCTTTGTAACCTTAAATTCTCCCTTGGTAAGAGTTCCTGTCTTATCAAAAACAACCGTATCTATATGCGCTGCAGACTCAAGATAGTTACTTCCTTTCACAAGGACGCCTTTCTTGGAAGCAGCACCGATACCTCCGAAAAATCCAAGAGGAACAGAAATAACTAGTGCGCAGGGGCATGATACAATAAGAAATATACATGCTCTTCTTATACTGTCAGCAAAAGTAAGATCTGTAAAAAGAGGGGGCAATATAGCAAGAAGTACAGCGCCAATTGTGACAACCGGTGTATAGTATCTGGCAAATCTTGTGATAAAGTTCTCCATTCTGGATTTCTTATTGCTGGCATTTTCAACCAGTTCCAGAATCTTGGCAACCGTGGAGTTCTCATAAGTGGTTGTTGCACTAATCTTAATGATACCTTCACCGTTTACGCACCCACTTATAACACTTTCGCCCACAGATACCTTTCTGGGAACGGATTCACCGGTAAGGGCCTTGGTATCTATAAAGCTTTCACCCTCAATTACGTTTCCGTCAACAGGGATTTTTTCACCGGCTCTTATTAAAAGAATATCTCCTATACTGACTTCTTCGGGATCTACTTCAGTTACGTTTCCTTCATCATCAACAAGATTTGCTGTTTCAGGAGCAATACTCATTAGATCTGAAATAGATTGTCTTGATTTACCCACCGCATAGCTCTGGAATAGTTCTCCAACCTGGTAAAAAAGCATTACTGCAAGAGCCTCTGAGTATTCACCTATTCCAAAGGCTCCGAAGGTCGCTATCATCATAAGGAAATTTTCATCAAAAACCTGACCATGACTTATGTTGATAAAAGCCTTTTTCAGAACATCATATCCGATTATCAGATATGGAATAAGATATATTCCAAACAGTACAAACCACGGAACAGGTTCAAATATTCCTACCTTATCAAGAATTAGAAGAACCACAAACATGGCCAGTACGATCAATATTCTGTTTCTTGTCTTTTTCTGCTTCTTAGTCATAATCAGTTACCTCGAATAATTTCTGTATATTTTTTATAAAAAACGACACTCTGTAAAAAGTGTCGTTTTTACCAGATCAGATCTCAATTTCACAATCAGGCTCTACCTTCTTGCAAGCCTTTACCGCATCATCAAGTACCTTGTCAAAAACATCGTCAGCAGCTTCCAAAACGAGCTTTTGTGTCATGAAATTAACTCTGGCGCTAACTACTCCCTCGATCTTCTTGATGGCTTCCTCCATCTTTGCTGCACAGTTAGCACAATCAACCTCACACTTAAATGTCTTTTTCATAGTTTTATCTCTCCTTTTTGATTTTATATATGAAATTTATAATTCACTTAATTGCTTTATATCCATGAGAATGTCTTCATTCCTCAATGTGATTAAGCCCCTGATCTATAATGGTTCTCACATGCTCATCCGCCAGGAAATATATTATTGATTTTCCCTCTCGTCTGTTTCCCACAAGCTTACTCTGCTTTAATATCTTGAGCTGATGAGATATGGCTGACTGAGTCATATCCAATGAATCTGCGATATCACACACACACATTTCCTGTTCAAATAAAGCAAATAGTATTCTGATCCTGGTGGAATCACCAAAAACCTTAAAAAGTTCAGCAAGATCATAAAGTTCATCTTCATTGGGCAATGTCCTGTGAACCTTTAAAACAACTTCGCTGTGACTGTGAACTACATCACAGTGCTCTACATCATTCAGTGCCATATAGACTCCTTTCAAATAATTAAATAAACATATGAGCAACTGTTCATATATAAATTACAACATATGTATAATGATGTCAAGTGATTATATGAATAAATGTTCATATGTTTTCAAAAAGTTTCGCTTACTTCATTTCTATTTAAATAAAAAGCCGGTGCTATGAAGCACCGGCCTATCCTAAAATGAAATCTATTGTTATTTAAAGGTAATATCCCCATCATTCAAACTTTCTATAGTTGCCAGGGACATAACTTCATATCCCATTTTCCGAAGATCATCTCCTCCGTTCTGGAATCCCTTTTCGATACACACACAGATACCTGCTATTTCTGCCCCTGCCTGATCACATATCTCAATCAGACCCTTCATGGCATTTCCGATTGCAAGAAAATCATCGATCAATAGCACTTTATCGTCTTTTGTCAGATAATCACTGGATATTGTAGCATCGTACTCTTTATCGTAAGTGTAGGAACTGATTCTTGAAACATAGACATTATCCCCAAGATTTAAGCTCTTTGCCTTTTTGGCAAATATTACCGGAACCTTCAGAAGTCTTGCAGTTGCATAGGCAATGGCAATGCCGGAAGCTTCAATCGTTACAATTTTAGTTATTCCGGTGCCTTTGTAGTACTCGTAAAAAGCCATGCACAGCTGATCAACAAGTTCAACGTCAATCAGATGATTCAGGAAGCTGTCCACCTTTAAAACATTGCCGGGATAAACCTTCCCATCTTTTAAAATACGTTCTTTCAAAAGTTCGCTAGCAATTTCTCTGTGAGTTTTCATAGGCATCCTCCTTTTCAAGAATCAAACAAAACTAATTTCATGCATCCTTTTATAATAATATTTTATCATAATATCGTTTCCGATTTTCTGAATATACTATAAACAAAAAAGGAACCGGCAGCTTTACCGATTCCTTTTCATCATCATATTTTTAATCAGAACTCTGCTGTAACCTTCTTAAAGGACTTCTTTCCCTTACGAACCATTACACCATCAGCAAATACATCCTTAGTATAGGTTGTCTTGACATCGGAAACCTTCTCTTCGTTGAAGGTTACGCCGCCCTGTTCTACAGCACGTCTTGCCTCACTTCTGGTTGCGCAAAGACCGGCAGAAACAAGAACCTGAAGGATGTCAACAACACCGTCTCTGAAATCCTCTGCCTTAAGAGATATTGATGGAACATTTGCCATATCTCCGCCGCCTGCAAAAAGAGCTCTTGCAGCATCCTGAGCCTTCTGTGCTTCTTCCTTACCATGTACTAGTGCAGTAAGCTCAAATGCAAGGATTTCCTTCTTTTCATTGATTCTAGAAGGATCCCATTTCTCCATCTCAAGGATCTCTTCGATAGGAATGAATGTAAGCATCTTGATGCACTTATCAACGTCAGCAT
>JAEEGF011080481.1_pt1 | contig 16992 bp, 12 predicted proteins | sample 9134171 | NCBI WGS metagenome assembly JAEEGF01 (sample SAMN16246542, study PRJNA631951) | gut metagenome | biome: gut microbiome; feature: rumen; material: AP-attached | host: Bos | place: Iran: Karaj | collected 2018-10 | reverse complement strand
CAAAGCTCGTTCCACCAAAAAGAAGTGCCAAGCTAAGGCTGACCGAAGCTATACGCTTCGCCCATGTTACCATTTTTCTCATTGAAAAACCTCCCTTTTCTCTCCTTTGCGCAATTAGTTGCGCACTAGTATTTTACTGAGTTTCCCACGCTCAATAATTAGAATATAGGCCAAAATAAAGCTAGAGTCAACAAAAAACTCTAGCATTATTTTGTGATTATATTGGTTTTATAAGGATTGTACGCTGCGCAACCATGCGCAACATCCGTATATTAGCCCTTAACTGAACCTGATAGACCTTCAACATAGAATCTCTGTAACCAGATAAATAAGATTACAATTGGGATAGCAACAAGGACTGCACCAGCTGCGAACTGAGTGTAGTATCTGTCGATTCGTCTAAAGTCTGTGAGCCAGAAAAGACCTACTGCTACTGTATATGAGCTTTGCTTGTCTCCAAAAAGCATACTTGGGAAGATATAGTCTGACCAAGCTCCTAAGAAGTTTACTAAAGCCGTATATACGATAATTGATTTTGAAAGTGGCAATGTCACATGGATAAATATCTGTAACCATGATGCCCCATCAATAATAGCTGCCTCATCAATAGCTCTTGGAATAGTATCGAAAAATCCCTTGCTAACGTGATAACCCATAGCTGCTCCTGCTGCCCCTACAACGATAAGTGCAAGAAGTGACTGGTTCAGTCCAAGGCCTTTTAAAATATTGTAAACGGCAATAAGTGACATAAAACCTGGGAACAATCCAATAATCATCAGCACATTCATAAAAGCCTTGCGCCCTCTGAAGCGAGTACGGCTAAGAACAAAGGATGTGGCAAGGATAATCATTGTGTTAAGAACACATCCACAGATTGCTACAATAAAGGTATTTAGCCACCATTTCTTAAATGGAATAACACTGTCTGCCGCAAAAAGCTTTGTAAAGTTTGATAGAGTCAAGCTCTTAGGGAAGAAATATCCCACATAATAGCCCTGCTCTGCTCTAAGGGCAGTGAGCACTATCCATAGAATTGGAAACATCCATATAACAGCCATGATTGTAAGGATGATATAGCCTGTGTTGGTCTCGTTTACCTTCATTACAAAAATAAGGGTAAGATAAGCCATGAAAAGTCCAAGCCAAAATCCCACTGAAAGCTGCTTATTCAAAAAGCCATTTGCAAGGTTCGCCTTCTCTAAAATCATTTTTGAAGAAAACAAAAGAAATGTCATAAACGCTGTATATGCTGCCTGAATGCACTGCCAAATATTAAAGCCAAGCTTGCTGGTTTTAAAAATGTTTACAATGCAAAGCACATAGGATGCAAGCCCCAATATAACAGCACCATATAAAAACAATGACAGTTTTGATCCGTCCTGACCTGCTACCGCAAATACGATACTAAAAATATTTTTCTTGCCAGTCTCCAACGAAGCATAAGGCAAAAACATACTTACAAAGCCAATCACACTAAAAATAACTGCTCTGTAAAAATATTTAAGATTTAATCCAATAACATGTTTTTTCATTAACTAAAGCCCTCCTCATTTTTCAGTGAATTTGACCTTGAAAATGAGACTAAAGTAAAGATTGCAGAAATCACAAAGATAATAATTCCTATTGTGGCTGCTAAGTTGAAATCATTACTGTCTTTAGTCAATTTATAAAGCCATGTTACGAGCAAGTCTGTCTTTCCTGCACCCTTGTAGTAATCAAGAGTATGTGGCTCGCCGCCAGTCAGGAAATAAATAGTATTAAAGTTGTTGAAGTTGCTAATGAGATTTGAAATCAAATAAGGAGTAGTTACGAACCACATGTATGGGAAAGTAATCTTTCTAAACATGGTTAGTGGTCCTGCTCCATCGATTCTGGCTGCCTCGTATAGCTCTCCTGGAATGTTCATAAGGATTCCGCTGACCATAAGCATGGTAACAGGCACACCAATCCAGAAGTTTACAACTACAACTGAAAATCTAGCCCATGTGGCATTTGATAAAAATGGAAGTGATGCTGATGTAAAGCCCCACTGCTGTAAAAGCACATTAAAGATACCTTTTTCGCCAAGCATTGTAGCCACTACTCTAAGTGAAATAAATCCAGGAATAGCCATAGTAAATACGAAGATGGTTCTCCAGAACTTTTTAAACTTAATGCCATTTGAATTGATAATCATAGCAAGAATCATTCCGCCAAAATAGCAAGTGAATGTAGCTGCAAAGCCCCAAATAAGTGTCCAACCAAGTACAGGCCAGAAGGTGCTTGCTAATCTATCTCCTGTAGAAAGAAGGGTGATGAAGTTTTTGATTCCAACCCAGTCAAAAAGGTTTCCAGGTGGCTGATGATTCTGATCGTAATTGGTAAATGCCATGAGAATCATGTACAAAAGTGGCATTACTGTAAATACGCCAAGTCCAACCACCGGAACGCTAAGGAGAAAGTATCGAATATTTTTATTACCAAGGCTTCTTACATCCTCGATAAAGTTGTTAATATGCTTGTTTTCATTAGCATTTTTTATCGCTGCCTTTCCAGATGAAATAGAAAAAGCCCATACAGCTATAAATGCAGCTGTGATGACGATTGTAACTACTCCATAAAGCAATATAAGCATGGAGTTGTCTCCAGCTGTCATTTCATATATTCCTATAGCCTCGTTAAAGGTCATCCCCTGGAGATTATCTCCTAAGGTAAGAAGCTGGGCAAGATTTCTTGCCCCGCTTGTCACCATAAAGAGGATATAAGAAATTTCGATTGATAAAAAAATCAATCCTTTTATCACCTGTCCGTGGACTATGTTGGCTAGTCCACAGACGATGTATGATAATCTTTGAATCAGTTTATCTTTCATATCCCGTTACTTCTTATTCTGTTAATGTACCTGTAATGCTGTCTACAAGAGAATCAAGCTGCTCCTGAAGGTTTGCTGAAGTGATTTCTCCATAGTAAATACCCTCGCCAAGAGCCTTCATTGGATCCCAGTAGTCTCCCATCTTTGGAATAGATGGCTGGTTTGTTGCTTTTGCAGCCTGAGCGTTAAGAGCCATAGCTACGAAATCGTTCTGAATAGCTTCGCTTGAAGCAAGTGACTCAAGAACTGGGATGTCACCCTGCTTTTCATATCTTGTAAGGCAGTTCTCCTGGTTTGCCATGTAAACAGCAAGCTGCTGAGCTGCAAGTGGATATGCTGTGTTTGACTTAACTGTGATTGTCTTGAAATCTACGAAGTTTGAAAGCTGAACTTCCTTGCTACCGATTGTAGCTGTTGGAAGAGCTACTGCACCAAGCTTGTCACCAAGAGCTTCTCTAAACTCTGGGGCTGACCAAGCACCTGATGTGATAGCACCAACGTTGCCAGCCTTAAATTCAGAACCGCCTGCTCCGTCTAAGTCCTCGATGTACTTGCCTGAATTTACAAGGTCAATCATAAACTGACCAGCCTCAAGACCTGCTGCGTTGTTAAATGTACAATCTGTTGCATCCTTGCCATCAGCACCGAAAAGTGTACATCCGTTTCCAAGGAAGAACATTTCTGCATACCATGAATCTGTAAGATGAGTACTGAAGTTGTACTTTCCAGAACCTAAATCCTTAGCAAGCATTGTATCAAGGCTCTTTACCTCATCCTCTGTGTAAAGGTCCTTGTTGTAATACATGAAGAATGTATTAGGTGAGAAAGGAACTGCATATGTGATGCCGTCAACAGTTACGGCATTAAGTGCGCTTTCAGGAAGATCTGATGCAACTGTCTCAAAGTCCTTTGTGATTGGAAGTAAAAGTCCCTTTGCTGCAAGATCTGCAACACCGCCTGAAGGTGTATAGAAAATATCAGCTGCTGTATCTGCATCTGTATCAAGAGCCTGAGGTGCTTCGTCGATACCAACTACTGCAATTTCGTATTTGATGTTGAATTCATCATGAATCTCATCGAACTTCTTTACCATTGCATCTGTGATTTCAACCTCTTCCTCTGGTACCCAGATTTTAAGAGTAACATCCTGTGTCTCTCCTTCAGCAGGAGCTGCAGCCTGGTTATTAGAACCTGATGCAGATTCTGACGAGCCGCAACCTACAAATGTGCCTGCTACTGTAGCTACAGCAAGCATAGTTGCCAGTAATTTTTTCATTTTCATTAGTGTTTTCCCTCCATACTTTTCGTTGGTTTTGCGGTTAACTATTGTTTTAATAGCCAACCATGGTAATACTTTGTTTTAATGGGCTTTATATTTGGTTAATCGCTTTACCATGAGTATAGGTTCACAACACTAAATCGTCAATACCCTTTTTCTTTTTTTGCAGTTTTCAATAGTTAACGTTAAGTTAATTTTGTAAGAATTAACAAAAAAGGCAGGACCTACAATTATGTAGGTCCCACCTTCTTTAGGGAAAACGGTTATTCGTCTTTTGGTCCTCTAAATGTGACAAAGGTTGAAATTAATAGTCCTATCATTCCGATTGCAACAATTATAACTGCAAATCCAAAGAAACGACTGTAGTAAGCAATGCTTGATATTGACCTTGGTGTTGGCTTGTCACCTATTGTAACGATATCATCTATTCCAAGAGGTGCTCTTTCGTCATCGATAACTGCTCCATCACCTGCTTCACCAGCATCTTCTCCTTGTATATCTACCCCATTACCATTTTGGTTTCCTGCTGCAGGCACTGCTGTTTCAGGAATTACCTGACGAGGCACCATCTGATAAATATACTGAGGTTCTCCTGTTACTGTAGCGTACTCTGTATTAGTAGAGCTTTCATAGATTGTTGTTCCAGCAGGTGGGTTCACCTTTTTGTAGATGAATGTAAACTCCTGATTTTCCTCAAGGGATAATACATCGATATTGTAAGTATTTGGCGCGTAACCATCTATGTATCGATATGGAATATAAACCTCTTCTCCAAGTAATCCATAGTAGGTAACCATTGGACTAAGTTCATTTTCTGCCTCATCCAGATACTTAACTGTGTACTCTACTATAGTTCCTACACCATAAGCGATTACGTAACTATCGTCCTTTTGTACCTTAAAGGCTGATTTGGCTACCCAATCATCTGAACCTGAACGTCTGATTCCTTTAACGCAGTACTTTGAATTAGCCCCTGCCTCAGAAGAAATGGAAACACCAAGCTTTGGATCAAAAACGATTTCATCATTATACTGAAGTCCTGTAACAATAAGTTCTGTTCCGTCTTCGCTTATTGTTGCTTCTGCAGTGTCACTTATAAGTGTAAGAGCTGATGGTTCTAACACAAATTTTGCTTTTTCCGCGCCTGTTCCACCGATTACAAACTTGACAGTGTAATCATAGGCTGCGTCTACATCCACTCTAAGGAAAAGTAGCATGCTAAGAACTAATCCCATTGTCATTATGAAACTGACTATTCTATTTGTTCTTTTCATATTAAGCTACCTCCTCCCTAGATTTTCTCATGATGTAGAAGTAAAGTCCGATTAGCATAAAGCCTATCATCATGGATACTGAGCAAATGATAATTGGTAATGCTGAATCCCCCGTTTGAGGTCCATTTAATGGAACGATAGGGTCATCAATCATTACTATTTCTGTTCCACCTGGAGTTGTATAAACAACCTTTTTTGTCTCTTCAACCTTTACTGTTTTGTTTACAGGCTGTGGAATCTTTTCCACTCCAAAGCTAACATTCATTGTTGCTAGCTTTGCCATATAACCATTATCCTGTGAATTTCCATCCAGCTTGATAACTAGATTTACAACACCACTATCTCCTGCTGCAACTCTGCCAAGTGAAAAATATGTATCCTCTGGATTATCACCTTGAATCTGTTTTAATCCCTTTAGTACATCATTGTCACCGCCGATTGTATCGCTGTCATAAATAATGGTTTCAGCTCCATCTAGCACATAGCTTAGCTTGTATGAGTAGGCTCCCCCTGCTGCAATTTCACCTGTTTCATCATCCTCTAAAGATGTGATAACTGCTGTGTTCAGATAGAAGTCAAGGGCCTCTTTTGTATCATTGGTATAACTAATTGCAAATGCTAAGGTATCTCCTGGCATTGCATGCTCTATGGTGGCCTTGTCTAAATCGTAGTCTGTGGTCATTTCTGTTCCATTGTAGGTAACGTTCCAACCTTTGTTTACTGTGGCTGCTGATGCATTTACCGCTGTCATGCTAAAGCTTATTGCAGTAACTGCAAGAGCAAGTACTATGTTCTTAATTTTATTTTTCATGGCTTGCTCCTTTCTTACTGCATTGCTCTGCCGCCTATTGAGGTAATATTTCCATCATCCTCGGCATCAAATGTCGCTTTTATTCCCCAGGCTGCATACATTGCATCCTTTGCATTGTGGGTTTGAACTGCATCTGCCTGAATTTCTATGAAAACCTCTTCACCGTTGTACAGGTATTCATTTACGATACCAGCTTCTACTTCCTTCATTTCTACGAAGGTAGTAATAGAATTATCCACCTGAATTCCTGTGATAAAATCTGCCGACTGCCCACTAGCTAATGGAGCACTTCTGTAATAAACCTTCTGCTCTGCTGTGGACTCTGCTGGATTCTCCCACCAGCCCTCAGCTACTAAAATCTTTATTAAGCCGGGATCCAGGTTGGTGTTTTTTCCATTTTTGTACCAGCTTTTTCTAAGTACCACTCTCACGTATTCGCTGTAGCCTGTCTTTTCATTTGAGTTATTCACTACTCTAAGCTTCTCAGAATAGAGTTTTCCAATCTTGAATTTCTCGTCCAATTTAATAGTTGAAAATTGAAGCTCATTTGCAGTTTCCAGTGATTGGTACTGACCATCCACCTCTTCTTCAATATCAACTGAAAATTCTGCTGTAGAAAAATCTACTTCCTGTGCTGCCGAGTGATAAACCATTGCCGCTCTTGTGGCTCCTGCGGAACTTGCTAACACTATTAACATCCCAGCTGCAAGAATCACTAGAGGCATTTTGTATTTATTTTTCATATCTATTACCTCCTTACCTTGATCCTAACTGAGCTGTTATTGCGCTGTTCCAATCGGCGTATGGATTTCCCTCCTCATCATAGAGAACCTTTGTGGCTTCCTGGATGATGATTACATTGAAATCATCATCGATTGAAGTGGTAATCTTTAGATTGAGCCTTTCGGTAGAATCACCAGGTGAAATGATTTCATCATAGTAATAATATCCATCTGTTAAATCTCCCCAGCCTGTTGACTCTTCTTTTTCTACTTCGATTCCTGCTGGGAAAATTGCTTTTGCTCTAACGAAAACGTCATAATCACCTGTATTTTTGATTGATATTCGTTTAACCATTGCTGTTACATCTTCATCAATCTCATCCAGCTGTCCATCTCCTAATGCAACTAAAATCTTGCCATCCTTAGAGATAGTATCAGTAAAATATGCTATGGCAGGTTTTACTGCACAACAACTGATGATTATCAATGCTGCAGCTATGGTACATAACCACCTTGTCTTCATAAGTTACCTCCATCTCTATTACTGCTTAACTTTAGTTTTATCTGGTTTAACCCAGTAGATTGTGCCATCTTCATTTTCGAAATTATTCTCTGCGCTGACTCCTCCAGTGATTAGACGATTATCATAGGTGTTTTCAAATTCTGCTGTAACAGTTTTTTCACCTTCGATAGTCTTTGTCGCTGTAGCGTCACCTACTAATGAGTAGCTTGCTCCAGTGTATTCTTCCTTGACTATCACTGTGTAACCAGCTGGAATATTTTCAAGTAGCTTTGTCTTTGTAGTTGCTGAATCAAAATCTAGTGAATAAACATTTTCTGAAACTGTTTCATTTCCATCCTTAATGGTTACTCTGTATACAAAGCTTGCTGTTCCAAGAGAAACATTGAAGGAATCCAGTTTCTTTTTAATCTCTAGATTTCCAAATCTTTCCTGCTCTGTAGCCTTAAGGTTAAATCTTACTGTGTCTACCCAGGCATCTGAACCGGTTCCTGTAGTAATAAGTTCGCTGGTAGGAGCCATCACTACGTATGAAATGAAGGTATATTTGTATCTGGTATCTGTAATATCTTCTGGAACGTATAGATATAAGCCAGCTCCTGCAGGAATATTTATAGGTTCTACTTGAGCTCCTGCCGACCTATCAAGTGTAATTACAAGATCTGTGTTTTCAGGTGCCACTGCTTTTGCAGGAGCAACGATACTTGTCTTTATGGCATCTGGTGTCGGATTAGTCTCAAGCACCGATAAATCAATTCCAGCGTCCTTAAACTCCTCTGCTATATTTAGTTTTCCTGTCTCGTCCATGTCTGCGATTTTGTAAAGCTTAATCTTTACTTTGCCCTTATATTTTGTGGCAAAAACTGATGTGTCTGTATCGGAAATACCTGCTACGATTGTTACGGTCGCTGATGTATCTACTCGTGCTGCAGCGTTAGCTTTGTATATTCCGCTTCCTGCTATCACAAGCAAAGCTGCCATCAAAATTCCTATTAGGGCTTTTTTCTTTTTCTTAAAAATACTCACTGGCAACTCCCTTCTAGTCTTCCGACTTTACTATTTTCTTCTTAAGTAAGAAGAACAACCCTACTGATCCTAACATCAGAAGTATTCCGAAAATTGTAAAGTTTCTTGTTCCTGAACCACCTGCATAAGGTAATTGGATTTTGATTTTTTCATTGGTGAAATCTAATCTGTAAGTAACTATTCTGCCAACTCTAGTGCACTGGATATTAACCTCCATTTGGTCTCCTGCTGCATCTGAAAGTGTAGCAGTTGGTACATTTTCATCAGAGATTGTGATTGTCATCACGTCAGTGCTTAGTACATATGTATCAGGAGCCTTTGTCTCCATAAGTTTGTAGGTTGCACCTGCTGCTACTTCATCACTCCAGGTAACAATGCCAGCTTTGTCTTCTGTGGTTTTACTTTCACCTGTGTAAGAAAGTGGTGTTTCTTCTGTCTCTATTTGAGTTAAGCTAAATAGTGCTCCATTTAGTCCTGCACCAGTTTTAGCATCAAGCTTGTAAAGTTCCCATACGTTGATAATATGTACTGGGATAACAGGCTTAGGGAAGTTATCCGTTACCGCCTCATCCTTGAACGTGTAGTTTACGTATGCTGGGCCATTTGTGTAGAAGCCAGGCATTTCAGAAGAAATGATTTCCTCATTTCTAAAGTGGTCTGTTCCCTCATCGCCTTCATCTGGATAAGTCTTGTTTTCGAAGTAGTAATCGTAGGCTGCTTCGCTAGGCTCTACATAAAGCTTGACTGAATATTCGTATTTCTGGTCAAGTATGTGTCCTGCTGGGAAATTAAGAGTAACTACACCATCCTGATATGTGGCTGTAAGCTCCTTACCATCTGGGAGGATGTATTTTGCTGGTGTAGTCATAATGCCATTTTCATCAATTACTCCATCTACCCATTTGCTTGCATCCTCTGTAAGGCTTGTTCCATCTTTTGCTACGTTGATGTAGAAAATAGATTCCTTAGTGATAACAACGTTGTCGCTAAGTGTGTCTATCATGGTTGCATTTGATGCAAAGTATTTTTGCTCATCAACTACTGAGTCGCCTATTTGTATGCTAGAAATAGTACCTGCCAAGTCCTTAAAGATAGTTGTAACGTCTGAAATAGCGATATTATAGGCTGCCTTTGTAGTTGCAGGACTCTTTGCTATCATGTTTTCAAGAAGAGTGCTTCCGTTAATGTAATCATCTGTTGCTACATATGAGTTACCGCGCTTCTTGTAATATTGCATTGTGCCAAGACCAATCCCGATAGCGTAGAAATGATCAGTCTGTAGTGCTGCAGTTGCATTGTAAGCTGCAGTTTCGGCCTCTTCTGTAATGTGACTTCCTTGACCTGATACACCGTCTCCTACTGTGTAGTATGTAGGCTCGCCATCTGTTAAAAAGATTACAATTCTCTGAGCGTTCGGTCTGTTGGCCTCATCGATTGGTCTAGAACTCATTTCTGTCTGAGCCAGCTCTAGTCCAGCCTGATAATTTGTTCCAGTACCGATTCCGTTAGCTCCTGAAGCACCTAAGGTAGTGGTTACGTAGCGTTTTATGTTACTTGTATCAACCCAACCGTTAGATACTACTTTAGCTTTATTTGCAAAATCGATAACCTTCCACTTTGCATTTACATCTTCCTTTTCCGCTATAACGTCAATCATGCTATCTACAGCTGCTTTTACATTTTGGATTCGAGTCTTACCAGGTGTTCCTGAATAGTTCATGGAACCTGATTTATCAATTACAAGGATAATATCTAGATATAGCTTATTAATTTGCTCGTATTGCTCTATCTCGTTGATTGTTGTCTGAACTGTTTCGTAAGGTCCCTTGAATTTTAGAGTAAGTGAATATTTGTCATCCTTTAAATCTTCAACGAACTTTTCAACTACAGAGCCTTGCTTTTCTATGATTTGAGTAGTTGTAATACAGTTTTGGAACTTTACATTACAAGGTGTATTATCTGCTACATTTACTTGAATCTCTCTTGTCGCATCAGAACCTGCTGCATATTCAGTAGGTGTCTCTGAGTCGTTTACAAAGATTCTTGTAGTAAAGGTTTCGACCAAATCATATTCGCTTGTATCAACTCTTAATTCTGTAATTGTATATGTACCTGCAGGAAGTTCTCTAAACTCTGCAACATCTGAATGTTTAAGTTTAAACTCACCTGTAGTGGCGTCTGTGGTGAAGCTTGCATCCCCAACCTTATAGGCTGATGAAGTGAGAGCTGTACCGTTACTATCTTTAATCACATATACATATTCCGCATTTGTATCTTTTGTAGCGTCTCCCGTAGCTACATTTTTGATTGTAAGATTGATGTTTTCTACATAGTAAACAGTTACGTCAAGGGTCTTTGTGCTAGAAAATTCAACTTCTTTAACGAAAGTATCACCATTGTATAAATCTAAATATTGGTCATAATCTAACCATAATAGATAGTCTTCAACCTCTTCTCTGAATTTCCATTTTGTAATTTCTTTTGCTACGCCAGAATCATTGATTATGGCTTTTTCAAATCTAAAACCAGAAATAGCATCAACTACATCTGCAAGTAATTGCTCACCAGAGTTTTCTGTAACTTCGTATGATGTTGAATGGTTAAGATCTGAAATTGTCTCGCCCTTTGACGATTTGCTTATAAAGTTAACAGTTATCTTTTTGTTACTTACACCAGACCAGGTAATAATGTAAGTTGAAAAGCTGTCATTTGTAAAAGATGCTGCTGTAACATTTGAATCATTTCCAGTACAAACAACTGCTTTTCCTGCCTCTGTCAAATCTTCAAGTTCATTTGTTGTGCCGTCGATGTGCATCATAGCTACATCAACAGTTTCAGCTTTCTCTAATGCTCTTTCAGATACTGGATTAACTTCATGTTTGTACTCCATGGAAACTGTTACGTCTCCATCAGGTTCAACGGTCTCACCAGTTTCAATAAGAACAAAGGAAATATCGTAAGCTAAAAATCCGATTACATCAGCTTCTTTGCTTTCGTATTTCTTCTGAAGCTTTCCAGCTGTTTCCATGAAAGCATCCTTTGTTTCATCGTTTTCAGCTGTGATTGGTGTCACCCTAAGGTCAGCATTCTCAGGAACTGCACCAGCAACATTGATGATTACATCTGAGTCCTCATAGGTAAGAACTGGATCAGGAAGTTTTTCAAAACCACATTTGATGCATTTTCCATCTTCATCAAATTCATGTTCACATTCTTCCTCTAGTTCTTCTAGTTCCTCCTCTGTTTCCTCATCCTCTGTTTCTTCGTCCTCTACTTCTTCGTCCTCTACTTCTTCGTCCTCTACTTCTTCGTCCTCTGTTTCTTCGTCTACAGGCTCTATTGGAAGATCTTCTGGAATCTGGTCATCTGCTACGATTTCCTCTGAATCCTCTACAATTATTACTTCCCCTGTAGACTCTTCAGCATCTAATGTGCTATCATCGTCCTTGATGGTCTCAACTGATTCATAATCCGTCTCAGGATTATCTATCTCTGCAAATGCACTTGCTGACATGGTTAGATACATTGCAAAGATCATCACCAGTGAGATAATTTTGTTAAGCATTTGATTTCTTTTCATACGATTCTTCCTCACTAAACCTCAACCAATAGATGCAAAATGTTATATGAGATAACTGTTTGTGAGTGTAGTTTATCAACTATTGTGTGAAAAATCTGTGTATAGGCAAGAAATGTCTGAATATTGGCAAGAACGTAATTTATTTACTATACAATTCGTGAACAAAATGTGAACGTTTGGTCTGTATAACGTTTTTGACAGCAAACGTTTTCGGGAGAAAAAAGAAAGCTACTTTGATTGCTCAAAGTAGCTTAACAGACTGTCTTTCAATTATTCTAACAGGTAGATGAATGTCACTAGCTGCGTTTTCTTTACCTTCTAGTAGTTCAAAGAGGCCATCTCCGGCCGCATTAGCCTTTTGTGTAAAGTCCTGGGCGATTGTTGTAAGCCCTGGAGAAAAATATTCACACTGTGGCAGATTATCAAATCCAATCACAGATATATCCTCAGGTACCCTAAATCCACACTGCCTTACGCCTTCAATAATACCAAAGGCAACAATATCTGACATGGTTGCAATAGCAGTATAACCATTTTTCGACAATGCCACATCCATTCCGATGCTCACGGCACTTTTATAGGCTGTATCAGTTCTATAGATATCATCAGAAGAGAGCTTAATGCCGTTTTCTTCACAGGCCTTCATAAAACCCTTGTATCTTTCCTGCACAACACCTGGTGTATTGTAATCAGGACATATTAGGGCAATTTTTGTGTGGCCTTTGCTGATTAAATATTTGGCAGATAAGTATCCACCGCGATAATCATCCAAGCCAATATTTACAATGTCTGAATGGTCTGTGTAGGTGTCGAGAAATACTGTTGGGGCTGAAAAAGCCTTTTTAATCTTCTCCACATCCTCACTCATTACACCAAGGAATATGGCTCCATCTACATTCCAGGATGATAAAAGCGGAATAACCGAGCTACAGTCAGGTACACACCTTAGCATAAGATAATAATCCTTGCTTCTGACGTATCTTTCAAAGGCAGCTATCATCTGAACATAATAAGGATTCATAAGAAAATCTTCCTCAGGACCTACATATGGCACCACAAGACCGATGATTCTACTTTCCTTTTTTGCAAGGGACCTGGCCATGGCATTTGGCTTATAATCCACCTCTTTAATTATTCTTTCAATTTTTTCTCTAGTCTGCATAGAAACCTTGCTAGTGTTTCCGTTCAGCACATTAGAAACTGTAGCTGTACTAACACCAGCAAGACTTGCAATATCTTTTAGATTCATAGAAGCTCCATAATTGCATCTTTTATTTTTAGATCAATGTCAGCTGAAGCTAGAGATATCATTGCTTCTCCCCTATCACTAACATTTTTGATTATATCATATATGTGCTCCTTTTGAAGGTTATCCATCCATGCATTATCAAGAATTTTAAAGGCCATGGACTTATAATCATTTTCCTCCTTAAGAGCGGCGGTCACTTCATAAATGTACGACTCCTGAACTGGAAGCTCAGGTGTTTCAAATTTTTCATACTCTTTACCCTCTAAGCCGAAAATAACAAATTCGTAAATGCGTTTTGCAGGCAAAAGGGCTAGATTTCCCTCAGCACCATGGATCTTTACCCTGGTGGTTCTACTATTTTCATCAAACTCTACAGTGAACTTTGTTGTCACACAATCCCCGTTTTCATAAGCATTTGTTATGCCGTCATCCTCATAAAGAGTAAACTCTCCCGATTTGCCAGCACCAATAAGCACTCTAAGTTTTGCTGGATTAGAAGTACTGTTGCCCTCATCCATGGATAATGGAACAATACCGCCCTCAGAAAGAAGAACTGGAATAGAATCCACTGTTCTATACAGATTTTTTCTGCCCCCAGTATAAATAGCACCTGTAAAAATGTCATACCATCTTCCCTCGGGAATAAGCATATTTATCTTAGCAAGTCTGGTTGTAGCATCAGTTTCTTCTGCGATGGCACCTACTAAAAGATTGTCTCCGAAGAAATATTCATTACCACATTCATAAGCACTTTTTTCATTAGGTAGACGATAATACATAGGCTCAATTAGCATCTGGCCATTTATGTATGTCTTATAGCTCATGGTGTAAATGTATGGAACAAGCTGATGACGCAGTCTCATAAACTCGCCCATTACACTGCGGTAAGGCTCAGATACATTCCATGGTTCCTTATTAAAAAATGGACTGGCACTACTGTGAAGACGCATAATTGGAGAAAATACTCCAAACTGAATCCAACGAATAAGGCGCTCCTCATTTTTGTCTCCCATCATGTGTCCGCCGATATCATGACTCCACCAGCCATAGCCAATGTTTGATGCCGTAGCAGTGAAATAAGGCTGAAACTTAAGGGATTTCCATGTGGAAACAGTATCTCCTGAAAAGCCTATAGGATATCTGTGGCTGCCGACACCTGCATATCTAGAGAATATCATAGGGCGCTTGCTGCCATTTTTCATATCCATGTAATGATAATGATTTAGTAAAAACAGTGGATCCACAGGGTTCTTTTCATCCGCCTCTCCCTGCTGCCAGTCTATCCACCAAAAATCTACGCCATCCTTTTCGTATGGATGCATAACATCTTTGAAATAGGCTTCTCTAAAATTCTTATCTGCAAAATTAAATTCTACAGCCTTTTCTTCCTTTGGATTTACCCCTACTCTTTTGCAAACAGCCTCATACTGTTTTTCAAAAGCTCTGATTCCATCGGCAGGATGAAGATTAAGAGTAACTCCAAGTCCTCTATCCTTTAAGCCCTTTAAAAATCTCTTATAATCAGGGAACAAATCTGGATTCCAGGTATAGCCAGTCCAGCCAGTTCCATACTTTGGATCCACATCTGTAAGATGCCAATCCATATCAATTACAGCTACAGATACTGGGATGTTTTCCTGCTCCATTTTATCAAGAAGCTCATTATAGCTGCTTTCAGAATATGGATAATATCTGCTCCACCAGTTACCCAAAACATATCTTGGAACCATTGGAACCCTACCACACAAATTGTAAAAATCCCTTAAACCTTCTCTAAAGTCCTTGTTATAACCAAAGAAATAAATGTCCTTACCCTTGTTAACTCGTGGCACATATTCCCCATCAACTAAGAGAGCACTTTTACTGTCGTCTACTACCGCATAGCCGTATTCCCCAAAAAGGCCGCTATCTAAGTAAACGCCTCCATCGGCTCCATCTAAGGTTCTGGCTGTACCATAATAATTTCTATCTGAGTTGCCATAAACCACACTGTAGTGCCAAATCTGGCCATTCTCCTTTAGCTTTATAGAAAGCCCCTCTGGAGAAAAAGCCTGCCCATCGTAATCAAACACCAGATGATCTGTCTCAATAATCAAATGGCCATTCTCATGAAAGGTTGTGTACTCCACTCTAGGAAAATCCCTATTTACAACCACCTGGGTAGGCTCATCCACAAACTGAGAATTCTCATCATACTCCATTCTAATTAGACGGCTAGTAAGGACTGTTATTCTGTACTTATATCCAATTGTCATAATTGACCTCATTTCTAAATCTGTAACTTTGAAATAAAGCGCAAACCTAAAACCCGAAATCAATTAACCTATATAAAAGCATAAAAAAAGGGTCCTCGCGTGTTATCGCGAAAACCTTTTAACCCATGAGCAGATTATAAATGTACTTTTTGTGTTTTGCAACAATTTTTTTAAACTTTGAAAAAATTTATGTTATTATAAGTTAAATAGTAACGGAAAAAGTTGAAGGGGGTTCAACATGTTAAAAGAATACACAAAGATTCCTGCACCACTTAATTCTGATGTAGCTTTGAAAATCATTCCTGGCCACTTTGCAACAAACCATTCCCATATCACGAACTATATGGAAATAGGTACTATGAAAACCAGATGTAATGAGGCTCAGGGAGTAGCTCAGCTTTTGGCTATGCACTATTCTGTTTCTACTCCTGTAGATACAATAGTATGTGCAGATGGCATGGAGGTTGTAGGTACATTCCTAGCTCAAGAGCTTACAAAAGCTGGCGTTGCAAACTACAACCAGCACAAAACAATCTATGTTACAGCTCCAGAGGTTACTTCAAACGGCCAAAGCATTTTTAGAGATAATATGCAACTGACAGTTCGAGATAAAAATGTGCTTCTTTTATTTGGTTCGTTAAGTACAGGACGTACTGTTGATAGTTTGGCTGAATGTGTTAGATATTATGGTGCGAAAATCAGCGGAGCTTGTGCAATTTTCTCCGCAGTCAATGAAGTGGGCGGCATTCCTATTACTGCTGTATTCCATGAGGAGGATATTCCAAACTATAATTCTTATCCGCTTCATGAGTGTCCACTATGCAAGCAGGGCGTACCTATTGATGCCATAGTAAATTCATTTGGATATTCAGAGCTTAGATAAAAATTAGAGCAGCCAAAATGGCTGCTCTAATTTATTTTCCAACTATATTTACGCTACCTAACGCACAATCAACATCAATATCATTTCTGTCTGTATTTGGAGCGTTAATATCTACATCTCCCATATCACAGTTACAATCGATTTTTCCATAATTTCCAGTGACATCAACATCGCCTGCATTAACATTCAAATCTATTTTTTCAGCTGTACAATCCATTACGTTAATATCCCCTGCATTTGCATCGATGTTGATTTTTTCAGCTATTATATCATTGATATCAATGTCTCCAGCGTTAGCATCCAGCTCAAGCTTATCAAGCTTAATATTACTAATATCAATATCTCCTGCTGATATATCAAGCTTTATAGTTTTAAGGTCTGTATCCTTTGGAATAACAATATCAAGCTTAAAATCATCAAAGCCATGCATGTTTTTAATAGACTGTTTTTGAGATACTGTAAGCATGCCATTTTTAAGCTCTACATCAGGTGTATATTTCTCAGGGAAAGAGGCATCTACTGAAAATGTATTACCATAGGCT
>JAEEGF011332429.1_pt1 | contig 16999 bp, 13 predicted proteins | sample 9134171 | NCBI WGS metagenome assembly JAEEGF01 (sample SAMN16246542, study PRJNA631951) | gut metagenome | biome: gut microbiome; feature: rumen; material: AP-attached | host: Bos | place: Iran: Karaj | collected 2018-10 | reverse complement strand
TGATGTTCCCTAACATAGGGAGAGAAGACGAAGCCTCCTGGCATCATTTCTCCGTAGATGAAGAGGACTGGGTATATCATTGGACTGCCCTCCCCCATGTGGATGCCGGCAAGTTCAAGATCATCATCAAGGCACACGAATGCTCTGAACCCGTGAAGATTCGCGAAGTAAAAATAGTAAAGACTGAAGAGCAAGAAGTTAAATAAACACACAATGAAAAAGACATTATTAACGGCAGCAACGCTGGTTTGCGCAAGCCTGCTCAATAGTTGCGGCTTCATCTCTTATGAGTCCGGTGAGAAAACAGGAACAGAAATCACATTGATAAGTGAGCCTGAGTATGACATTGACACTGTAATGAACAACCCCGACTACTCAAAGGGCAATGAATGGCTGATAGAGAACACTGGAAGTGAAGATCTGTGCATCGACAGCGTGATACCCTCCAGCGAACGTATAGAACTTGTCTATCCCCGTGGGAGCCAAACGGTCAAAAAAGAATACCACGTTCAATGGACTAGCTACGAAGATGGCGAAGCGAAGGAACATAAAATCTCCAAGAAAACACACATGATTCTGCCCACCGATACGGAACCCGGAGAGTATCTTGCCATCCGAGCCATGCTTCACCCTGCCGAAGGAGAGGAAGGCCCCTTCTCCTACTCCATCAGGGTATATGGCAACTTCCCCGATTCGCCCCTGATTCTCAACCTTGCCGGAAACTACCAGACGTCTGATAGCATTAGCGTCAATGCAGAGGAAATAGATGAAGAAGATGATGATGATGATGAAATGAATGGTTTTTAGTTAGTAAAGGTTTGAATATTGGCGCAAAAAAAAACATCAGTAGTGCAGCTATTTTAAAACAATTGGTTATCTTTGCTCCCGTAACATGAAGAACTAGTAAACAAATGGAGAAGATAATCGGACTTATTGATGCGCCATTCACTCCCTTTTATGAGAATGGCGATGTGAATCTGGAACCCATCCCTGCTTATGCACAGATGTTGCAAAAGAACGGATTGAAGGGTGTGTTCATCAACGGATCAAGTGGCGAAGGATATATGCTTACCCCCGAGGAGCGCATGCAGCTGGCCGAGGCATGGATGGCTGCAGCGCCCAAGGGGTTTAAGGTAATCGTGCACGTGGGCAGTTGCTGCGTTCGCGAGAGTCGACGACTGGCCGGACATGCCCAGAAGATCGGAGCTTGGGGCATTGGTGCCATGGCACCTCCCTTCCCCAAGATCGGCCGCATTGAGGAGTTGGTAAAATACTGCGAGGAGATAGCAGCTGCCGCTCCCAACCTACCCTTCTATTTCTACCACATTCCTGCTTTCAACGGCGCCTTCCTGCCCATGGTCAAGTTCCTGGAGGCTGTGGATGGACGCATCCCCAACTTCGCAGGCATCAAGTACACCTTCGAGAGCTTATACGAATACAACCAGTGCCGACTCTATGGCAATGGCAAGTTTGACATGCTGCATGGTCAGGACGAGACCATCCTGCCCTGTCTGGCTATGGGTGGAGCCCAAGGTGGCATAGGCGGTACCACCAACTACAATGGACGTAACCTGGTGGGCATCATAGAGGCTTGGAACAAGGGCGACTTAGAGTCAGCCCGTCGTCTGCAGGAATACAGCCAGCTGGTCATTAACATCATCTGCCATTTCCGCGGCAATATCGTGGGTGGCAAACGCATCATGAAACTTATTGGTTTGGACCTTGGTCCCAACCGTACCCCATTCCAGAACATTACTCCCGAGGAGGAAGCTCAACTGAAAAAGGAACTGGACGAGATTGGTTTCTTCCAGCATTGCAACGTGTTTTAAGTGAAGAAGGCTGCGAGTAAGCGAGTGGAGAGTGAAGCTTGCTTCAACTCTTACGAGCGTGAGCAGGCTCGAGGCGCAGCCTCAATGAAGAATAAAGAATGAAGAATAAATATATCATCTTTCTGTTGGCTTTTTGCTCCTTTACTGCTGTTTGGGCGGCCAAAAAGTCTATCAAGGTAGCCTGTGTCGGCAACAGTGTGACGTATGGTTATGGACTTCCCAACCGCGATACAGAGAGTTATCCTGTGCAGCTACAGCAGATGTTGGGCAAGGGTTACGAGGTGCAGAATTTCGGACATTCGGGTGCTACGCTATTATACAAAGGGCATCGCCCCTACATCAATCTGCCCGAGTTCCATCAGGCGCTGGACTTCAAACCCGACTGGGTAGTCATTCATTTAGGACTGAATGACACCGACCCGCGCAACTGGCCCGACTGGAAGGAAGAGTTCATTCCCAACTATCGCGCGCTGATAGATTCCTTCCGTGTGGTGAACCCCGAGGCTCGTATCCTTGTCTGCTGGATGACACCCATCTTCGACCGTCACTCCCGCTTCCAGAGCGGCACACGCGACTGGCACGCCCAGATTCAGCAGGCCATCTTCCAGGTGGCATGGGGAGCCAAAGCACAGCTTATCGACCTCTACACACCCCTGCACAACCGTCCCGACCTCTTCCCCGATGCCTTGCACCCCAATCCAGAGGGTGCAAAGATTCTGGCCAAGACTGTCTATAGCGCACTGACGGGCGACCATGGCGGTCTGCAACTGCCGCCTGTCTATTCCAACGGCATGGTTCTGCCACGTGACGAACCCATCCTGGTGGAAGGCATCTCCGATGCCCGGCGCAACATCAAGGTCACGCTATCCCGCAACGGCAAGGTGGTGCATGAGAGCAACAACTTCTCAAGGGCTGACGGACACTGGCACATCGAGATGCCCGAGATGAAAGCTGGTGGTCCCTACACGCTTACGTTCACAGCCACACCCCTGAATCCCGACCACTACCTTTTTTACTATCCAGAGAAGTATCCCAACCTGCTGGAGAACCTGACGAAAGCCAAGACGCAGACACTGACAATTGACAGCGTTTACTATGGCGACCTGTGGCTGGCCAGCGGACAGTCGAACATGGAGATGCGCGTGGATCAGTGTAACACCCTGGAGCAGGATCTTGCCGATGCTGCCCGTCTTGGCGAACGGCTACATCTCTTTAATATGCCTGCACGGGCCCGCACGGATGCCGTGGAGTGGGATGACAGTGTGCTTCGCTACACAAATGAGCTACGCCACATGGACTTTCAAGGGTGGAAGACGGCTTCGCCAGAAACAGTAAGACAGTTCTCTGCCGTGGCCTTTAATTTCGGACGCGTCCTTTGCGACAGCCTCGAGGATGTTCCCATAGGAATCATCTGCAATGCTGTGGGCGGCTCCACCACCGAGTCGTGGATTGACCGCTCGACACTGGAATGTGAATTCCCCAACATCTTGCGCGACTGGCGCAATGGTGACTTCGGGCAGCCTTGGGCACGCGGTCGCATGACACAGAACATTGCCCATGCCCTCGATAAGGAATCGCCTGCCTATAACCCCTTGCAGCGCCATCCTTACGACCCTGCCTACCTTTTTGAGGCTGCCATCCTGCCACTTGGTCATCTGCCCCTTCGCGGTGTCATCTGGTACCAGGGCGAGAGCAATGCTCATAACATTGAGGTACACGAGCGGCTGTTCACCCTTCTGGAGCAATCCTGGCGCAAAAGCCTCACCCCCAGCCCGAACACCGTCGAGAGTGGGAACTCTCTCCCCTCTGTGGGGCCGCAGCCACATTTAGTGGCTACTCTAAAGACCCCATTCGCTCCGAGGAGAGGGGGGAACCGCCTTGAAAACACTCCCTCCTCGGGGGGAGCTGGAGGGGGGCTTCTGCCCTTCTACACCGTACAGCTCAGCAGTCTGCCACGCCCGTCATGGCCTGCTTTCCGCGACAGTCAGCGCAGCCTGGCTGAAAAGTTGCCCGATACGTGGATGGCTGTCACCACTGACCTTGGTGATCCCAACGATGTCCACTACCGCACAAAGCGCCCCGTTGGTGAGCGCCTGGCCTTGCAGGCATTACACCACACCTATGGTCATTCGGTAGAGTGCGAAGGCCCGACGCTTCGTTATGCTGTCAAAGGAATAAACAATTCCATTTGCGTTCGGTTCAATCATGCAGAAGGCCTCACCTGCACCAAGGGCTTCGAGATTGCCGATTCCGATGGCATATTCTATCCTGCCGACATCAAGATAGAAGGCGACAAGGTCCTTCTCACCTCCCCCAATGTTAAAGGACCCGCCTTTGTCCGCTACGGCTGGAGCGGCTTTACCGATGCCGACCTCCGCAATGCTCAGGGGCTTCCAGCTTCTACATTCCAGGTCAAGACGGCGAAATAGAGATAACCTCACCCCATATAACAGAAATCCCCATCATGGAACAACCACGATGGGGATAATCATTCTGAAAAAACCTTTTTGCCCTAAAATACTACGGTTCTATGATATTGAAATTGAGGACGGGCTTCTTTATTCCGCTGAAGAGCGAGTTGACAGCATCAGAGCTGCCGAGAACCGACAGACCGCCGCAGTTACCGTTGAGGCAAGCTACCAAAGCAGCCTTGGAACCGGTGGCCGTTGCATCGGCATTAGAACGTGTCTCTCCCATATAGGTAAGGACAACACCGGCACGACGAACCACGCAGCACTTTTCGTTACCGATGATGAAGTTGACCGTTACATCATAGTCGGCCACATCGCGGCTGTCTGTGGCAATGGCAGCATATTCGAATATCATGCCGATGGTTCCGGCTCCCAGCATATTGGTAACACCCTCGCCCGTTCCATAGATAGGAGCTGCAGGCGTAGCGGCACGCAATTCCATAGCACCCGTCAGGTAGCAGTTACGCCATGTACCGCTCTCGCACTGATACCCCAACTGCTCCAGTGCATCGGCACAGAGGCGACGAGCCTCAGTATTCGAGGGGTCGGCATAGACCAGCTCCTTTGTTACCTGAGCTACCCACTGGTATTCGCCGCGGGCATAGTCCTCACGGGCCATACGCAGGATGCGCTCGGGAGAACCCATATACTCTACAATCTTCTTGGCAGTACGCTCGGGAGTCAGCAGATTCAGGTTCACAGGGTTGGCATCGTACCATCCCATGTAACGCTGATAAACAGCCTTTATGTTGTGCGAGAGAGTTCCGTAATACTGACGAGTGTACCAAACGCGATCCAAGCGCTCGGGCAGTTGCAGGGTGTCGGAGATCTCGGTAGGGGTAAGACCCAGATTCACGTAGTGCAGTGTCTGGTCGTGGATGAACTTATATACCGAAGCGGTATTCAGCATATACTCACGGATGGTCTCGGTACCCCAGTGTGGCCAGTTGTGGCTCTGGAAGACCACATCGGTCTTGTCGCCAAACTTCTGCTCAGCCTCCAGGATATAGTTGCACCATGCCTCAGCATCACGAACCTGAGCACCACGCAGGGTGTAGAGGTTGTGCAGGGTACCGGTACAGTTCTCTGCCATCCAGAGTGCGCGGTAGTCGGCAAAGTAGGCATTCATCTCGGTAGGAGCCTCTGTGCCTGGGGTAACCTGGAAGGTAACGGTGAGTCCGTCTATGACAAGCGTGGTATCCTTTACAACCTCGAAAGTAGGAGGCATGAGGGTCAGGGGCGAGTTGGTGCTCTGTCCCATACCGATACCCATAGCCATGCGGCCAGTGGTCCCCTTGGGCAGGTTGGCTCCGTACTGATAGCTGGCACGACGTGACATGGCAGCGTTACAATAGGCATTCTCTGCAATCACATGCTTCATGAAATGCTCTGATGTGATGAGGGCAATCTTACCGGTTTGCAGCTGCTGATCCAGAGGCAGGGAAGCATCGGCAATGTTCTGGGAATCAACAATAGCGCCTACGCCACCATAGTGGTCAGCATGACTGTGACTGATAAGGACAGCCACAATGCGGGGATTGGCATCCACGTTGCGCTTGAAGATATCCAGGGCAGCCTCAGCCACCTCCTTACACATCAGCACATCAAAGATCAGCCAACCGCCGTTCTTTGTCTTGATAAAGGTCATGTTGGCCATATCGTAGCCACGCACCTGATAGATGCCTTCGCATACCTTGAAGAGACCGCACTGCACATTGCAGAGAGTGTTGCGCCAAAGGCTGGGGTTAACGGTCGAGGGAGCCTCGCCTCCATCCTGTACAAACTTGAACTCAGCCATGTTCCAGACCTCACCTTTGGAATTCTTGATAACAAGGTCTGGGGTAGCCTCAATAAGTCCGCGCTTTGCGTTCTCCAACTCAGCCTGGTCTTCGAAGTCCAGGCGTGTATACCACTGCTGGTTCTTGTCGGCCGTAGCCTTAGTTGCCTTCTTCGAGGCCATAGGATCCTGTCCGGGATCTTCCTCTTCGGGTTCCTGAGCTGGATTCTCCTCTGTCTGATAGAAAACCAGGCTGTCCATCTCGTTGGCACGATAAGACTGCCGTTGTCCATTCTTGTAGAGATAATACCCCTGGGCTGAAACTTGTTGTGCCATGCCACATAGGCAGAGCAGCGCCATGATAAGTTGCTTTTTCATTATTTCTTTGATATTTTGAATGTTTTACTTTCTGTTACTACAAGGTATACACCCTTTCTCAGGGATGCTGTTGAGAGGGTTGCTGTGCCGTCCTTACCGGGAGTGGCTGTTTCCATGCATTTGCCATCGACGGTGTAGAGAGACAGCTGCCGGCATCCGTAAGCAGTCACCTCACCGTCTGTGATACGGAAAGAATCGTCCGCAACAGGCTTGATATCCGTCGCCTTTTCCTCGATGGTCATCTTCAGGTAACCATCCAGTGCATAGCGTACGGTAACCTTACCGGATACCAGCTGTACCTCCTCGCCTACAAACGTTACTACGGGCTTCTCTGTCAGGTTGAACGATGTGGTGCCCTTTGTCTCGTACACAACCACGCACATCGCCTTCTCTTCTGCCCGGACCGTAACAGTCACAAGCATCAACACAAGCAACAGGACTGCCCGTGCAGTGTTACAAATAAATGTTTTTGTGCTCATTGAATTGTATTTAATATTGTTGATTTAATTCTTGCTAAACATTCGGGAAATGACCCATATAACAACTATCCATATGATAATATAGATAACACCAAGGGGGATGGTAAGCCATATGGGCGTATCTTTTATAAAGGAGATAAAATCCATTTCGTTTTTGTTACTTTGTATGATTCTCGCCCCAAAATTACCCACACATAACTATATTAGGTGTGAAAAATTTTACATTGGTGTGTATTTTTCAGGAATAGGGTGTGAAAATTGACGGAATTTACACACCTTTTACCCTGTTTACGCAAAAAAAACATTAACTTTGCGGCATATAAGTACACAGCATGGAGAATATGCAATTCACAGCCATCATCCTGATGGCATTACTCACATTCAAGCTTTTAATGCTACCCAGCAAGGTAGCCTTAAACCCCTTGGTAAACAGGGCCCGCATACTTATGGCGGCCAGTACCATGTTGTTGGGTGTGCAGTTCCTGTTGCAGTACATCTGGCACCTGCGTGCCATGGGTGTTACCCAGGCTGTTATGCTGAATCTGTTCCTGTTTATCCCCGTATCATGGATGCTTTCCATGGCGGTGCTGAACCTGCAGGGCAAGGGTCGTCTGAAACCTTTTGACCGATGGATCGGGGGAATCACATGGCTCCTGTGTACATTACTGCTGGGTATTGCAGCTGCCATAGACGGAGAACCGCTACTGTCTGAGACACCCGAGATCCAGATAGCAGAAATCATCTGCTCTATACTATACGCTACCATGCAGGGCCATTATGCCTGGCGCCAGACCGTAAACCTGCAAGCCATACAACGCTCTCTGCAGAACTACTACGACCGCGATATGGAAGGTATGCTGACCTGGATGCGGCTGAGTGTCATCATCCTGGTGGCACTGGCGCTGATGGTTCCCATACTGATCTTCGGATCAGGAGCGTGGCTGGCAGTGTATGGTCTTTTCTTCTTTGCCAGCATTTTCTATACGGTGGACAGCTTCTGCAGCTATGTGGTAAGCTCCGCCCCCAAGAGATTGGAAGAAGCAGAGGAGAACGAGGAAGAGGAGGAAAGCGAGAAGGCCTCGACAGTTGACAATACAGCAGAGATGTCAGAAGAACAGTCCCAGCGCATAGACCGTATTGTCGGGCAGTGGCTAAAGGACAAGTGCTATCTGAAACGAGACCTGAAGCTCCCTGTCGCTGCGGCGAGTCTTGGTTTACCGCAGTATCAGTTCTCAGCCTGGTTGAGAAACAATAACCTTAAATACAGCGAATGGATAACCACCCTGCGCATAGAGGAAGCCAAAAATGTCTTATTGGAACATCCCGACTGGACCTCCGAGGCCGTTGCCGACCATTGCGGTTTCAATAGCCGGGAGTATTTCCACCGCATCTTCCGCGCTTATATAGGCATGACACCTGTCAGCTTCCAACAGAGCCACGGAGTAATAGATAAGTAAAGAACCTGACCATGAAAAAGAGAATCTACATATTATGCATCATTTCTACCCTCTTCATTGGGATCTGTTGGGGGCAGAACCGTATTGTGGTGACAAAGGCAGGAGAGATGGAGCGTGCCGTCTCGGGCCACTTTGCAGGCATGCATAATGGAACGCTTGAAACATGGGGCGGTTGTAACTTCCCCGATATCCCCTGTGCCGATGGCGGAAAGAAAGTTTTCTATCCCAAAGCCTACGGTGCCAGTGTTACGGTGCCGGAGGGGACTGTGTTTGTGGGGGGGGCCTCACCACTAACCCCTCTCCGAGGAGAGGGGGAAAGAGGGGTGCAAACCATTATCAGCACTTCCGAGGTATCTTTTCTCCCCTCCTCCCCGGGGGCGACTGGGGTCTCTAGAGAAACCACTGAATGTGGTTTCGGCCCCACAAAGGGGAGTAAGTCCCCACTCACGAGGGAGAGCAGGCTGGGGAAGGGGGCTGGGTTCTCCTCTCTCCCGAAAGGGCTCGATAACTTTGCAGCTTGCTACGGAGCAGACCGCATCTTTGTGGCTGGCGGTCAGAGCAACGGAACGCTCAACAGGGATGTCTATGCATTGGACTGGCCAAATGGCAAGGAATGGATAAAGTTGTGCGAGTTGCCCGACGAAGGTCGCTTACAGCCCTGCATGGCCGTACAGAACTCACCTGAAGGAGAAGCGCTGTACATCTTCGGAGGATACAGACCCTCAGCCCCCTCCCTCAATCCCTCCCCCGAGGAGGAGGGAAGAGTTTTCCTGAAAGGGCTGAAACTTAACTTGAAGACATTGGAATGGCAAGAAACGGCACCAGCCATTGTCCTCCCCTCCTCCTCGGGGGAGGGGCAGGGGGAGGGGGCTGCTCTTGTCGGCTCCTGTGCCACCCCATGCGGTTATAGCCACATCCTGTTCTTTGGCGGTGTAGACTACGATATCTTCCTTTCAGCCATACAAGGCAGGCAGGACAGCCTTTACCTGCGTCATGAACCTTCATGGTACAGGTTCCGCAGCGATGTGCTGGCCTACCATACCATCACCGACTCCTGGAGCCTCATCCCCGGTGATAGTGCTCTGGCACGTGCAGGAGCAGTGCTCACCCCCTTCCAGGACGGTTGGTTCTACAGCGGAGGCGAGACAATGCCCGGCATAAGGTCGTCACAGATCTCCCGCATCGAGATAGAACACGAGACATCCTTCGGATGGGCCAACTGGTCAGTACTGGTGTGTTACCTGCTGGGCATGTTGGGAATGGGCATCTACTTCATGCGCAGGGAGAAAGGGGCTGACGACTTCTTCAAGGGCGGTGGTCGCATTCCATGGTGGGCTGCAGGCATCAGCATCTATGCTACCATGCTCAGTGCCATTACCTATATGGCCATTCCTGCCAAAGCATATGCTACCGACTGGACCTATTATCCCATGCTGTGGATGATTCCGCTGGTGGGTTTCCCCGTCATCTGGTACTATCTGCCGTATTTCCGCAAGAGTAAGGCAGCATCAGCCTACGCCATCCTCGAGGAGCGTTTCAATACCGCCACCCGCCTGATGGCCTCTACCCTATTCTGCATCTTTATGGTGGCACGCATGGCATTGGTGCTGTATCTGCCTTCGTTGGCACTGACGGCCGTAACGGGTATAGACATCTACCTGTGCATCCTGATGATGGGCTTGGTAACCATCATCTACTGTACCATGGGCGGTGTGGAGGCTGTCATCTGGGGCGATGTCATCCAGGGTTGCATCCTGGTGGGAGGCGCCATCTTTGCCGCCTTGTATCTGTGGGGTAATACCGAAGGGGGATTCTCCGGGGCCTGGCAGCTGGCTGTCGACAACGACAAGTTGCGCCTCTTCGTGTGGAGCTGGGACTACCGACGTGTTACCTTCTGGGTGGCCATTCTGGGTGGTGGCATAGCCAATAACCTGATTTCCTACACCAGCGACCAGACTGTTATCCAGCGCTATATGACCACCAAGGACGAGAAAAGTGCCGGACGAAGCATCCTGACGAATGGTTTCATGAGTGTCTTCATCTCCGTGGCTTTCTATTTTATCGGGACAGGCCTCTATACCTTCTATAAGACCCATCCCCAGAGCCTGGATATCACCATGCAGCAGGGCGATGCCATCTTCCCCTACTTTATGATGAGCCAGATGCCGGCAGGCATAGCAGGACTGCTCATTGCCGCTATCTTTGCTGCTACCATGAGTACGATCTCCAGTAACATCAACAGCCTGAGCACTGCCTTCAGTATCGATTTCGTGCAACGTTTCCGCCCCCATACCTCCGACAGGGCTTTGCTACGAGTGGCACGCTGGACGTGTATCGTAAGCGGATTGGTAGGCCTGGGACTGGCACTGATGATGGCTACCTGGAATATAGCCTCGCTGCTGGATTACTTCAACACCATTCTGGGCTTGCTGACCAGCGGACTGGGAGGCCTCTTCGTGATGGCAGTCTTCTTCCCACGTATCAAGGGTGGTGCAGCCTTGACGGGCTTCATCGTAGGTGAGTTGGTGGTCTTCCTGATGTACCTCTTCACAGACGCCAACTTCTTCCTTTTCGGTGCCACCGGCATTGTCGTGAGTGTGATAGTCGCATTAGCCCCCTCCCTGCTCCCCCTTTGGGGGAGTGATGCAAACTCCAGAAATCATGACTAAGTTCAATAGAAACAAAGCTAATTACTGTTATTCTGATCCAGTCTTGTATCCTATACTAAAGGAACATGCCAAAAGGATGAAAGAATATCCTACAGATGCAGAACGTCTGTTGTGGTTACACCTTCAAAAAAGCAAACTAGGGTTACCTTTCAGAAGACAATATATCATTGCTGACAATATTGCTGATTTCGCATGTCTTCCTGCTCACTTGGTGATTGAGATAGATGGTGGTTATCACGATGACATTCGACAACAATATCATGATCAAGCAAGAACAAATGAAATAGAAAAGTTAGGATTTAAAGTCATACGATTTAAAAACGAAGATATCTTCACAAGATTAGAATATGTTATAGAAACCATTAAAACAATTATATCATGAAAAGAACAAACATAGACACTCCCCCAAAGGGCAATCGTGCGTTATGCGTTCAAACGATTGGGGAGCTTCGCGACGGTGGGCAAAAGCGGGGAGGGGGCCTTAAAGCCTTGGCTGCTCAATATAAGAGCGAACTGCTGGACAGGGTGATGCCCTTCTGGATGCAAAACAGTATAGACAAGGAGTATGGCGGTTACTTCACCTGCATAGAACGCGATGGCGAGGTGTACGACACCGACAAGTTCATCTGGCTCCAGGGCCGCGAGGTATGGATGCTGGCTACATTATATAATAAGGTAGAGAAAAGACAGGAATGGCTGGATGCAGCCATCCAGGGTGCTGAGTTCCTGAAGAAGTACGGGCACGACGGGAACCTGAACTGGTACTTCTCGCTGGACCGCCAGGGACGGCCGTTGGTAGAGCCCTACAACATTTTCTCTTATACCTTTGCCGTCATAGCCTTCGGGCAGCTCTATAAGGCAACGGGCAACGAGGAGTATGCTGACATAGCCAAGAAAACCTTTGACATCGTACTCGCCAAGCGCAACAACCCAAAAGGTAAATGGAACAAGGCAGTTACAGCACTCCCCCAAAGGGGGAGCGGGGAGGGGGCTTCAGGAGCACGTGCCCTGAAGGATTTCGCCCTGCCCATGATTCTGTGCAACGTGGCACTAGAGATTGAGGATCTACTGGAGCCCAAGTTCCTGCAAGAGACCATCGATATCTGCCTGCACGAGGTGCTGGATGTCTTCTACCGTCCCGAGCTGGACCTGATAGTAGAGAACGTAAGCAAGGACGGCCAACTGGTCGACTGCCACGAAGGACGTGTCCTGAATCCCGGTCATGCCATCGAGGCCATGTGGTTCATCATGGACCTTGGCAAGCGTTTAGGTCGTCAGGATCTCATCGACAAGGCCGTTCATATTGCGCTTCGCGAGGCTGAATACGGTTGGGACAAGGAGTATGGAGGCATCTTCTACTTCATGGACCGACTGGGAAGACCCCTCCAGCAGCTGGAATGGGACCAGAAACTCTGGTGGGTTCACATCGAGACGCTCATCACCATGATAAAGGGCTATGAGCTGACCGGCAAGCAGGAATGTCTGGATTGGTTCATGCGTGTCCACGAATATGTCTGGAGCCACTTCGTGGATCCCGAATATCCCGAATGGTTCGGTTACCTGAATCGCAGGGGAGAGGTGCTCCTCACCCTGAAAGGCGGCAAATGGAAGGGATGCTTCCATGTTCCACGCGGCCTGATGCAGGTATACCAGACCTTAGAGAGGATTGCGGCCCAAGAATAATCTTACCGGAAATATTTACCTATAACAGGAAGCGACTTCAGGGGCAGATCATGATAAAGGATGTGCCCTACAAAGGCGCATATCAACACCGTGTTGATGGCCAGACGCAACACCAGCGGCCACTCACGGGGTACCAGTTGCATCACCGTAAAGAATAAAGCTGTTAGCAGCACATACACCACAATGCTCTTCATAGGATAAGGAATAGGATTCTTTATCTGTCCGACAATGTACGAGAGCACCATTGCTGTTCCATAACCGGCCACACCACCCCAGGCACAGGCCATATAGCTATACTGGGGAATATAAAGGTAGTTGACTAAGAACAACACTGCACAGCCTGCCAGAGAGAACCAGGCACCATAGATGGTCTTGTCGATAAGCTTGTACCAGAATGAAAGATTGAAGTACACACCCATCATGATCTCTGCCACCATCACGATAGGTACAACAGACATTCCCTCGCGATAGCCCTTACCAATAATGAGTTGCAGCACATCTATGTAACCCATTACGCACAGGAAGGCCAATAGCGTGAAGATGAGGAAGTACTTCATCGCAACAGCATAATATTCGTTCTTATCGCCATCCTTGGCTTTGGCAAAGACAATGGGCTCATAGGCATAACGGAAGGCTTGGGTAATCATGGCCATAATCATGGCTATCTTTACACAGCCTCCATAAATACCCAACTGCACGTTGGCATCAGCCTCATCAGGATAAACCAGTGGGAACATTATCTTATCGGCCACTTGGTTCAGAATACCTGCAATACCCAAGATAAGGATAGGCCAGGAATAGGAAAGCATATCCTTGAGCATCTTCCCGTCGAACTTCCAATGAATACGGAACATATCGGGGATGAAGAAGAAGGTGATGAGTCCTGTGCATACCAAGTTGATAAAGAACACGTAAAACACAGACGTCTTACCCAGCCAGACAAAGTATATGACGTTCATTGCTATGTTCAGCAGGATAAACAGCATCTTCAAGGAAGCAAAGCGGATAGGCCGTTTCTGATATCTCAGATAGCTGAAGGGCAAAGCCTGTATGGCATCCAAAGCCACCACCACAGCCATCATCAGCAAATAGTCTGGATGCTCTGTATAACCCAAAGCTTGACTGACGGGAGAGATAAAGCCGAATACCGCCAAAAGGAACACAGCTGTTAGTGAACCGACAATGGCGAAGGATGTTGAGAAAACTGTGTCCGACTTGTATTTCTCATCGTTGGCAAAGCGGAACAGGGTGGTCTCCATGCCGAATGTCAACAGCACCAGAATCAGAGCCGTATAGGCATAGACATTTGTGCTGATACCGTAATCGCCCGATTCTTTGGGCATATAGTGCGTATACAATGGAACAAGCAGATAGTTCAGAAATCTGCCAACTATACTGGAAAGGCCGTAAATGGCCGTATCTTTTGCAAGTGATTTGAGGCCCCCTCCTGCTCCCCCTTTGGGGGAGTGATCTTGGGGAGCTGATTGAATATTCTTTATCATTATTACCAAACTGTATTAAATAAGCACTCCCCCAAAGGGGGAGGTAGAGGGGGCATTACCCAAAGAACATATATGCTATTGCTATGGCAGCGATAATACCGGCCAGGTCAGCCAACAGGCCGCAGGTCACGGCATGACGTGTCTTGGCCACACCCACGCTACCGAAATAGACTGCCAGAATATAGAATGTGGTATCCGTCGAACCCTGGAAGATACAGCTAAGACGACCCACGAACGAGTCAGCTCCATAAGTGGTCATGGAATCTATCATCATTCCACGTGCCCCACTGCCCGAGAGGGGTTTCATCAGTGCGGTAGGCAGGGCCTCCACAAAGTCCGTATTGCCGCCCAGTGCACCCACTCCGTATTTGATGCCGTCTATCAGCATATCCATAGCACCCGAGGCACGGAAGACACCTATTCCCACAAGGATAGCCACCAGATAAGGGATAATCCTCACGGCCGTGGTAAAGCCATCCTTGGCTCCTTCTATAAAGGCATCATAGACATTGATCTTCTTGCGTACACCTGCCAGAATAAAGGCCATGATTATCAGCATCAGGATGATATTGGCAGCGCTGACGCTTACCTTGTTCATCAACAGCGAATCCATCTGCCCGAATCCCCAGATGATAGCAGCCACCACCAGGGCAGCACCGCCCAGGGTCAGCAGCATGGTGCGGTTCAGCAAGTTAATCTTCTGGAACAGACTGGTGATGACAATACCGGCCAGCGTAGAGAAGAAGGTTGCCAGCAGGATGGGGATAAAGATATCCGTAGGCTGGGCCGCTCCCATCTGGGCACGATACACCATGATAGAGATGGGTATCAGTGTCAGGCCACTGGTGTTCAGCACCAGGAACATGATCATCGGGTTGGTGGCTGTATCCTTCTTGGGGTTCAGTTCCTGCAACTGCTCCATGGCTTTCAGACCCAGCGGTGTGGCAGCATTGTCCAGGCCCAGCATGTTGGCAGCTATGTTCATGAAGATACTGCCCGTCACGGGATGACCCTTGGGAATATCGGGAAACAGCTTCACAAACACGGGGCTCAGCAACCGAGCCAGCACATTTACCACACCACCCTTCTCGCCTATCTTCATGATGCCAAGCCACAACGACAGGACACCTGTCAGTCCCAACGAGATCTCGAAGGCTGTCTTCGACGATGCAAAAGTGGAATCCATCATAGCGGGGAAAACATCAAAGTCCCCAAAGAACAGCAACTTTACCAACGCTATCGCAAAAGCGATGAGAAAGAAACCAACCCAAATGTAATTCAGTACCATATCTTTTAGTGAAGAGTGAAGAGTGAAAAGTGAAAAGTGAAAAATGAAGAGTGAAATTTACTATTCCCTAATCGAAAAGATCACCCTGCAATGGGTTGCCGTTCCGGCCACCCATGCTTCTCCCAAGGTGCGAATAGGCCAGTTCAGTGGCCTCTCTTCCGCGGGGTGTCCGCTTCAGGAATCCCTCCTTGATAAGGAAGGGTTCGTAGACCTCTTCTACCGTACCACCGTCCTCGCCAATGGCTGTTGCTATGGTGTTGATGCCCACAGGTCCGCCCTTGAACTTGTCGATGATGGTAACCAGTATCTTATTATCTATCTCGTCCAGACCATGTCGGTCGATGTTCAGTGCCTCCAGGGCCACACGGGCTATCTTCAGGTCTATCTGCCCATTACCCTTCACCTGGGCAAAGTCACGCACTCTGCGCAACAGGGCATTGGCAATACGTGGCGTACCACGACTGCGCCTGGCTATCTCTATGGCTGCATCATCATCAATGGGCAAACCCAGAATGCCGGCACTGCGGGCAATGATACGCTGCAGTGTCTTGGCATCGTAGTACTCCAGGTGCATGTTAATGCCGAATCTGGCACGCAGAGGGGCAGTAAGCAAACCACTGCGGGTGGTAGCACCCACCAGGGTGAACGGGGCCAGGTCTATCTGAATGCTACGCGCGCTGGGACCCTTGTCTATCATGATGTCTATCCGATAGTCCTCCATGGCACTGTACAGGTACTCCTCCACCACGGGGCTCAGACGGTGTATCTCGTCTATGAACAGCACATCGTTGGGTTCCAGACTGGTCAGGATACCTGCCAGGTCTCCGGGCTTGTCCAGCACAGGACCGCTGGTCAACTTGAATCCTACGCCCAGCTCATTGGCGATGATATTACTCAGCGTGGTCTTACCCAGTCCTGGAGGACCATGCAGCAGGGTATGGTCCAAGGGCTCTCCGCGGAACTTGGCAGCCTCAACGAAGATGCGCAGGTTCTCCACCACCTTCAACTGACCGCTGAAGTCCTCGAATCGCAGGGGGCGAAGGGCATTCTCGAAGTCCTTCTCCTTGTTGCGTCCCTCTTGTCTTATATCAAAGTCTTCCATAATTCCAAAGCTTTGTCTTCCTCAGCTTCCATGACGGCCCGTTCTCCGGGTCCTTTATCATCAATACCACACAGGTGTAGCACACCATGTATGATAACCCTATGCAACTCCTCGTTGTATTCACAACCTATCTTCTCGCTATTGGTACGTACCGTGTCCACCCCGACATAGATATCGCCCGAGATGGCAGAACCCTGACTATAGTCAAATCCTATGTGGTCCGTGTAGTAATCATGGCCTATGAACTCTCTGTTCACCCGCAGGATCTCCTCATCATCCACAAAGATGAAGTTGATATCTCCCACATGACGGTGGTAAGTTGCAGCCACCTGACGAACCCATTCAGAAACCTTCTGTTGATTGA